>Ga0183099_1001477_pt1 | contig 13558 bp, 10 predicted proteins | sample Biomet1_FD_127788 | JGI IMG/M metagenome (GOLD analysis project Ga0183099, IMG submission 127788) | Microbial communities from bioreactor (seeded with anoxic lake sediment) at LBNL, California, USA - Biofuel metagenome 1 | ecosystem: Engineered > Bioreactor > Anaerobic > Unclassified ... | reverse complement strand
CAGTTTCTGAACTTTTTTCAACGCAGCTTTAACGCGGGAAGCAGGCGCACGGCGGAACAGGTCATTTTCCATGACAATCAACGTGTCAATATGGCCTTCTTCCACGGCAGTCAGCATTTGTTCTACTGTTTTTCCGCCTAATAAGGCACTACCCACACTGTTGGCTTCTGCTGCCACGAGCGACAGACTGACATCCGGGTTTTTCTGGCGTAATGCACTGGCGACATTGGCTGCGGCATCCAGCAATGCTGGTGTTTCGCAGGTGGTACCGCTGATAATTAACGGGTGTTTAGCATTCGATAAACCATCTGCAATCTGACGGGCAACTGACATCAATGTGTCATCGGCATCCGGCACCGCGGGGGCTTTGCTATCCAGTAAATGCGCGACGGCAAAACCGAGACGTGCTTGATCAACATAGGCGGCGTGATAATGCACACAAGCCACATCATCCAGACGCGTGCTGTCTAAGCTGGTCAGATATAGTGGGAAGCGATCATTCTGGCCAATATTCTGGATTGCTGCGATCTGCCAGACATCGACTTTTAACTCGGTCGCTTTCTGGCGTGCTTTACCTTTTACCGCCTGACGAACTGCTAATGCCATACGCGCTGCCGTCTGCGTCAAATCTTCGCCTAGAACAAAAATCGCATCGCAGGTTTCGATTTCACGCAGTGTAGGGGTGTTGACGCCGCTATGGCGCAATAACTCCGACATTTTTTGCAAACATTGCCATTCTTTCTCGGCGACACCGCTGGAGTAATGTTCTTCACCAACCAGTTCACGTAAGGCAAAGTTACTTTCGATGCTGGCGCGCGGTGAACCAATGCCTGCAATACGTTTGGTGCGACGCAACGCATCAGCTACTTTCTCGGCAGCTTCAGTAGTGCTGAGCTCAAATAACTGATTTTCATGGCGATGATAGGCTTTGTATGGGCGTTCCGGCAGATTGACATAGCCATAGCCAAAACGACCTCGGTCGCACAGGAAGTAGTGGTTGATACCACCATGGTAGCGATTTTCGATACGACGTAGTTCGCCATAACGCTCGCCGGGGCTGATGTTGCAACCTAAGCTACAACCGTGGCAGATGCTTGGCGCATACTGCATATCCCACTTACGGTTAAAGTGAGCGGATTGGGTTTTATCAGTAAATACACCGGTCGGGCAAATATCGACTAAGTTGCCGGAAAATTCGCTTTCCAGCGTGCCAGATTCTACGCGGCCAAAATAGACATTGTCGTGTGCACCATAGACACCCAGATCCGGGCCGTCAGCGTAATCTTTGTAATAACGCACACAGCGGTAACAGGCGATACAACGGTTCATTTCATGCGAAATAAACGGGCCGAGATCCTGATTTTCATGCGTGCGTTTGGTGAAACGGTAACGACGGGTGTTGTGTCCGGTCATGACGGTCATGTCCTGCAGATGGCAGGCGCCGCCTTCTTCACACACTGGGCAGTCGTGCGGATGATTCATCATCATCCATTCATTGACGCTCTTCCGAAATTCGACTGCTTCTTCGTCTTCAATCGAGATATAGGTGCCATCACTGGCCGGTGCCATACATGACATCACCAGACGCCCGCGTTTGTCATCGGGGCCGGAATATTGTTTTACTGCGCATTGTCGGCAAGCACCCACGCTACCCAACGCAGGGTGCCAGCAGAAATACGGTACGTCTAACCCCAGAGACAGACATGCCTCGAGCAGGTTATCAGAACCGTTTACTTCATATTCTTTGCCGTCTACATGAATTGTGGCCATAGCAACATTACTTCCTTTTCTGTACGTCCGGCGAGTAACTCACCGGACAGGCAATCACCAGCGTTGGTTCAGCAAATTTGGCTGTATTCCGGTTGGGATCGGCGTTGCCAACATAGGTTCGGTGGTGATACCCGCTTCAAACTCAGATCTGAAATATTTGATCGCACTTTGCAGTGGTTCGACGGCACCTGGCGCATGAGCACAAAAGGTTTTCCCCGGGCCCAGTTGGCGACACAGCTGCTCCAGCGTTTCAATATCGCCACGCTGACCTTCGCCTTTCTCAAGCGCCTGCAGAATCTTCACGCTCCATGGCAACCCTTCACGGCATGGCGTGCACCAACCGCAGGATTCACGCGCAAAGAATTTTTCCAGATTCAGCGTCAATGACACCATGTTGATTTCGTTATCAACGGCCATTGCTAATGCAGTACCCAGACGACTGCCAGCTTTACCAATTGAGTCAAAATCCATCGGTAGATCAAGATGTTGTTCGGTCAGGAAATCGGTACCGGCTCCACCCGGCTGCCAAGCCTTTAAGGTCAAGCCATCCCGCATTCCACCCGCGTAATCTTCCAGAATTTCACGAGCGGTCGTGCCAAACGGTAATTCCCACAAGCCCGGATTTTTTACCCGACCGGAGAAACCCATCAGTTTGGTGCCGGTGTCATTACTCTTACCGGCAGAAATGCCTTTATACCAATCCACGCCGTTTTGCATGATGGACGGAATATTGTTCAGGGTTTCAACGTTATTTACGCAAGTCGGTTTACCCCATGCGCCCGCTAGAGCTGGGAACGGAGGCTTGGCGCGTGGGTTAGCGCGACGACCTTCCAGCGAATTAATCAATGCAGTTTCTTCACCGCAGATATAACGCCCAGCACCGGTGTGCACAAACAACTCAAAATTAAAGCCAGTGCCAAGAATGTTTTTACCCAGGAAACCCGCTTTGGTGGCTTCTTCAATGGCCTGACGCAGACGTTGAGCGGCTTCGATATATTCGCCGCGCAGGAAGATGTAACCACGGTAAGCTTTCAGTGCATAAGCACCAATCAGCATGCCTTCGATCAGTTGATGTGGCAGTTGTTCCATCAACAGACGATCTTTGTAAGTACCAGGTTCCATTTCATCGGCATTACAAAGAATGTATTTTTTGTCGAATTGCGGATCCATGGGCACTAGGCTCCACTTCACCCCAGTCGGAAAGCCTGCACCACCACGACCACGTAAACCGGCAGCTTTAACCTGATCGGTTACTGCCGTTGGTGCCATGGCCAGCGCTTTTTCCGCACCGACATAACCTTGTTTGGCGCGATATTCATCAAACCAGACCGGCTGCTGATCGACACGCAACCGCCAGGTGAGGGGATGAGTTTCAGCAGTTCGGATCATGGATATTGCTCCAGCAGTTCGTCCAGTTTATCCACGCTCAGATGACTGTGAGTATCATCATCAATCATCATGCTGGGCCCTTTGTCACAGTTGCCGAGGCAACAGACAGGTAGCAAGGTAAAACGTTCGTCAGCCGTGGTCTGGCCAGGCTTGATACTGAGTTTTTCTTCCAGCGCTTGTTGAATGGTCTGATAACCATTGATAAAGCAAACCACGCTGTCGCAATAACGAATGACATGCCGCCCAACCGGACGACGGAAGATTTGGCTGTAAAAAGTGGCGACACCTTCCACATCGGATGCCGGAATACCCAATACATCGGCAATCGCATAGATCGCACCATCAGGCACCCAACCACGTTCCTTTTGCACCAGTTTCAGTGCTTCGATAGTGGCAGCACGCGGATCTTCATAGTGATGCATCTCGTGCTGGATCGCCGCTAGTTCTGACGCTGATAGCGCAAACGGCTCATTTTGACATTGGCATTGATGACTCATAATTAGCGATCCACATCTGACATAACGAAATCGATACTACCCAGATACACAATCAGATCTGACACCAGTTGTCCGCGGATCACCGAAGGGATCTGCTGTAAATGTGGGAAACTTGGTGTGCGGATCCGTGTGCGGTAGCTCATGGTGCTGCCATCACTGGTCAGGTAATAACTGTTGGCACCCTTGGTAGCTTCAATCATCTGGAATGATTCCTGAGCCGGCATAATTGGCCCCCAAGACACTTGCAGGAAGTGATTGATCAGGGTTTCAATATCCTGCAACGTGCGCTCTTTTGGCGGCGGCGTTGTTAGTGGATGATCAGCTTTAAACGGACCGGCTGGCATGTTGTGCATGCACTGCTCAATGATGCGCATACTCTGGCGGATCTCTTCCACACGCACCATAGCACGATCATACGCATCGCCGTTTTGGCCCACTGGCACATCAAAGTCAAAGTTTTCATAGCCGGAATAAGGACGCCATTTACGCAAGTCGAAGTTAAGACCGGTAGCGCGCAGCCCGGCACCTGTGACCCCCCAACTTAATGCCTGTTGCGTGTTATACGCAGCCACACCAATGGTTCTTCCCATCAGAATGCTGTTTTGTAACGCCGCTTTGACATAATCATTCAGACGATTCGGCAGCCAATCCAATAAGTTATCTTTAATCAAGCGCTGCCAGCCGACGGGTAAGTCGTGTGCAACGCCACCGATACGGAACCAGGATGGGTGCATACGAGCACCGGTAACCGCTTCGATAATGTTGTAAATTTTCTGGCGGTCGGTAAAGGCGTAAAACACCGGCGTCATGGCACCAACGTCTTGAATATAAGTACCCAAAAACAGCAGATGGCTGTTAATACGGAACAACTCAGACATCATAATGCGGATGTATTTCACCCGTTCAGGTACTTCAATACCGGCCAGTTTTTCTACCGACAGCACGTAAGGCAGGTTATTCATCACGCCACCGAGGTATTCCACCCGGTCAGTGTAAGGAATGTAGCTATGCCAGGATTGACGTTCGCCCATTTTCTCGGCACCACGATGGTGATAACCAATATCAGGTACACAATCGAGGATCTCTTCACCATCTAACTGCAGCACTAAGCGGAAAGCGCCGTGCGCAGAAGGGTGGTTCGGGCCTAAGTTCAGGAACATGTAATCTTCGCTGCTGGTGCCGCGCTTCATGCCCCATTCTTCCGGTTTGAACAGCAGCTGTTCCTGCGCTTCATCCTGACGCATTTCGTCCAGCATGAAAGGCTCAAATTCGGTTGCGCGGGCAGGGTACTCTTTGCGTAGTGGGTGCCCTTTCCAGTTGCGCGGCATCAGAATACGGATCAAATGTGGGTGGCCGTCAAAATGCACGCCGAACATGTCCCAGACTTCCCGTTCATACCAGTTGGCATTGGGGAATTCACCAATGATGGAAGGCATCTTCAGATCTGATTCCATCAACGGTATTTTCAGGATCACATCGCTGTTTCGCTCTATTGATAACAGGTGATAGAACATGGTTAATTCTGATGTTGGCAAGCCATGACGGTGCGTGCGCAGACGTTCATCCGTGGCATTCAGGTCATACAACATGACAAACGGTTTTGGCGCATGTCGCAGGTAGCGAATAGCATTCAGTAAAATTTCACGTTTGATCCAGACCACAGGTACACCCATACGGGTGCTCTGCACATGCAAAATATCATGTGGGAAACGGTGCAATAATTCCTGTACTACTGGCGCATCGCGCAAATCTTGCGTTTGCCATAACTGCATATCAGGGTTGGTCGGAAATTGTTGTGTCAGCTTGATCATGATATGGCCCTTACAACTTATCCGGAGTTGGCAAATTCGTCACTGCGATCCGTTCTTCACGCAGACGCTCTTTTTCACAAGGCATTTGTGCACGATAAACACCTTGATCGCCAACAACCCATGACAGTGGACGGCGTTCTTCACCAATGGATTTTTGTAATAATTGCAATGCTTGTAAGAAGGCTTCCGGGCGTGGCGGACAACCGGGAATATACACATCGACAGGTAGGAATTTATCTACGCCCTGCACGACAGAATAGATGTCGTACATGCCGCCGGAATTGGCACAAGCGCCCATGCTAATCACCCATTTAGGCTCTAGCAGTTGCTCATATAAGCGCTGAATAACCGGCGCCATTTTGATAAATGGTGTGCCGGCAATAACCATAAAATCAGCCTGACGGGGTGAGGCGCGAATAACTTCCGCCCCGAAACGTGCCACGTCATGTACGGCGGTAAAAGCGGTGGTCATCTCGACATAACAGCAAGAGATACCAAAGTTATAAGGCCAAAGAGAATTTTTTCGGCCCCAGTTGACGGTTGAGTGCAACACATTTTCTAATTTACCGAGCAAAATGCCGCGGCCAACATCCTGCAAGGGATCATCCACCGTCTGCTTTTTTTCAGCTGGATAACGTTCGATCGGCGCATTCGGATCGATTCTGGTCAGTGTGTACTTCATGACAAGCCTCGCAGTTACTTGGATTGGTCGGTATTGCTGGATGGCAATGGTTTACTTTTCGGTGCCCAGTCGAGTGCACCGATGCGCCACAAATAGATCAGGCCAACCAGTAACAGGACGATAAAGGTTGCTGCTTCAATGAAGCCAACCCAGCCACTTTCGCGAACCGAAACAGACCATGCGAACAGAAACAGCGCTTCCACATCGAAGATCACAAAGAACATAGCGATGAGATAAAACTTTGCGGAAAAACGCAGACGTGCGGTGCCGACAGAGTCAACACCAGATTCAAACGGGGTGTTCTTGCTGCGTCCCTTAGCTTTGCCGCCAAGAAATGCGGCCAGACCGATCATGATGCTGCAAAGGCCAATTGCAGCTAAAACATAAAATAAAAACGAGCCGTTATGAGCCAAATCAGCCATATGCCACCTCTGTTGACAACCACTCTGTAGCTTTAATTATCTTTAATAATGATGTGTAGTGAGAGACGACCTGTCAGCAGAACTTACAACATGAACGGAGTCGGGCAGCCGGGTCATCATGACAATGGCGGGGTTGCTGGCTCTGCACATCCTGGATCCGGAGGCAGGTGCTGTTATTCACACGAGTTCCATTCAGACTAGTTAATCAAATTAATCATAGCCAGACGGAATGTCAAAATCGTGAAGAAGAACAATTAAGCCTTATTCAGCATACACTTATTCTATTCGCTATGTTAAGGGACTGTTTTGCAAAGGTGTATTTCAAAGCATGTTTTGTGTGAGCTTGAACAACAAATTTATAACAACTTGGTGCTGGTAATTCTCAAAGAGAACGCATCGACTTAAAAGGTGGTTACGTTTACATCAAGTAAATATAAGGGCTTAGCTATTTACCGTTAATGAGTGTGGATTTAAATGAAAACATGTTGCTGATTATTTTGAAATGTAACGCTGTGTAACTTCCTTTCCTGCGCTGATAAATTCACCGAAATATAACAATTCAATTTACCCGTTAACAATTGTGTAAGCGCTTTCATTGGTTTACTAGCGACAATTGCCATTCTTGAGTCTGGATAGTGCTCTGTATAGCCAAAAGTGTTACCTAATTCCCGAAATTAAAGAAAGTTGATGTAAACGATTTCATATTGCTGGGAAGATCACAAAAGACTAACAAGAAACTGAGTAATGTTATTAGCGAACACACTCGATAACAAAAATGTTGTTGGGTATTTCCGTAAAAGTGCTTTGCAGCAAAAAAATAAAGACTGGAGAAAAACCGAATGAATAAGTTCTCTAAATTAGCTGTAATTGTAGCCGGTTTGACCATCGGTGCCGCAGCTCAGGCTGAAACTCTGTTAGGCTTTACGATTTATAAATACGATGACAACTTCATGTCAGTAGTTCGTAAAGGTATTGAGAAAGAAGGCGAACAAAATAAAGATATCAAACTGCTGATGAATGATTCGCAGAATGACCAGTCAAAACAGAACGACCAGATCGACGTATTGATTTCCAAAGGTGTAAAAGCGCTGGCAATCAACCTGGTTGACCCTGCTGCAGCACCTGTAGTAATTGAGAAAGCAAAAGAAAACAACATTCCGATTGTGTTCTATAACAAGGAACCAACCAAAGAAGCACTGGATAGCTACGACAAAGCTTATTACGTAGGTACTGACTCTAAAGAAGCCGGTATTATCCAAGGCGATATCATTGCTAAACATTGGAAAGCTCACCCAGAGTGGGATCTGAACAAAGACGGCGTGATTGACTATGTGCTGCTGAAAGGCGAACCAGGACATCCTGATGCTGAAGCACGTACCACTTATGTTGCTAAAACTCTGTCTGAAAACCACAAGATCAAAACTAATGCTCTGAATATGGATACCGCTATGTGGGATACCGCAATGGCGAAAGACAAAACTGATGCATGGTTGTCTGGTCCTAATGGCGAGAAGATCGAAGTGGTCATCGCAAACAACGACGGTATGGCAATGGGCGCTGTAGAAGCACTGAAAGCGCATGGCAATACTAAAACTCCAGTTTTCGGTGTAGATGCATTACCTGAAGCTCTGGCGATGATCAAGTCTGGCGCAATGGCCGGTACCGTTCTGAACGATGCTAGCAACCAAGCGAAAGCGACTTTCGATCTGACTAAAAATCTGGCAGAAGGCAAACCTGCTGGCGAAGGCACTCAGTGGAACATCGTCAACAAAGTGGTTCGTGTACCATACGTAGGCGTTGATAAAGCGAACATGGATCAGTTCAAGTAAAACAAACCCTTTAAAATAGACCTAATAAGAGGAGGTTTTCCTCCTCTTATTTCTTTATGGTTGTGGCAATATTATGGCTGATATCACAGTGAATCATTCTCAGGAATATCTGCTGGAAATGGCGGGTATTTGTAAAGAGTTTCCGGGTGTAAAAGCCTTGGATAATGTGAATCTTAAAATTCGCCCTCATTCTGTTCATGCATTGATGGGTGAAAATGGTGCTGGTAAATCTACATTATTAAAATGTTTGTTTGGTATTTATGAAAAAGATGCCGGAACAATCATATTTCAAGGTAAAGAAATTAATTTCCATTCTGCCAAAGAAGCATTAGATAATGGTGTTTCAATGGTGCATCAGGAATTAAACCAAGTTAGACAACGTTCTGTCATGGATAATATGTGGTTGGGCCGCTACCCAACAAAAGGCATCTTTATCGATCATGATAAAATGTATAAAGATACTAAAAAAATATTTGAAGAATTGGGTATTGATATCGACCCAAAAGATAAGGTTGCTACACTTTCTGTGTCTCAGATGCAGATGATTGAAATAGCGAAAGCATTTTCTTATAACGCAAAAATTGTAATTATGGATGAGCCGACTTCCTCTTTAACCGAGAAAGAAGTTAATCATCTGTTTACTATTATTCGTAAATTAAAAGATCGCGGTTGCGGTATTGTTTATATCTCACACAAAATGGAAGAAATATTCCAACTGTGTGACGAAATTACTATTTTACGAGACGGACAATGGGTGGCTACTCAGTCATTGGAAGGGCTGGATATGGACAAGATCATCGGCATGATGGTCGGTCGTGAACTAACCCAACGTTTCCCTCCAAAAATAAACAGACCAAAAGAAGTTATTCTTGAAGTTAATGGCCTGACTGCATTAAATCAGCCATCTATCAAGGATGTTTCTTTCCAATTGCGTAAAGGCGAAATCCTTGGTATTGCCGGTCTGGTCGGTGCTAAACGTACTGAAATCGTAGAAACCATTTTCGGTATTCGTGAAAAAGCTTCAGGTACCATTAAATTACATGGTAAAGAAGTAAAAAACGCGGATGCGCATGATGCAATTCGTAATGGCTTTGCGCTTGTTACGGAAGAACGTCGCTCTACAGGCATTTATAGCCAGTTGGATATTGAATTCAACTCGCTGATTGCCAACATGGATAATTATAAAGGTCTTGGTGGTTTATTAGATAATAGCCGCATGAAAAGTGATACCCAATGGGTAATTGATTCTATGCGCGTTAAAACTCCAAGTCAGAAAACATCAATAGGATCGCTTTCTGGTGGTAACCAGCAAAAGGTTATTATTGGTCGCTGGTTGTTAACTCAACCGGAAATATTAATGCTGGACGAACCAACTCGTGGTATTGACGTTGGTGCAAAATTCGAAATATATCAACTGATGCTTGAGCTCGCCAAAAAAGATAAAGGCATTATCATGATCTCATCTGAAATGCCGGAATTATTAGGTATTACCGACCGTATTCTCGTTATGAGTAATGGCCGTGTAGCAGGTATCGTTGAAACAGAAAAAACCGATCAGCAAGAAATTATGCGTTTGGCAGCTCTATATTTGTGATCCGAGGATGTTCAATATGAATGTATCAAAAACTTTAGACTACCTGAAAAATGGTGGTATTTATGTGGTTCTTTTTATTCTATTGATGATTATCATTGTTAAAGAACCTTCATTTTTAAGCTTAAATAACTTTAGTAACATCCTTACCCAATCTTCTGTACGCGTTATTATTGCGTTAGGTGTTGCTGGTTTGATTGTTACGCAAGGTACTGACTTATCTGCTGGTCGTCAGGTCGGTTTGGCTGCGATTGTTGCCGCAACTATGTTGCAGGCGATGACCAACGTGAATAAGGTTTTCCCATCCATTGGTGAAATCCCAATTCCTGTTGTTATCTTAGTCGTGTGTGTTATCGGTGCACTGATTGGTTTTATTAACGGATTTATCATTGCAAAACTGAATGTAACGCCGTTCATTACCACCTTGGGTACCATGATCATCGTGTACGGTGTGAACTCCTTGTATTACGACTTGGCTGGTGCATCACCAATTGCTGGTTTTGATCCTCGTTTCTCCAGCTTCACACAAGGTTTCTTTAAGATCGGTACCTTTAAACTGTCTTATTTGGTTATTTACGCTGCAATTGCTACCGCATTTGTCTGGGTGCTGTGGAATAAAACCAAATTTGGTAAAAACATTTTTGCCATCGGTGGTAACCCGGAAGCGGCGAAAGTATCAGGCGTTAACGTAACTGTTAACCTGATCCTGATTTACATGTTGTCTGGTGTGTTCTATGCCTTCGGCGGTATGTTGGAAGCAGGTCGTATCGGTAGCGCGACAAACAACTTAGGTTTCATGTATGAGTTGGATGCTATCGCGGCGTGCGTGGTTGGTGGTGTGTCATTTAGTGGTGGTGTAGGTACTGTTCTAGGTGTTATTACCGGCGTAATCATCTTCACCGTTATCAACTACGGTATGACTTACATCGGTGTGAACCCTTACTGGCAGTTCATCATCAAGGGCGCAATCATCATCATGGCCGTTGCTCTTGACTCGCTGAAATACGCTAAGAAAAAATAAATTTGTTTCACCCCTTAGATATGAATCGGACTCCTCGGCAACGCGGAGTCCGAATTTTTTGTATAAGAGAAATGTTCCAGCACGAATTAAAAAATGAAGATAAATAATCCAGCTGAATATTTTCAGCCAGATTATTTTAATAAAAGAGGATTAACGAATTTCTTGCGGTGCTGCAGCAGATGATTGACGTCTGACCAATACCGGGCGGAAAACTTGCGCTGTACTTTCTGGGGCATCACCTGTTGCCAGTTGTAATGCCATCTGGGTTGCTTTCGTCGCCATCATCGAAATAGGGTAGCGCATGGTGGTTAATTTTGGGCGTGAGAAACGCGCGAAAATAACATCATCAAAGCCCACAACGGAAACATCTTCCGGCACGCGGAAACCATTGTCGATCAAAACGGAAATGATCCCGGTCGCCATGGCATCGTTGTAAGCAACCACTGCAGTGAACGGCATACCTCGACCGAGCAGATCCTGAATGGCTTGTTCACCACCTTCTTCATTGGGTTCTGCACGTTCAACAGTAATTTCATCCGGATCAAGACCTGATTCCAGCAGCGCATCCCGATAACCACGAATTCGCTCATAGGCATCCTCGATGTCGTATTTTGATGCGACACAGGCAATGTGTTTATGACCCAATTCGATCAGATGCTGAGTGACGGTGTAACTACCGTAATAGTTGTCTAACCAGATACAACGAGAAGGGATCTCAGGCAGTAAACGGTTAATGAAGATCATGCCGGGTGATTTTTCAGCATACGCAGTCAGTTCTTCATTACTGAGTGCTTTACTGTGAATTATCAGCGCTTCACATCGTTTACTGATTAAAAGTTCAATTGTTTCACGTTCTTGGGCTGCATCATGCGAGCCGTTACCGATCAGTAAATGTTTATGATGCGCGCGACATTCGATTTCAATCGCTTTCACCATAGCACCAAAAAATGGGTCGGCAACATCAAAAACCATACATCCGATGGTATCGTTTACTCGACTAACCAGCGCTCTGGCGTTTGGATCTGGTCGATAATTTAATTCTTCCATCGCGCGGTTTACTGCGGCTCTTGCTGACTCTCCCGTTTTCGGTGAGTGGTTGATTACTCTGGAAACGGTTGCAATAGAGACGCCAGCTAGTTTAGCGACGTCTTTTATAGTTGCCATAATGCGAATTTCTCATCTGATGCGCGTATTTTTCATACCGACTAACTGCAATATATCAGGGATGGTGATGCTATCACCAGTATAAATCCTCACTAATCATAGGTTATCCGAACGAGATTAAATGTAAACGTTTACATTTTTGTTTGTCAGATCACAGTCTGACGGAATACACTCTTCTAGACTAATGGACAACAAATATACCGACAGGTGTGTTGTCGTTTTTGCGAGGAGAGAACATGAAAATTCTGGTCACCGGCGGGACAGGCTACATAGGTAGTCACACTTGTCTGGCGTTAATAGCGGCAGGTTTGGAGCCGGTTATTCTCGATAATCTGTGTAACAGCAAGTTATCTGTACTGAAAAGAATAGAAGAAGTGGCGGGAAAATGTCCTATTTTCTATCAAGGCGATGTCCGTGATCCGGTAGTTTTAGACCGTATTTTTCAGGAACAGCAAATCGCGGGTGTTATTCATTTCGCTGCATTGAAAGCGGTTGGTGAATCAACACAAAAACCGTATGAATATTTTGAAAATAACATTGCCGGCACCCTCAGTTTGCTAGGGGCGATGCGTCGTGCTGGCTGTTACCGCTTTATTTTTAGCTCTTCTGCAACAGTGTATGGCGATCCGCATGCCGTGCCTATTACAGAAGATTTCCCTCGTTCCACCATGAGCCCATATGGTCAGACTAAACTCATGGTTGAACAAATACTGGAAGATATGCAGAAAGCCGATCCACGCTGGAGCATCACGTTATTACGTTATTTCAACCCGATCGGTGCGCATGAATCCGGTCGTATGGGCGAAGATCCGCAAGGTATTCCGAACAACCTGATGCCGTATATCACGCAAGTAGCGATCGGTCGCCGCGATTGTCTCAATATTTTTGGTAGTGATTATCCGACCAAAGATGGCACCTGTGTACGCGATTACATCCATGTCATGGATCTGGCTGAAGGCCACGTAAAAGCATGGCAGGTTTGTGGCGAACAAGCAGGTTTGCATATCTACAACTTGGGAACAGGGCAGGGTGTGAGTGTGTTGGAAATGGTACAAGCTTTTGCTCGTGCCAGTGGTTTGGACATCAACTATAAGCTGGTTGACCGTCGTCCAGGTGATGTTGCGGAATGCTGGGCTGACCCTGCAAAAGCACAACGAGAATTGGGCTGGAATGCCAGCCGGACTATTGACGATATGACGCGTGATAGCTGGCGCTGGCAGCAAGCTAATCCTAACGGTTACGAGGAATAAACCATGTTCAATCCGATAGATCATCCTCATCGTCGTTTTAACCCACTGACCGGTCAATGGGTATTAGTGTCGCCGCACCGAGCGAAGCGTCCATGGCAAGGGCAGGTAGAAAAAGCCGCACCAGACGATCGT
>Ga0183099_1001475_pt1 | contig 13563 bp, 13 predicted proteins | sample Biomet1_FD_127788 | JGI IMG/M metagenome (GOLD analysis project Ga0183099, IMG submission 127788) | Microbial communities from bioreactor (seeded with anoxic lake sediment) at LBNL, California, USA - Biofuel metagenome 1 | ecosystem: Engineered > Bioreactor > Anaerobic > Unclassified ... | reverse complement strand
GGCAATAAGATGAAGCTTGCTGTGCTAAGCGGCAAAGGCGGCACAGGTAAAACATTGGTTTCGGTGAATCTGGCAGCTGTTGCCGGCGATGCGGTCTATATTGACTGTGATGTTGAAGAACCCAATGGTCATCTCTTTTTTCGGCCCAAAGGAGTTTGTTCAAAACCGGTCAGTGTCAAGATCCCCGTCGTTGATGAGAAACGCTGTATAGGATGCAGGGCCTGTGTGGAGTTTTGCAAATTCAATGCCTTGGCCTATATCAAGGATACGTTATTGGTCTTTGAAGAGTTGTGTCACTCTTGCGGCGGGTGCCTGCTGTTTTGCCCCGAACATGCTTTGACAGAAAAAGAGAGAATAATCGGAGAAGTGCAATATGGAACCTCAGAGAAGGTAACGGTCATTACCGGCAGGATGAATACAGGAGAAGCATCGGGGATTCCCATCATAAAAAAATTATTGGCTGACAATGACTCAGTTGAAGGGAAGCTGACATTTATCGACTGTCCACCGGGCAGTGCCTGCATCGTAATGGAAAGCGTCAAAGATGCAGATTATTGCATATTGGTAGCAGAACCGACTTTGTTCGGTGTGCACAATCTCAATATGGTCTATGAGTTGGTGAAGTTGTTTAAAAAGCCGTATGGCGTAGTACTCAATAAATGTCTGGCAGAAGTGAATCCGGCAGAAGTGTTTTGTGAAGAAAAAGGGATAAAGATTTTAGGCAGAATTCCCTTTGATGCAGAACTGGGAACAATAAACTCGAATGCCTTGATAGCTGCCCGGGAATCCACATTGCATGAGAAGATGTTTGTGTCCTTATTACAGACGGTGCTTGCGGAGGTGCGACATGAAGCAGTTATTGATTCTTAGCGGTAAAGGCGGCACGGGAAAAACTACTATTGCCAGCGCATTTATTAAACTGGCACAGGCAAAAGCATATGCGGACTGCGACGTGGATGCTCCCAATCTGCACTTGGCCATGCACCAAGCGGCCGCCCCGCAGCGGCATGCTTATTATGGCCTGCCGAAAGCTGTAATTGATCCGGCGGTATGCATTCGCTGTGATGTGTGCCGGGTGAATTGCCGTTTTGATGCGATCCGGGTGAAAGGCGACTATGCCGTGGATCCTTTTGCTTGTGAAGGCTGCGGTGTTTGTAAAGCCATTTGTCCGGTACAGGCCATTTCCCTCCAACCTGTTGTTGCCGGGGAATTGCTGCTCTACCACCGTGATGCCGTGTTTTCAACGGCACAGCTTAAAATGGGCAGTGGGACGTCAGGAATACTGGTAACGGAAGTGAAAAAGCGGCTGCAAGAAGGCGCTGAAACTGCCGATCTGGCAGTTATTGACGGATCTCCGGGCATCGGTTGTCCGGTTATCGCCTCACTGAGTGGCGTCGATATGGTATTGGTTGTCGCCGAGCCGTCGGTATCAGGAATCAGTGATATGGAACGCATCATTCAAACAGCGCAGCAGTTTCAAACAAAGATTGTTGTCTGCATAAATAAATACGATACAAACATAAAAAATGCGGCAAAAATTGAAGCTTTTTGCCAGCGCTGGGACATCTGTTTTGTGGGACGAATCCCCTTCGATCCAGAGGCAGTGAAGGCCATCAATAAAGGGCAGTCGATTGTAGATGTGGATTGCCCTTCCGGGCGGGCTGCCGCTGCTGTATTTGCCATTGTTTGGCAGGAAATAGCCAAGATTAATAGCGGCATTCAAGCACAGGCTAAGAACGCTGTTGGCGTGCTTAGCAACTGACAATACAGGGAATATTGTAAATATGGGAGAGATTATACATGAGCGAAAATTGCAACCAAAATTGTAGCAATTGTGAAGATGAATGCACTGACAGAAAAGAAAAGCATACGGATTCTTTTGAGCAACCGAATGCGCTGAGTCGTATCAAAAAAGTTATTGCGGTCGTGAGCGGCAAAGGCGGCGTGGGCAAGTCGATGGTCACGTCCTTATTAGCTGTTACGATGAATCGGAAAGGATATCATACAGCGATTCTGGATGCGGATATCACAGGGCCGTCCATTCCGAAAGCTTTTGGAATAAAAACCAATAAAGAACTTCGCGGTTTTGCCATGGGCGCATATCCGCCGAAAAGCAGCAGCGGCATCGATATTATGTCCATCAATTTATTACTGGAAAATGAAACGGATCCGGTAGTCTGGCGCGGACCGGTCCTTTCAAATACCGTCAAGCAGTTTTGGCAGGAGATCATCTGGGATGATGTGGATTATATGTTCATTGATATGCCGCCAGGAACAGGTGATGTGCCGCTTACCGTATTCCAGTCGATAAAAGTGGATGGGATTATCATGGTGACTTCACCGCAGGAACTCGTATCGATGATTGTCGCAAAAGCGGTCAAAATGGCAAAGCTGATGCATGTACCAATTCTTGGTGTAGTGGAAAATATGGCCTATTTTAAGTGCCCGAACTGCCAGGAGGAGCACAAATTTTTTGGAGAAAGCCATATGGAGGACATTGCCAAGGAATACGGGCTTGATCTTTTAGCGAGAATGCCAATGGATCCTAAACTAGCTGAGGCGTGTGATCAAGGTGAAATTGAATTGTTTGCGGGATCCTGGTTTGATCATATCGATAAAATATTAGAAAAAAGTGAGGAAAAGAAAATGAAAATTGCTGTAGCGAGTGAAAATGAAATGGTGACGGAACATTTTGGTCATTGTGTAAATTTTAATATTTTTGAAACAGAAGGAATGAAGATTATCAGCAAGGAATCCATCCAGAATCCAGGTCACAAGCCAGGCTTTTTGCCGGTGTTTTTAAGTGAACGAGGCGTTAACGTCATTATTTCAGGCGGCATGGGACAAGGTGCCATCGATATTTTCAATGAAAAAGACATTGAAGTCATTACGGGCGCGTCAGGAATGGCGGAAGCAGCTGTAAAACATTACGTAGAGGGAACGCTGGTTTCCATGGGTTCGGTCTGCCATGAACATCAGCATCAAGATGAATGCGGTGCGCACTAAGTAAGTAAAATTTTCGGAGATGGATCAGGCTGGCAGTCGTAAAAAGGTACATTTTTTATGGCTGCTGGCATAATGATACGTGCAGAGGGGCTGTGAGCGGCGATGGAGTCCGGAAAAAGAGTTGCATTACTGGCCATTGCCATCAATGCAGGATTGTGTATGTTAAAGTATATGGCAGCAGAACTTTCTGGCAGCATTGCTTTGCGAGCAGAAGCTTTTCATACATTTGCGGATTTTATGGGATCCATAATAGTATTTTGGGGCTTGAAGTTTGCCACTGGCAAGACAAAAAAATTCCCGTATGGATTATATAAAATAGAAAATCTAGTGGCGGTTTGTCTCGGCTTGATGATTCTTTATAGTGGATATGAAATTGTGCTGGAAATTTTATCTGCAGAAGGTATTCCTTTGCGAAATTCCGGCATTGCTATTTTAAGTTTGGTGGTATCTTCACTTATCACCTTACTTTTTTCGCGTTATGAAAGAAAAATTGGCAAACAAATACAGTCGCCGATTTTATTGGCGGATGCTGAACATGTGCATACGGATGTGTTGAGTAATCTGGTTGTTTTGTTCGGTGTTTTTTCCAGTTTGGCTGGTTATCCCCTCGATAAAATTGCAGCACTGATTGTTGTCGGTTTTATCGCTAATACGGGAATAGAAATACTCAAAGATGGAGCCAGGGTTTTGTTGGATGCTTCGCTTGATTATCCAACGCTTAATAAAGTTGAGAAAATCATTCTTGATACCCCGGCGGTTGTTGGTTTGCGTTCACTGACAGGGCGTAATTCCGGACGGTTTAAATTTATTGAAGTCAATCTCATCATAAAAGCGCATGAACTGGAACAAGCGCATTTCATCGTCGATGAAATTGAAAAGAAAGTAAAAGCCAGCGTTTTGAACATTGATCAAATATGGATTCATTATGAGCCGGAACCAAAAAAGAAAACAATATATGCTTTGCCTTTACTGGAAAATCAAACGGTCGTCAGTGAGCATTTTGGTGAGGCCGCATATTTTATGTTAGTGACATTTTGCATCGGGCAAACAAGGGCTTCCACAATAGAAATTATCGAAAATCCGCATAAGGCAAAGGAAAAGAGCAAAGGGATTTTAACAGCGGAGTTTTTAACGGAAAAAATGGTGGATATTGTTTTGGTACAGAAAAATTTTCAGCAAAGAGGACCAGGATATGTTTTTTCTGATGCACATATTCAGGTTGTATTGACGGAAAAAAAAGATCCGGCGGCAGTGTTTTCTGCACTTGGATTGGATATAGATCGCACAGGATGACAAAAATAAAGGTGGGCACGGAATGGAAACAAGAAAAAAAGTTGCCGTGGCGATGAGTGGCGGAGTCGATAGTTCCGTTAGCGAATGGCTGGGTAAAAGTAATTTTTGATTCTCCGCAAAAGGCTGTTGCTCCGGGACAATCCGTGGTGTTTTATGATGGCAATTTGCTTATTGGTGGCGGGAAAATTTTACGCGCTTTGCGCTCGGCCTACGGCGCACGATGAGATGATTTGGATGAAAAAAGAAATTATGGTAAAATTTATTTTGGAATAGCGAAAGGGAAAAAGATAAATATATGGAAGATACAAAAGGTACTGGCGAAAAAGAGCAATGGGAACTGGCCTGGCAGGATTGTTTGCGATGGGCCGCCGAAAAGGATGCTGGTTTTGCGAAGCGTTGCGAAGAATTCGGGATTATACCAGAAAATATTGCACTGTCGGAGCTTGAACGACTGCCCGTGCAGCGATCGGCCTTAGGGAAAAATGCTTTTTCTCGTTTGACCTTGCCGCTGAGCGGCATCAGCCGGATTTTGGGCAAGACAACCTATTTGGCGGAAGAACTCGCCGTATGGGAACGTTGCGCGGAGCAATGGCTGAGGAGTTGTGGCGTGACGCGCGCAACGGTCCTGCTGATTGCCGATGGCTTTTCCGAGGATGGACCTGGTTGGGGGATGCTGCGCGGGGCAAATGCCCTAAAAACTACGGTTTGTACCGTGGCAGAACGTCCGTGGGAAATCGTGGCAGAGTATGGCGTGACGGCCTGTGCACTGACAAAACCCTTGCTTGAACAATGGGTTAGCCGAGGGGGAAGTGCGGGATCTTGCCAAGCGTTTTTTTGCTTGAGCAATGATTTATCGGCTGAAGAACGCCAATGTTGGCAAGAAAGGCTTAACGTGCCAATTTACCGCCAGATTGGGCTGGCGGGAGTGCAGGCTTCCGCAATTGCCTGGGAGTGTTCCCGGCAGCAGGGCTACCACTGGCCGTTGGAATCCTTTTGGCCGGAACTTATCGCAGGGGGAGAGTTGGTCGTGACAGCGCTTCAGCGGCGCAGCACAACGGTAATCCGCCTGCAAACTGGAATAAAAGGGGAGTTTTTGACGGGGCTTTGTCCCTGTGGTGCGACATGGCCGCGTTTTTTGCCATCAGAAAATAGGCGCTTGGGGAAACGCTAGAGCCTGTGTTGTGCGGTGACAGGTAAAAAATTATAGAGGAGTGACTGAACTTGAAATGTGCGAAATGTACGCAGAAAAAATGTTATCGGGAAGGTCAAAATTGTACGCCGTATGGAACTGCGGATGTACAGGAACTTTATACGGGTGAAAAACTTGCATTGATGAAGGCGGCTGCCTGTACGGAAGGCCGGTTCTATAATAATCTTACACGGCTGGAGGAGACGGTGGAGTTTTGCAAGACCATGGGCTACCAAAAGCTTGGCTTGGCTTTTTGCATAGGTCTCAGTGAGGAAGCAAGATTGATTGAATCCTATCTGGCAAAATTTTTTACGGTGGAATCTGTCTGTTGCAAGGTTTGCGGTGAAGCCAAAGAAACGCTGGCACTTGAACAGATTAAAGCGGGGACACAGGAAACGATGTGCAATCCTTTGCTGCAGGCCAGAGTGCTGACAGAAGCCAAGGTTGATTTTTGCGTGACAGTCGGCCTCTGTGTCGGACATGACGCCTTGTTCACCGGAGCCTGCAAGATGCCGGTGTCCTGTATGGTAGCGAAGGATCGCGTATTGGCACACAATCCATTGGGCGCGGTATATTCGCGCTATTGGCGCAGAAAACTTGGTATTCAGCCAGAAAACCAGGTTTAGGCAGGAACTTCATGATGCGGCGGGGGCACCTCTTGTGCAGGTGAAACTCCGCCGTGTTCTTTATAAAAAATGCTGATCAATAAAATCAGAAAATTCTTGCTATTATAACGAAAAACACTTTATAATAAGACTATACAATAAAGACAGTGACAAATATTTTAGTGCCTTTTGCTACAACTAGAAAGCTTAACGGTTTTCGGGAGAGAGGTATTTTATGAACAGAATTCGCTTGCTTTTTCTGACGGTATTTATTTTTATCGCAGCATATCTTGGCTATCGCCACCAGGTAATCGGCGGCGGCCCGGCCGGAGTTCCGCCCATCGATGCCTATTGTCCGTTTGGCGCATTGGAAACGCTCCCCTTGTATCTTACGACAGGCAGTTTTTTGCAGAAGACAGCACCGAGTAATTTCTGGGTGCTGGCAGCAGTTCTTGCTGGTGTTTTATTTGCCGGTGCAATTTTTTGTGGCTGGATCTGTCCGTTAGGGGCACTGGCAGAATGGCTTTATAAGCTGCGTCTGCTGTTTTATAAGCAAAAGCTGGAGATCCAGCCGCGCTTGGCCGTATGGCTCAGTTATGGGCGTTTTGCCATGTTGGCAGGCATTGTTTATTTTTCCTGGATACTCAAACGGCTTTGGTATGAGGAAATTGATCCATATAAGACGATTTTCCATATGAATGTGGAAGGGCTTACGGGCTGGCTGATCATTGCTGCTTTTGTATGTGCCTCGCTCATGGTTGAACGTGCCTGGTGTCGCTTCCTGTGTCCTTTAGGGGCTTTTATTGGCCTGGGAGCAAGATGTTCGGCCTTTAAAATCGAACGAAGCATGGCCTGTGTCCATTGCCACAAGTGCGACGTTGTTTGTCCGGCAGGCATCACGATTTCTGAAGCAGCCAGACTGCGTGATACGCGCTGCATAAAATGCATGCAATGTATCGCACATTGCCCTGTTGGTGCATTGACACTCCGTTCGAGGTTAAAAGGCCTGTTTAGTACCCTAAGACCAATGACGGCAGGGATTATCGGAGTTATTCTGTTTGTCGGTGTTTTAGGGTTTGCGCAGCTTAGCGGCGCCTGGAATGCAAAAAGTCCTTCAATCCATGCAACTGTGCAGCTCATGTATCCAGCAGAGATCAAAGGCTGGATGATATGGTCAGAAGTTGCAGCTGCTTTTGATATTGAAGAAAAAACTTTGTTGCAAGAACTTGGCTTACCAGAGAACCTGGATCGCCAGCGATCGGTGAAATCCATACGAGGGGAATACGGAATTTCGGAGAAGGTTTTTCGCCAAGCCGTGGAAACGCTTCGCAGAAAGTGAGATCAATAAAATTTCTTAAATGCATTGACTATATGGATACTTAATGATATTATATATGAGTATTCTGTTTTAGAAAAATTTCATATCGATTGGATTAGGTGTCCGCAAGGACTTAATAGGGAAGTTTGGTGTAATGCCAACGCGGTCCCGCCACTGTAACAGCGAGCAAATCCACATGATGTCACTGGAGCGAAAGCTTTGGGAAGGCGTGGAGGCGCGATGAACTGGAGCCAGGAGAACTGCCTGATTGACGATCACCGTTAGACCCGCGAGCGATGGGGAGGGGATTCAGTTCATGCAGAAAATTTTAAGATGAGCTTTCTCTTTGTTTGGGGAAGGCTCATCTTTTTATTTTAAAATATTTTAAATTTTAGGGGGAAAAAGAATGAAAGAAAATTGGGAAAAAATGCTTATCGCAACAATGGCCTGCGCTGCCTTTGTCGGGGTAAATGCGACGACGACTTATGCAAGTTATCAGTTGAATCCGGAAGTGAAAGCAGCGACGCCGGCGCTGAAAAAAGCAGCGGAAATCGGTGTAAGGATTTCGGAAAATCCTGAAATGAAGGATGCAGAGAATAAAGATGCCATTGTTGTCATGAGTTTTGGCACTACATATCCAGAAACGCGCAAAGCTACAATTGAAAAAACCGTGGAGGAAATCCAGGCCGCACATCCGGCTACGAAAGTGGTACTGGCATTTACCTCCCATATCATTATCGACCGTATCCAGCAAAAAGAAGGCATTCAGATTCCTACGCCGGAAGAGGCGTTGACGGCGCTGCAAGAAGAAGGCTATACGCGTGTAGCCCTCACTACGCTGGATATCATCCCCGGCATGGAGTACTCTTATGATAGTGCGATTTTTGATGCATATAAAAATCAATTTAAAAAAATGACGCTGGGAACTTCCTTGATGTATTGGATGGGACAGGAAAAACAACGCGATGATATTACAGAAACCTTGACGGCAATTCGCACGGAATTTCCGAAGCTGGGCAAGCATGATGCTGTTTTACTGATGGAACACGGTACGCCGCATCCGGCGAATGCATATTATTCTGTGATGCAGGCTCGTATAAAGGAAATGGGTATGGACAATGTTTTGCTTTATACTGTTGAAGGCTGGCCGAGTTTGGAGACCATCATTCCGCAATTAAAAGAAAAAGGCATTAAGAATATTACGCTGATTCCCATGATGATGGTTGCCGGAGATCATGCCAATAATGATATGGCTGGTTCAGATCCGGATTCGCATAAATCGATTCTGGAAAAAGAAGGTTTTCATGTAACGGCGTATATCCATGGTTTAGGTGAAAACGAAAATGTCCGCAAGCTTTTTGTCGATCGTGCCAATGAGGCATGGAATGCCTTGGAAACAGAAACTGCACCGCCGGTGCATCATCATATGAAGAAATAATGAATAGGAAAACTTCCTGATATGTAATTGGGAAGTTTTCTTTTTTTTTGCCCATTGATTATGAAATATATAAATTTTTACTAAATGTGCGAGGACAAATGACTGTTGCCAGAACAACGGTGCAAGGGCGTTATAGGGAAATGTTGTATACAGTTGATTGACAGAATATATTTCTTGGCAGGTACCTGATTATAGAGGAACTAGCCCATCAGCATATGCAGCTGAAGGCTGTTGTAAATTAAATGATAAATTATATAGAAGGAAATGTTTATGCAGATGTAGAATAGAAAAAATGTACAGAAAATTTAGATATTTAAAAATGCTTTGACGGGGTGACTGCTCGTATCCATTCTACAAAATGAAGGAGGCTTTATTATGGCAAAAAAGCTGGGGGTTTACAGATGCGCTAGCTGCGGCTACACTTTGGAGGTTATTGAATTAGGTGAAAAAAAATCCACTTGTACGGGGTCTGGCTATAGCCTTTCCTGCTTTATCGCGGATGCAAAGGTGGTTTGCTGCGGCAAGCCAATGGAAATGCTGGAACCAAACAAGGTAGATGCTTCAACGGAAAAACACTTGCCAGCAGGGATTTTTACGGAAGATCGAAAGCTGTTGGTAAAAGTCGGGGAAGTAGCCCATCCGATGTTAGCCGAACACTATATCCAGTGGATCGCCATTGTCTATGGTGATACCGTACAGCGGGTTAAACTCGAACCAGGTCAGGCACCAGAAGCCATCTTCAGCTTGGCAAATGATGTAGCCGAGCTCGATATGTATGCCTATTGCAATCTGCACGGTCTATGGCAAGTCACTTTTAAAACCTGATCCGAAATGACGGTATCTTCGTGTGCGGAGGAACGTTCTTTATCTTGCACTTAAAAGCATGAATTTCATAAAAGTCGCTTAAACTTCGGTTTTGGCGGCTTTTTTTATGGGATTCATGCTTTTTTGCGTTCGATGCGGCAGAAGTTCTAATGGAGTATTGCTTGCACTGACTTTGGAAAGGGTCAGAACAAAACAGAATATATGTTCTGGAATTTGCGAAAAAAACCATTGAAAGAACCTCTGTTCTATGATAAAATCAAAAACAAGAACAAAAGTTCTAAGAAGATATGTTCTGCAATGTTGCTATTCTCTATATAATGCCATTTTATAAAGGAGTGTTTTTATGAAAATATTCGCTGGTTTTGTCCTGGTGTTTTTATTCATCGCTATAATGCCCTTGCATTTAACCAATGCCTATCTGCGCACGAGCAGTTTTGACAAGGTTGTGGTAAAGCAAGGCGATAATGTATGGGCAATTGCCGAAAAATACGCAAGAGAAAATAAAGATGTCCGAGAATTGGCGGACGCAATCCACGAGGTAAATGCCTTAAACCGCGAAGGCCGTGTTGTCCCGGGACAGGTGCTTAAAGTTCCCATCCTGGTGAATTCGCATAATTAGCGGTTATCGAATTTCGTAGGCAAGATGCAATTGGGCTGTGCGGCTCTTGAACCCTTGACAAAATATACACAGAAGCGTATATTAGGAACATATCCAAAAAAAGTAATGCGAAAGACATGATGATAGGACAATCGCTTTTCAGAGAGAGTTGTGTTGGTGGAATCAGCTCAGGCGGTGTTTATGATTACCACTTTCAAACTGCAGGCTGAATTGAGTAGGCTGTGCCGGAGTGCTCTCCGTTATCAATTCTGAGTTGGCCGCTTTGGTGGCAAACAGGGTGGAACCGCGAAGTATAGCCTCGTCCCTATTGGGATGGAGGCTATTTTTATTTTATTAAGGGGGTTTTATTTTGATTAAGATTACATTGAAAGACGGCGCTGTCCGCGAAACAGCAGCGGAAACGACGATTTTAGATTTTGTTAAAGAGGTCAGCAATAGCTTGGCGAAAAAGGTTTTATCGGCTAAGGTGAATGGCGTTACCAAAGATTTGATGACAAAACTGACGGAAGACTGCAAAGTTGAACTGCTGACGTTTGAGGATGCGGACGGCAAGTGGACGCTGCGCCACAGTGCTTCTCATATTTTAGCGCAAGCGGTAAAACGCTTATACAAGGACAAGAATGTCCAGTTGGCGATTGGACCGGCGATTGAAACGGTTTTTACTATGATTTCGATATGGAGCATCAGCTGACTACGGATGATTTGGCCAAGATCCAAAAGGAAATGGAAAAAATCGTCAAGGAAAATCTGCCGATCGTCCGCCGCGAACTCAGCCGCAGCGATGCCCTGGCTATGTTTAAAAAACAGGGTGAAAAATACAAGGTGGAACTGATCGAGGATTTGCCGGAAAATGCGGTGATCTCTTTGTATGAACAGGGCGATTTCGTTGATCTTTGCGCCGGACCGCATGCGGTGAGCACGGGCAAAGTCAAGGCGATCAAGCTGCAAAGCGTTGCCGGTGCCTACTGGCGCGGCAGCGAGAAGAACAAGATGCTGCAGCGTGTTTACGGTACAGCTTTTGAAAAGAAAGCGGATCTCGATGAATATTTGAAGATGCTCGAAGAAGCTGCCAAACGCGATCATCGAAAATTGGGCAAGGAACTCGATTTGTTCAGCCTGCAGGAAGAGGGCCCGGGCTTCCCGTTCTTCCATCCAAACGGTATGGTAATTCGCAATGAGCTCATCAATTACTGGCGCGCGGTGCACCGTGAATTCGGCTATCAGGAAATCAAGACGCCGATGATTTTGAACCGCAAGCTTTGGGAACAATCCGGCCATTGGGATCATTATAAAGAAAACATGTATTTCACGAAAATTGACGATGAAGATTATGCCATCAAACCGATGAACTGCCCGGGCGGGATTCTTGTATACCGCACGCATCAGCACAGCTATCGCGAGTTGCCGCTGCGCACGGCGGAGCTCGGTCTGGTGCACCGTCATGAATTATCCGGGGCATTGCACGGCTTGATGCGCGTGCGCAATTTCACCCAGGACGATGCGCATATCTTCATGCTGCCGTCGCAGATTGAAGAGGAAATCCAAAAGGTCATCGATTTGTTTGACCGCGTCTACAGCACCTTCGGTTTGGAATATCATGCCGAACTCAGCACCCGTCCGGAAGACTCCATGGGTTCGGATGAGGTTTGGGATAATGCCACCAACGCTCTGCGCAATGCCTTGGAGCACCGCGGTTTAAAATATGTGGTCAATGAAGGCGACGGCGCTTTCTACGGCCCGAAGATCGATTTCCATTTAAAGGATTCCATCGGCCGGACCTGGCAGTGCGGCACGATTCAGCTGGACATGCTGATGCCGGAAAAATTCGACTTGACGTATGTCGGCGAAGACGGGCAGAAACATCGTCCGGTTATGATTCATCGCGTTGTTTATGGCAGCATTGAACGCTTTATCGGCATTCTGATTGAAAATTATGCGGGCGCATTCCCGACCTGGCTGGCACCAGTTCAGGTAAAGATTCTGCCGATTACCGATAAACATGCCGATTATGCGTTTGCCCTCAAAAAAGAGATGTTCGATTTGGGCCTCCGGGTTGAAGTGGACGACCGCAATGAGAAGGTTGGCTATAAAATCCGGGAAAGCCAGGTCAAAAAAGTCCCGTACATTCTGGTTGTCGGGGATGCAGAAATGGAAAGCAAGCAAGTTGCCGTGCGAAAACATGGCGAACAAGCCAGCGTAGTGATGGACGCGGCGGCATTCATCGCTGAAATCCAAGAAAAAATTGCAGCTAAAGCATAAAAACCATTGACAGCTGCGGCGGGCTGTGTTATTCTATTCAAGTAGTTTGATTAAGCAGAAGCCACCGCTTCTCACCTGCTGGCAAAAGTCAGTTTGGTCTGATATTCCATTTGTTATGGTATTTTTGGGGGTGGCTGTGAGCCACCCTTTTTTGTTTTTCATTTTACAACATATATTATTAGGAGGTGGGTTTCTATTAGTAAAGAAACGTTACGAATTAATGACGAAATTCGCGTAAGAGAAGTTCGTGTCACAAGTGCTACCGGGGAACAATTGGGCATTATGTTAACAAGGGATGCCTTAGTGCAAGCTGAAGAACAGCATTTGGATTTGGTGGAAGTTGCGCCAAAGGCAAAACCGCCGGTCTGCCGCATTATGGATTTTGGCAGATACAGATATGAACAGCAAAAACGCGATAAAGAGGCGAAGAAGAAGCAGAAGGTCATTACGATCAAAGAAGTAAAACTTCGTCCCAATATTGAGCAACATGATTTTGATGTCAAATTGAAAAATGCGCTTCGTTTTCTCGAAGAGGGAAATAAGGTTAAAGTTACCATTATGTTCCGCGGCAGAGAATTATCGCATCAGGATTTGGGCCGGGCTGTGTTACAGAAAGTAGCCGTTGAGCTCAAAGATTTAGTAACTATTGAACGTGATCCTAAACTTGAAGGTAAAAATATGATCATGATTTTAGCACCAAAGGCGCAAATTAAAGGGGGAACTAGCAATGCCAAAAATTAAAACTCGCAGAGCTGCAGCAAAACGCTTCACAGCAACTGGCACTGGTGAATTCAAACGCAACAAGGCTTTTAAGAGCCATATCCTGGAGAAGAAATCTCCAAAACGCAAACGTAATTTACGTAAAGCAGCCATCGCTGCGCAGGCAGACTATAAACGCATAAGCAAAATGCTTCCATACGCTTGAAAATAAGATTATTAGGGGGAACGAAACATGCCAAGAGTTAAAAAAGGCGTGACTGCACATAGACGTCATAATAAAATTTTAAAATT
>Ga0183099_1001473_pt1 | contig 13573 bp, 10 predicted proteins | sample Biomet1_FD_127788 | JGI IMG/M metagenome (GOLD analysis project Ga0183099, IMG submission 127788) | Microbial communities from bioreactor (seeded with anoxic lake sediment) at LBNL, California, USA - Biofuel metagenome 1 | ecosystem: Engineered > Bioreactor > Anaerobic > Unclassified ... | reverse complement strand
CATTTTTTTAGCAGTATTGTCTGTTACGTTTATCCAGGCACAACAGTGTCGCGAAATAGAAGGATTAACTATGTACAGCAAGATATTGAAGCAGGATATTCATTATTCTGTTATATTGCCTATGAACTATTACCAAAGTAAAAAGCTTTATCCTGTAGTTTATATGTTTCATGGCCTGGGTGGAGATTGTTCGTCATGGCTGGAATATGGCAATGCCACTAACGTAATGGATGAGTTGACTAAAAAAGGAGAAATAGAACCCTTTATTGCTATTATGCCCGAAGGCTTTTCTTCTTATTATTCCAACTCGTATGATGGAAGTTTCAATTATGAATCCATGCTAACCACTGAATTGATTCCCTTAATTAATGCCACTTACAGAACCCATCATGAATCTCAGTACAATGCTACTTTGGGATTTTCAATGGGCGGTTTTGGCGCATTATCGGTTGGGCTACGTCACAAGGAATTGTTTGGCGCAGTTGTATCATTGAGTGCCTCTATACGGACTGACAAACAATATGTTGATGAACAGTCTCCTGACTGGGACAAGCAATGGGGCAGGATTTTTGGGGGTGTGGGTGCAATAGGTCAGGATAGATTAACTACCTGTTATTTAGAACATTCACCTTACCATATACTGAAAGATATGAAATTGGAAGATTTAAAAGATTTCAGTCTCTTTTTTGATATTGGTGACAAAGAAGGAACCTTGTGCCGGAGCAATGAAGAACTTCATATAATGTTGCTCGAAAAGAAGGTTCCACATATCTGGAGAGTTAGAGATGGGGGGCATGATTTTAAAACATGGTGTTCAACATTACCTGATGCATTCCGGTTTTTGAATGCTAAGTTTACCGGCAAGGCTTATCAGCCAGGGAATAAAGGTAATGCAAATTCTGAGAAGAGCGTATCGGGTTACAAATTTGATACAATAGGAACAAGTCATGTATATATGCCAGGATTAGGATATGCAACTTGTCGCAGTTTCCCCATTATATATGTAATGGGCAATGTGACTTTTCAAACCGAACAGAATTTTGTTAAACGGTATAATAAGATGCTTGAAGAAAATAAGGTTACACCGTTGATTCTTTGCTTTATCAATGGTAAGGACGTTACTAATTGCATTAATCAGGTAGAGAGCGAATGCAAAAACATTCGTTCTAACCAAAGAATGAGGGGCGCAATTTGTATTGAAAGTGCTTCTGAGAGCCTGATGTCTGTCTGTACGATTGACAATTTATTTTCTGCATCGGTTTTGGTAAATACAAGAGAATATACTCAAAATACTGATAGCCTGGTGTATAGGTTGTCTCAGCAACAAAGATATACACGGCTTTGGATTGATGTAGATTCTCAGTTGGACAAATATGCTAAAAGCAGCTTTTTGCATATAGCTCTTAGAGAAGCTAATATAAAACACGAATTTCGTGCACGGGAAGAAGGTATTGGAGACATAAAATCAAATCTGGAAGAATGGATTCAATTTATAAATAATAGATTTCACGATTAATTAATTAAAATAGAAACATTATGTTTATAGTAAAAAGTTATTTATTAGCAGTACTATTCTGCTTTGTAACAATGTTATGCTGGGGTTCCTGGGGGAACACTCAAAAGTTAGCATCAAAAAATTGGCGTTATGAATTATTCTATTGGGATTATGTGATAGGATTGGTTATTTTCTCTTTACTTATAGGTTTAACCATGGGTAGTATTGGAAATGAAGGACGATCTTTTATAACTGACTTAAGTTGTATTTCATATGAAAGTTTGTGGTGGGTTATTTGTGGAGGTGTTATTTTTAATGCTTCAAATATTTTGCTGTCAGCTTCTGTTTCTTTAGCTGGAATGTCTGTAGCGTTTCCGCTTGGCGTTGGTATTTCTCTTGTTTTAGGCGTAATAGTAAATTATCTTGGTGTTCCGGCCGGCAATCCACAATTGCTTTTTGCTGGTGTTGCACTAATTGTGGTAGCCATTATTTGCAATGGTATTGCGTCAGGGAAAATGCAGCGTGGAGAAGAAAGTAAGAAAAACAACGTAAAAGGGCTTGTTCTGGCAGTTGTAGCCGGTGTATTAATGTCTTTGTTCTATCGCTTTGTAGTAAAAGGTATGGATATTGAAAACTTTGTAAGTCCGAAAGAAGGATTGATGACACCTTATTCTGCAATCTTTGTTTTCTCTATTGGTGTTTTCCTGAGTAATTTTATATTCAATACATTGATTATGCGTTTCCCGTTTGTTGGCAAAAAAGTAAGCTACTCTGATTATTTTAAGGGCTCCTTGTCAACACATGCCGTAGGCTTGTTTGGTGGAGCTATTTGGGGATTAGGTACTGCTTTTAGTTATATCGCTTCGGGCAAGGCAGGTCCGGCTGTTTCATACGCATTGGGACAGGGAGCTCCTGTAGTTGCTGCCTTTTGGGGGGTCTTTATCTGGAAAGAATTTAAAGGTGCATCTTCGACCGTTAATAAATTGTTGGCTCTTATGTTTTTGCTTTTTATTGCCGGTTTGAGCCTGATTGTAGTTGCTGGTAATTAAATCTTAAATAGTTAAAATCTTAATTCTATGAAAAACAAATTTTGTTTATTTATTGCAATAGCAATGACAGCCTTGCTTGTTGCCTGCAGTAGTGATGATGAGTATCCAAAAACAAATCAACTTGCAACTCCGGAATTGAAAGCCGGAATAGTAACAAATAAGTCGGCAACTATCCAATGGAATGCGATTAGTAATGCAGAGTCTTATACATACTCCATTAATGGTGGTGAAGAACAGGTGGTAACATCAACATCCGTCACTCTGAGTAACTTGAATCCATTAACCTCTTATTCAATTAAAATAAAAGCAGTTGCAAAGGAATCTCTTTATTTTGTTGACTCCGAATATACCGAGTTTTCTTTTACCACATTAGAAACTCCACCAACTGTTACAGCTTATCGTATATTGACTTTGGCAGACGATTGGGATAAATGGTATTATGAATATAACACAGATGGTACAGTGGGCCGTGTATACCGTCTTAACACAGATGGTAGTTTGGATAGGGAATGGAAGTTCTCTTACAATGGTCATGAAATTACTACCACTGGCAAGAATGAGTATAAGATGACTACCAATGACAAAAATCTTGTAGTGAAGTTTATTCCGGAAACCGGGAAGGAATATACATACGAATATAATGCTGAGGGATATATGACAAAGATTTCTCTTAACGGTACGGTCATATCAAATATTGTAATAGAGAACGGGAATATTATAAAATGGAGTAAATGGACTCAGGCTGCCAGCGATACTGCTCCAGTTGAACATTTTAAGCTCCACACTTATTCAACTCAAACAAATCCGGGTGGAGTTCATTGCATCTATTCCGAACAAACTGGTGCCAGCCGTTGGCTAGTTGAAACAGGTCTCTTTGGCAAGGGTTCTGTAAACTGCCATTTGTCAAGTGTTTGGGACTATTATGAAGGAAATGCTGAAAAGACTTCCACTTATTCATTCAAAGTAGATACGAACACGAATATTATTCAAGAGATGAAATTGTATGGTTCTAATTTGGAAAGTTATTTCTACTCTTACCAGTCATATCAAAAAGTAATTTAAGTAAGATATGCCTGAATAGGGGTTCCTAAAAAGTCCGGGTTTTTCTAATAGTATATTGGAAAAGTCCGGGCTTTTTATTTAGTAGAATTTGTTTAAAAAGTGTTTAATCTACTTTTATCAGGTCTTGTTGACTTACAAATTTTGGGAAGTATTTTTTTAATAATTTAATTACAGGAATTGAAATAAGGATTACTAATATGAATGTTGTTATTGACAATGCCCAACTGTTAGTAATGAAAAATAGTGTTTTTTTTAATATTCCAATTATAATCCAATGGGTACCTAATGCTATGATGCTGTATCGGCCTATAAATGAAATTATGGGTAGTTTCTTGATTACTTTGGAGATTAGTATCACAAACAGTGTTCCGCTTATGGCACATACATAGAATGATATAAAGTTTCCCTGATATTCATTCCTCACCATTCGTATAAAATGGGTCTGGAAATAGACCAGTAATCCAAGTATTACTAAGAGAGCAGGAATGTATTTGTCCAGTTTGTTAGGGGCCAGGATGTCTGTTTCCTGCCTGAGGAAGTATCCTGTGTAATAGAATGGTATAGAGGTCATACTTGTGTCTATCCACAGTGGTAGATTTATGCGATGAATTCCTAACTCAAATCCTGCTACTCCTATAAATAAACATAGTAAAGCCATGGTGACTTTTTGGACCTTTTTATTGGTTGTTAGTTTATTGCTGATCATTAATGACAAATAGAATATGACTGAGGTTCCGAACAGGGCAAAAAGGAACCATAACGGGATATTTAAATACACATCTTCTGACATTAATGCTGTGATAATTTCGTGGGGAAGCGCTGAAATATAATTATAGTGTCCGCTTATGACCCATTCTGAAAGAAACATGAGATAGGTTATGGTCAGAAAGAAAAAAAATGGAACTAATAACTTATTGATCTTTCTGAGGGAAAAATTTAGTAATCCGGAATAACTTTTAAAGAAGAGGCCCGATAAAAAGAAAAACAAGGGCATTCTAAAGCTCAGTAATGTATTGTTAAAACCTTTGTCACACATGGGACCCTCAATATGGTTTAATATTACTAACAGAATGCAAATACCTTTGGCTAAATCAATATAGTTAATTCTCTGATTCATTTTATTACTGGTTTTTCATATTGTTATACTAACTTAAACAGTAAACAAAGTGGCTGTATAAATTGTTGAAAATAGGTGCTTAATTTAATTTAGCTATGAATACGAATGTTAGGATTGCACTGCTATTTCTTCTCTCCGGATTTTTTAATAATGATTGCAGAGATGGGTTTGAACGTATAGATGAGAGTACGGAGGTGATACCGGGCACAGATAGAGTGGTTGCTTTTTTTGATGATTTTGATCAGGCTGATGGTATCCCTGATAAAACAAAATGGATATTGTGTCCTAGAATGGAGGGTGATCCCTGGGGTAACTTTTTTTCAATGAGCTATGATCAGGCTTATGTGAAAGATGGGATGCTGATTCTGAAAGCTGAGAAGGTAGGGGATGTTTATAAGGCAGGTGGTGTATGGTCACAGCACTTATTTAATTTTACTTATGGAAAGGTGGAAGTTCGTGCTAAGCTGAAGACTGCACAGGGCGGGCTACCTGCTATCTGGTTACTGGCATCATCGGGTATACCTATTGATGGAGAGATTGATATGATGGAGCAGTATAACAACGATGCCACGATTCATCATACTGTTCACTCTTATTACACAAATAAGCTGGGATACAAGACGGACCCCGTACGTCATTTTATTGTACCTTATAATGTAGGAAAGTTTAACGTGTATGCTGTAGACTGGGCACCTGATAAAATAGCGTTCTCGGTTAATGGAAGAGCTACATTAACCTATCCTAACTTGTACATGGAAAAGGAGGTTGTAATGAGACAGTGGCCATTTAAAAGACCGTTTTTTATTATCCTGAATTATGCTTTAAGTATGAATGCCTCAATTAATGATTCACAATTGCCCGCAATAATGGAGGTGGATTGGGTGAAAGTTTCTAAATAAAGAAAATCAGCAAATGAAGGTATTCACTTGCTGATTTTCTGTTTTGAATTCTGTTAGTACTATAATGCTACTTTAAATGTTTTACTTGTAACTCTAACCATATAAATGCGATTCTTTGGAACGTAGATTCTTGTTATATCATCTGTTACCTTGATGCTTTGAACCAAAGCTCCGGCTGTATCATAAACAGATATTACATTGCCTAAGGATGCTCCGTTAACAATTATTGCGTCTTGTTCTGCATAGACCTTTATATCGCCGACATTAAGCTGAGGGATGGAGGTTCCTATTTCGTTGATGTATTTAAAATCACTCCACCCGGTAGCACTCTTATAACTGGAATAACTTCCGATGGGAACAAATAAATTACAGACGTTTTTATCTACGTTATTGAACGTGGTTGAAGTAATGCTTGGTGGCGCTACTGCTTTGCTATATATATTGTTTAATCCTGTGCAATAAGAGAATGCCCAGCCGGCAATAGACTTTAGACTGGCAGGTAAAATTACATAAGATAATGCTGTACAGTAAGTAAATGCATAAATGTCAATGGAGGTTATGCCATTGCCCAAATCAAGAGAGGATAACTTACTGCAATACCCAAATGCATCCCAGCCTATAGAGGTTACACTATTTGGTATTACAACAGAAGTAAGGTTATTACAATTATAAAAAGTATTTGTTTTAATGGAAGTCACACTATTGCCAATAGTAACATAGCTTAAACCAGTACAGTTATAAAAAACACCGTCACCCAAAGAAGTCACATTGTCGCCAATAACCACTGATCCTAATCCGGAGCAGGATTCAAATGCATATTCATCAATGGATTTTGTGATAACCGGAACAGTGTAAATAGATGATTTTGCATTTGGATAGGCAATTAATTTTGTTTTGTCTTTACTGAATAAAACCCCATCTACTGAGCTTACAATAGGATTACTTTCAGACACGATGAATTCCTTTAATCCTGTACAAATAGCGAATGCACTCTTACCAACAGAAGAAACACTGGCGGGAATGGTTACGGAGGTTAATCCTGTGCAGCCCCAGAAGGCACGGCTATTGATGGCTGTAATATGATTGGGTACAACAAAGGTTTTTAAACCGGAGCAATTGGCAAATACTAAAGTATCAATGGCACTTACACCAGTTGGTATTGAGATAGATGTAAGGCCGGAGCAGTCCTGAAATGCCTGATTACCAATATCAATGATATTTGTAGGAAGTATTACAGAGGTCAAATTGCTCATGCTGAAAAACATACTGGCAGGTATTTTATCATCTTCAATGAATATATATCTCCCAAGATAAAAAAAACCTCCTGCTTTGATGTCGATATTAGCCATATCAAGTTTGGTAAGACTGGACATGTTACGAATAGTGTTGACATCCCATCCGTTAATTTCTCCTATCAGGGTTAAATCTGTAACAGTATCTATCTGATCTCCCAGATAATAGCTCAAGCTGCCCTGGGTGATGGTTAGCGTAAGTTTGACATCCTGGGCTTTAAATCCACAACTAAGGAACAGGCAGATAGATAATAATGCGTATTTGCGAATAGTACTTGTTTTCATAATTAATTAGTTTGGTGGGAGTTAAACTATATATGTGTATCTCATTTTAGAAAACAATATCCTATTAAGAAACAACGCCTGATGAAAATAGTTCCTTAAAATTAAAGAAGATAGATTAATTTAAATTGTATTTATATAAACAGTAGCCGCCCGCTATTTGCACAACACAAAAATAGTGTGCAAATAGCGGGCGGTTACCATTAGCTGATAAAAAAGTTTCTTATACTGTTTTGGTTACTTTTACCCAATCCACTTCCATAATTGCAGGTAATTCTGCATCTGTAATAGTACCGTTCATGGTTAGGGTATAATTTAAAATAAGAAAGAAGTTCTTCTTATATGGCCACTGATCAGATGTTGCTTCATCTGCCAGATGTAAATTAGGATACGTTAAAGCAACCTTTCCATTGACAGAGTATACCAGTTTTTCAGGTGTCCAGTTTAACGAATATGTGTTATATTCATTTGCGATGATTTTTGAAGTAGTCTGACGCACTGGATCGTAATTCTTCATATTAATGGTATAATTATTCCAGGCGGTATGATAAACAATGCTTTCATTGTCATATTGTTCCATCATATCAATCTCACCTTCACTTGGTTTTCCTGATGAAGCCAGCAGCCAGATGGCAGGCAATCCGCCTTTAGCTGTTTTAGTTTTGCCCGTACTTCTACTTTTCCGTAGGTGAAATCGAACAAGTTTTGTGACCAAACGCCACCTGTTTTATAAACACCATTTACTTTTTCTGCTTTGAGCATTAGTTTTCCATTTTCCACGTATGCCTGGTCATAACTCATTGAGAAGAAGTTTCCCCAAGAGTCGCCTGGCATTTGAGGACATAACTTCCATTTGGTTTTATCGGGAATACCATCGGTCTGGTCAAAATTATCTTCGAAAATAACATTTGGGTCTGCTGTTGCTTTCGTGTTGTCGGTTGTACTCTCTTCTGTGTTTGCGTTTAAAATATCACTCGATATTTCACTGGTTACGGAATTTTCGCTACAAGAACTGCTGATGGCCACCGTAAAGAGCATCAACAATACAGTTTTTACATTAATCTTCATAAATAAGCTGTTGGTAATTAATTTAAATTTAGTCTAACTCTGATTAAAAAATATATTTCTGCAAAGATAGGCCAGAAAGGCATATGATTTGTCTGAAATCACATAAATTATTGATTGTTAGTATTTTAAATATTTAATATTGTTTACAATGAAACTTTATATAGCCATCGGCTACATTCCTAAAATTTAAAAATGAGGGGAACATAAGAGCTCTTTTTCATTTTGTATCACACATGAAATTATTGGATTGCTTCTCTTTTCTTTTTCCATTGTTTCACATAAGATACGTGAAAATATTACCAGATTTTATACCATTTCAAAACAAAAACAGGTGTTTTGAAGCTAATGTGTCTATGGATGAGCAGGTAACAAACTTTAAGAGATAGTAACAGACTGGATTAATGTGACAGAGAAAAGTGCTTTAAATTTTATATACAATGAAACTTTGTGATTTTTATAAGAGATTTAAGATACGGGAAATTTTATTTATGTTTCTGAATAACTAAGGTGACTTATTCTATAAATTACTGATAAATAACTATATAGGCGGGGCTTATATCTTGATATTCTTGTTATATAAATTAATAAAACGGTAAAGCAAAACGTCGATGTTTTTTATTAAAATTACTCAGGATGAAGAAACAAAAAGAGCAAATTGAATGTTATAAAAATGTAATTGAATCTATATTAAAACAAACCTTAAATTGTTTGCATATAAAATAATATTGAGTTGCTACGTTTGTTAGTGACCAACTTTTGTACGTTTTAACTGATAACAGTCAGATAATACCCCAATATATAAAATAATATGCCCGGTGAGAATAGTAGTAGAATAGCAAAGAATACTGCTATGCTTTATGTGAGGATGATTTTTACCATGTTCGTATCTTTGTATACTTCCAGAGTGGTATTGAATATATTGGGCATTTCTGACTATGGGGTATACAATGTTGTAGGTGGTGTGGTTACTATGTTCTCCTTTCTGAACGCGGCAATGGCGAATGGAACCCAACGATTTCTATCTTATGAACTGGGCAAGGGCGATATTCCTCAATTAAAAAAGGTTTTTAGCACAACTCTTTCAATTCACATTTTAATAGGCTTAGTTATCTTAATTCTGGCAGAGACAGTGGGGCTGTGGTTTCTGAACTTTGAACTGAATATTCCTTATGAGAGAATGGTGGCAGCCAATTGGGTTTATCAGTGCTCAATTCTTTCTTTTTTAGTTACTGTTTTTCAGGTTCCTTATAATGCCAGCATTATTGCACATGAGCGAATGAATGTTTATGCGTATGTAAGTATTATTGAGGTTTTATTGAAATTGCTGATTGTATTTTTGCTTACCTGGATTGATTACGATAAGTTGATTCTTTATGGATTTCTCTATTTTGCAGTTTCATTTGCGGTAGCTTTAATTTATCGTTTGTATTGTAAGATGAAGTTTTCCGAATGTACTTACTATCTTGTTTTTGATAAATCGCTTTTTAATAACTTGTTAAGCTTTGCCGGTTGGAACTTGTATGGGAATATTGCTTGTATTGCTTCAGGACAGGGAGTTAATATAGTTTTAAATATATTTTTTGGACCGGCAATTAACGCAGCCCGGGGGATAGCCTTTCAAATAAGTGGCGCCATAAGTGGTTTTGCCAATAACTTTCAGACGGCGGTAAATCCTCAGATTGTTAAATCGTATGCTGCAGGTAATAAGGAATATATGATGAATCTGGTTTTTAGCAGTTCTAAATTTTCTTTCTATCTATTATTTTTATTGCTTTACCGATTCTTATTGAAGCCGATTTTATTTTGAAGATATGGTTGACTATTGTGCCCGAATACACAGCTTTGTTTTGCAGACTAATTATTATAAGCGGATTGATTGATGTATTTTCCGGTCCATTGAAGACTGCTTGTAATGCTACCGGAGATATCAAACTTTTTCAATTTTCAGAGGGTACAATCATATTGCTGGTGATGCCTGTTTCATATGTTCTCTATAAATGGGGATGTGCTCCGGAAGCAGCATTCTACACTGGTATAATTTTGGCAATCTGTTTACAATTTACGAGATTGTTTATTCTGAGAGGTATTATTCAGATTAACATGAAAGCTTATTTGTTGAATATTTTTTTTAGATCAATATTTGTTGGCATTATATCTGCAATTATCCCGATGTTTTTAAGTAACGTTATTCATAATGAGGTATTACGCTTCTTTGCAGTGCTCTCAGCTTGTGTTATCTCATCAGTGATTATTATCTACATACTTGGTTTGAATAGAAGTGAAAAGAATTTTGTAAAAGAAAAAGTGATTCATATATATACCAGAATAAAAAAGCAAAAAGACATATGACACTAACATTTATATCTAACTTCATAAACCATCATCAGGTGCCGGTGGCAGATAAGTTTTATGAAATACTAGGAAAGGATTATACTTTTATTGCAACGATGGCTATACCTGAGGCTATCAAGCAAAAAGGGTATCCCGACTTTTCAGATAAAAAGTATTTATTAAAGGCTTATGAAAATGAAGAGAACTACAGCAAAGCAATGAGAATAGCAGAAAAATCGGATGTTGTAATTCTTGGTGGTGTTTCTCATGATTTTTTAGTAAAAAGGATTGAACAGAAGAAAATTACATTTATTTATTCGGAGCGTTTTTTTAAAGATGGTTATTATCACTTATTATCACCCAGGGCCTGGAAAAACCTATTAAAAACACATATAAAGTACAGAAATGAAAAGGTGTATATGCTTTGTTCCAGTGCATATACAGCTTTTGATGCATCTTTAGTAGGCGCTTACCTAAACAAGTGTTTTAAATGGGGGTACTTTACAAAAGTGGAAGACCTTGATATAGCTGCTGTTCTAAATCAGAAAGGAGACGAAGAGATACAGATTTTATGGGTGGCAAGGTTTTTGGATTGGAAACATCCGGAGTTGCCCGTGAAACTGGCAAAACGCTTGAAAGATAAGGGGTATAGTTTTCACATAAAGATGGTGGGCAGTGGCGAATTTCTGGAAAAAACAAAATGCCTGATAACTAAATTGGGCATTGAAAACAGTGTGTCATTAATAGGCAATATGCCTAATGATGAAATATTGTCTCTGATGCGTCAGTCACATATTTATGTTTTTACAAGTGATCGGAATGAAGGATGGGGGGCTGTTTTAAATGAAGCGATGAGCAATGGATGTGCTGTTGTGGCATCAAACATGATTGGTGCAGCGCCTTATCTTATCAAACATGGAGAGAATGGATATATGTTTAAATCAGGTAATTTGAATGATCTTACTTCAAAAGTGGAAAGATTTGATAAAGAACCCGGATCGGAGAGACTCTTTTTCACGTAAAGCTTATGATACATTAAAGACTGAGTGGTCGCCGGTTAAAGCTGCTCATAGATTATTAATGCTTTCAGACTCTCTGATAACAGGAATGGGCTTGAATATTGATGGGGGACCTTGTAGTAAGGCTGAAATTTACCGTTGCTTTAAAGTTTGATTTTTATGGAAAAAATAGCCTATTTAATCACAGCATATAAAGATCCGGTTCATTTAAAAAGATTAATCAATGCATTGGATTATAATGCTGACTTTTTTGTTCACATAGATAGAAAAGTAGATATAAGACTTTTCAGGAAGGAACTTTTATCCATTCAAAGGGAAATATACTGTGTGAATAAATATTATATAATGTGGGGAGGCTATTCTCAGGTACTTTCGCAAAAAGAATTATTGCATGCCTGCTTATCTACAGGAGAAAAATATTTAAGAGTTGTTTGTATCAGCGGTCAGGATTATCCAATTTTCTCTAACAGGAAGATACGTGAGATATTTGAGGAAGCCCCTGGAAAAGAATTTATTGCAGGGGTCAATATATCAGTAATGGATAAAAAACAGCTTTATAAAATAGTCTATTATAATTTCTTTGATTTGTTCTCAGGCAAGTACCCAATGCTAAACTGCATTTTGATACGGGTTTTGAATAGAATAAGTAAATTGATAAAATTTAAAAAGAGAACTCAAGCGTTATTGAATGAGGAAGCTTCAGATGTATTTTTTGGAAGTGACTATTGGGCAATTACCTACGATTGTGCAAGGTATGTATACAAAAGTTTATGCGGGGAGAAGAAATTTTTACGATATATGAAAACAGCCTATGCACCTAGTGAGCTTTGCATAAATACGATTGTTTTCAACTCTGTATTTGGTAGGAATGCAATTCATATTGCAAAGGATTATGATAAAGATGTTGAAAAACATATAGCCTTTGAAAGGATATCACCAATTCATTATTTAATATATAAAGAAAAAGTTTATCCATTGACCGAGAATGATTTAGATGATATTATAAACAGTAAAAAAATGTTTTTCAGAAAGGCTGAAACTGGTGTGTCGGATAAACTAATGGAACTAATTGATGAATTGAGGAATGAGAGTTTTAATAAAAGTTAAGCAGCTTATTTTAAAATAATTTGTTCAATGGTTAAGGCAGTTAATTTTAGGGATGGTTTTTTAAAAAAGGAGAAATTTATTTTGTTCTTTTTAATGATTTATTTAATAAATCCGCTGGGATATGGAAACTATGCTGTATTTTTTCTGTTCCCTATTTTGCTGGTAAATAATTCAATACTTGCCAATTTTGATAAAAATTCTATTCTCTTATCAGCTTTTTCTTTGATTTATGTGTCTATTGTTTTTCAATATAAAGGGCTATATACTGTTGGAAATATAGATATGCTTATTTATCTGGTATTTCCTGTTATGATGTACTCGATGGGTAAATATTATCAGAAAAAGTATTTTAGAGACAGGTCATTCTATAAGATTACTCTTATAATCCTGATTTTGTTCTCATTTATTGCATTTATCTCTATTGCTTTTGATGTTTATCTGTTCGGTTTTAAAGGGAATAGGAATATCCCATTGCTCAATTTTGATATATCTGGTGATAGGTCTGCAACGTTGATAAATGCAATGATTTCTCCTTTTTTAGCACTGTTTGGCATTGTCTTAATTCCGGTTTCCAGACTGGAAAGAAAATATAAAATAGTTTTTATTATTGTTTCGTTTATTGCATTGTTATTCTCTATTCGTTTGGGAAGCAGAACAGGGTTAGTGATGTTTATAGCATCATTTGTGTTGAATTATCTCTTTTTTATTAACTACATGTCTAAACGTAAAAAAGTGATGTGTTCTATTTTGTTCCTGTTATTTCTGTTTGCCATATTAAATATTTCTATGATGGATTCGGACTTTTTTTACGCATATCAGGATCGTTTAGCTTCCAATGAAAACAATACGAAT
>Ga0183099_1001472_pt1 | contig 13575 bp, 8 predicted proteins | sample Biomet1_FD_127788 | JGI IMG/M metagenome (GOLD analysis project Ga0183099, IMG submission 127788) | Microbial communities from bioreactor (seeded with anoxic lake sediment) at LBNL, California, USA - Biofuel metagenome 1 | ecosystem: Engineered > Bioreactor > Anaerobic > Unclassified ... | reverse complement strand
TGGTGCCTTATATTGTTTCTTTCTTCCTTGGAGACAGATGGGAACAGTCGGCTTTTTATTTGCAAATAATGATGCCATGGTTTTTTGTAGCCATGTTTGCTTCCTCTTTCTCCTCTATACCTTCAGTCTTTGGTGAGCAAAGATTAGCTTTGATTATAGAAGTTATCTTAATAGTTCTTCGTTTGTTGGCTTTAGGCATAGGTATTTATTTAAAGAGTTTTATTTGGGCCATTGCTTTATTCACGCTTGTTTCTACAATGCTGGTTACCATTCAGCTAGCTTGGTTTCTTTTATTAATAAGAAAATATGAGCAATCCATTGAAACCATATAGAATATTGCAGCTTCCTTCATGGTATCTTCCCGAAGGCGGACAGTTCTGCAAGGACCAATCTATCTATCTTAAACAAAGAGGCTTTGAGGTTCATATTCTGGCAAATGTAGTGTTACCCTGGAAGAAGTATAAGCTCAGGGTATTAACGGCTCCCTGGAGGCTATTTACCTCTATAGAGGATGGTATATTGACTTATCGTTCTTATTACAGAAGATTGCCGATGCAGACTAAGGCAAATATAACAAGATGGTGTGATGAGACCGTCAAGTTGTTCGATGAATACGCTAAAAAATATGGTACTCCCGATTTAATCCATGCACATAGCTGTACATGGGGAGGATATGCAGCTTATCTGATAAAGCAAAAATATGGAATACCTTATGTGATAACTGAGCATCGCGGCATCTTTGGGATGCGTTCTTCTTTGGCTGAGAAATCATTCTTGCCTGTTTATACTCAGTTCTTGCAGGAAGGCTTTTCAAATGCTTCGTATATTATTCCGGTTTCCGATCAGCAGATTCCTAAGATCAGAGAGTTCCTTACAGGGAATGTTCCTGTAAAAACAATATCCAATGTCCTGGATACTACATTCTTCAACTATGTTCCTCGTAAACCTAAAGAGAATTTCACTTTTATAGCGGTGAATGGATACAATGAAGTAAAAGGATATGATATTCTTCTTCCGGCATTCGATTTGGTTTGTGACAGACTTAAGAATGTGTACTTGCGAATGGTAGGAGAGAATTTCGAGCAAAGAGCATTTAAGAAAATCTTATCTGAGTGCAAGAATAGCAATAAAATAACCTTTACCGGATGGCTGGAAACCCATGGAGTGCTCAATGAACTGAGAAATGCTGACGCTTTTGTAATTTCGAGCAGGGTAGAAGCTCAGTCCATATCTGTACTCGAGGCTTTAAGTACCGGATTGCCTGTGGTCTGTACGGAGACAATTCCCGAAGCTATCGTTTCAGCAAATGAAGGTTACCGTGTGCCGGTAGAAGATGTGCAGGCATTGGCAAATGCAATGATGAAGATGGTTGTTAGTCGGGATAAGTTCGATGAAATAGCAATTTCTGAACATGCAGCTTCTGTAGCCGGTCCGGAAACCGTAATAAACGAACTTATTTCTATTTACGAGGATGTTCTTAAGGACTAGCCTTTATAGAACCTGAACAGCAGTTTAAAAGTCCTTGAATAATATTTCTCAATTAGAAAATAGGACTTCTGCATCGTGGCAAACTGGCGGTAAGAGTTCTCAATACTCTCCGCCATGCTTCCTTCAAAGTCGAAGCTCTTTGTTTTGTTTACAAGAAACTTTATAGCTTCCCATATCACTAATGTAGAGGCACCCGATGAAGCATATTTCTTCGATATGGAATACAACAGAGCATAAGCCGATGCTTTGTCCCACACAACAAAGAGGCTGACATGAACTTCTCCGTTGTCGTCCTTAATAGCGAATATCTGGCCGGCATTATTGCTCTGAGCAGCTTTATAGATACGAAGGAACAATTCATAAGAGTAACTTATCTCTTCGCCCCGTTCATTCAATGATTGCTTGTGATGGCTGTAAAATTCATCAGGTCCGAGGTCGAGCGACAGGTGTAACTTCTCCTCGCACTTCCTTATCTGCCTCTGTTTGGCAGGACTAAACCGGCTGAACACCTTTTCTGTGTTGCCAATGCTATTAATCACATACGTGTAGCGGGTAGTCTGCCGGAAGCCTTTCCAGTAAAAAGGCAGCCAGTTGGTAATGCTTACGTGAAAGCACTGCTGGTAAAAAGAGAGGTTTAGCTTCTCTAATTGCCTGATCAATTGGTTAAATATCCTCTTTTCGTATGACAGTCGTTCACTATCAGTCTCCGTCTGCTTGTGCTTTATCCACACACCGTTGTATTGAGTCAGCTGGGGCTGAATTACACACCTGAATCCCATTTTATTCCTCAGATGATAAGGAAGAGCTCCCATAATCTCTCCCTTTTCATCGGCCAAAAGAACATCCCATTCGTCAAAGCATACAGCATCCATCCACCATGCCTGGCAGAACAGAGGAATACTGTTCTCCTCTTTGCATAATTCTCTGTATTGCTCTTTGGCTGTCATTTAGCTTTAAATACTTAGTCCGTCGAGCAGTTTCAGGTAAAGCTCGATGGCTTCTTCAATCTCGCTGATCATAATATATTCATCAGCCGTATGAGAACGTGAAGACTTTCCCGGGCCAATCTTAACACTTGGGAAAGGCATAAGTGCCTGATCTGAAAGAGTAGGAGATCCGAACGGTTTTCTGCCCATTTTAACGGCACGTTTAATGAAAGGATGATCCTCAGAAATTCGTGAAGAATTCAGTCGGAACGAACGAGCCTTGGCGTCACTCTTCACATTCTTCCTGATTACATCAAACAATTCTTCGTTTGAGTACATCTCGTTACTGCGTATATCCACTACAAACGAGCATCTGTCCGGAATCACATTATGTTGTGTTCCCGCATTTATCTGAGTAACGCTCATCTTTACAGGGCCAAGCAATGGAGATTCCTTCTCGAAACGGAAATCCCTGAACCAGCAGATGTCATCCAAAGCTCTGTATATGGCATTAACTCCTTCGTTGCGTGCAGCATGTCCGGCTTTTCCCGCACTTATCACATCGAGCACCATCAGTCCCTTTTCGGCTATTGCCGGCTGCATCTCGGTCGGTTCGCCCACAATACCCAATGAAATGGGAGGTAATTCAGACAGTACACTCTCTATTCCGCCTTTGCCGGATACCTCTTCTTCGCAGGAAGCCACAAAAATAAGGTTGTAACTCTGCTCCGTTTTCGACAATTCCTGATATACATTAAAGAGCGTCACCAGACTGGCCCCCGCATCATTGCTCCCTAATCCGAATAATTTTCCGTTCTCTTCAGTCGGTGAAAAGGGATCTTTTCGCCAACCATTTACCGGCTTTACCGTATCGATATGAGAATTAAGCAAGATAGTGGGCTTTTTCAGGTCGAACATAGGTGCCACACAAATAATGTTATTCCCCTTTCTCCTGATCTCAATGCCGATGGATTCTATATAATTTTGAAGATAATCTGCTGCCGCCTCTTCCTCTCTGCTGAAAGAAGAAATGCTTATCAATGATTTCAGTAAGCCTACCGCCTCAGATAAGATGTAATCTGTATTCATTTATTTTAGCTTTTTGAAACACAAATATACGTATAATTATTAAGGCCTACTTCACTCATAAGTAGTTTTATTTTGCAACTCAACAGGGTTTTATGTTTGAGTAATGTTACACAATATGAAAAGAGTTATTGGAGGACAAAATAGAAGGGTTGCAATTTTCTAATTTGCAACCCTTTGACTTACCTTCAAAGAAATATTAAAAAGAAATTTAGTATGATCCAGCCGTGTTTAAATTATCAATAATTTGATCTTGCACATATTTGTTTCCAAATCGATCTGTTGCTTCGACTTTAATTTTAGCATTCGGATCAGACATCTGGTATATATATAAATGTTTTGCAGGCTGACTGTAATTATCTGGATTGCGACCTACCACACCTATATGGTATCCTAGTGACCATGCATCAGTTTCAATAGAAGAGGCTTTTGTCATATATCCTTTGTTTACTCCATCTTCAAATATATTAATAGTCCAGTTATCATCAGCATTCCAGATATTGGCTATAATTGTATTTTCTTTCTGCCCGTATGTAAAATATCCATAAGCACCTCCAAAGCTTGCGTTTCCCTTATGTAACCTGATCTGGTAACTTTTATCGAAGTTTACACTTTTGTAGTACCAGTTGGTTATTTTATTCCCGCTGACTTCATATACCGCATATCCATTAGGTGTGCCATCACCATTTATTACAGAATGCCACCACGCACCGCATGCAGCTCCATGAATATGTTCATAAGCGGATATTGGAGTATTGACCTGGCAATTTTCATTATAATGAGTATGTCCGCACATTAAATGCACTTCAGAAAACCCATTGAGTAAATTCAATATATTGTCATGATTAACAATACTGGTTGTGTTGCGTAATGGAATATGATAATATAAGATAACCATATCAGTCTTAGGAACATAGCTTAAATCTTGTTTTAGCCATTGAACCTGAGCATCACTGAATCCACCTGTATATGTTGATGAATTAGAATACACTACATCGTCCAGACAAACGAAATGAACATTTCCTCTGTTAAATGAATAATTCAAAGGTCCGAATGTAGAGCAGAATACATTGCTGTTTCGCGGTTCGCTGGTTGTAGCCCCTGCAACTTTATCATGATTCCCTATCGTTGTAAAAACAGGCATACTGGTTGATGAAATAATTGTTTTCATCTGTGATTGCAACTCTGGTTTATCTCCAACCATATCGCCCATACATAAACCATAGACCGGCTTTGAGCTTGAATCAACAAATTTTTTAATGTCTGCCATTGTTTCTTCTTTGAAACGAGTTATCTCAGCATTACTGGTAACCTGAGGATCTCCTATGCATACAAGATAGAAATTACTTTCGTCGTTGCTTAGCCTGGCTAGTTTAAAATCATATCTTTCTTTGTTTGCAGATACATTCTGGTAAAAAGTAGTATTGGCTTTATAGGTTGACGGGGCACTATAATATACAAAAGTAGCATTACTGTTTTTTTTCATTTGATATACACCTTTGTTGTCTGTCTGTGTACAGGAAAATCCGTCAGAAACAACAACTCCTTCAACAGGATTTCCTTGTTCATCGCCAATAAAACCATATAAATCTTTTCCGGCAGTTGGCGTTATGGTTTTGGTGTCAATGGCTGCTGCTGGCTTGCTATTACTACAACAATATAATCCGATAACACTTAACAACAGAAAACACATCATAAACAGCCGTTTTGAAGGTTGACCGGCTTTGTTCCTGTTCTTATTAAATATAATTTTTTTCATAATACTTAGTTTTATGTATAATAAAGATATGAATTAATGACCATTACCATCCCTGATTTTGTGTCAGATTCGAATTTTTAACAATAGCAGTCTGAGGAATAGGATGTAAATATCTGCTTTCGGTCCAAACCGTCTCATTTTTCTTCTGCAATTTTCCGTTGGCATAGGTGAAATAGGGAGACTTACTTAAGTTGATGTAGTAAATGTTTTTATCAGTAGTACTCGGTGCTTTGTCTACCACCATAAGATCTGCTTTCCCATCTCCATTTATGTCATATCCCACATTTTTTTGAGGAATATATATGCTTGACCAACTTTTGGTTAGCAAATCTCCCTGTGCCCACCTCATTAGGTCATCATATCTCAGACTTCCTTCCATAAATAACTCAATGGCCCTTTCACGCCTGATTTCAAGAAGCCATTTATCTGTGATCTTATTGTTATAATAGGCAATCATGTAAGGATCTGCAGTTGCAGGAACCGTACCTGTAACACCTGATCTTTCCCTCAACAGCTTTATGGTTTTATTCCATATTGTTTCGTCAAACTGACCTAATTCATACTTAGCTTCAGCATAATTGAGCAAAATTTCTGCAAATCGAAAAACCGGGATAGAGTTATATGAATTAGATGTTGATTCGTAGCTATCATCGTCAATATTATATTTAATTATCTGGAAGCCTGTATAAGTAATGTTCCAGTTTGGTTTCCATGATGTAGTAGCTCCTCCTACCTTTTTTGTAAATCCGGGAGTAATCATTGTTTGCATTAAACGGTAATCCCTGTTCTTTACTTCATTTGTGTACTTGATGGTGTTATAACTTGCTTTATCTGTAAACCGACTTCCATCCAGACATAAGTAGGTGTTAACGAATTCCTTTGTTGGCGACCACCTGTTTGTATTGTTTCCTGCTGAATTAAAACGGAGAGTAACATCGTGCATGGCAATGTCTGCCTGATATTCACGCGCAAAAATTACTTCCTGATAGTTTACTTTTTGCTTTGTGAACAAACTTCTGTACTGCGTTTTCACGTCAGCCGAATTAGAAACCAGACTAAACTTTCCGCTGTTCATTAATTCTTCGCAGGCCGATACCGCTTCATTCAAAAAACGTATGCTGGCATTCTGATCATTCCATGCTTTTCCTGTAGAAGGATTGACCGTATGATATTTTCTGTAGGTTCCTTCAAAAAGGCAGATCCGGGCTTTCAAAGCTAATGCTACATAACGATTGATAAGTGTTGTGTTAAGAAATTCATTGCTGGTAGAACAATTACTAACAGCATAGTTCAAGTCTTGCAACACGCTGTCCATCACACACTCTCTGCTATCGCGGGCTTTGTAAAGAAGAATACTGTCACCCGACTCAATAGGCTTATTGTACCATGGAACATCTCCGAACTTTTTTACTTTATCAAAATAAAACCAGGCTCTCCAGAATTTTCCAACCCCTTCGTAATGCTTTAATATCGATTGACTTGCACTAGGTGATGCTTTGTGCATATTTGTTAGAAAATAGTTTATCCGATACAGATTTTTCCAGTCCGAACTGCTCCATCCTGTTTGTTTTGTATAGTCCCATCCATCCTGAAGGAATGCCTGAACAGAACTTACTGCTAAATAATCGGCACATTCACCTCCACTATATGTCAGATCACCCGCATCAGGCATCATGTATTGAAGCAGTCCGTTTGAGTAAATTTCAAGATCTTGTTCTGAAGTAAAGAAATCTTTAGAATCGATAGTATCGTAAGGGGTACGTGTTAGAAACTGTTCGCAAGAAGTCAGGCCAATACCCAATAAAATTATAGCAAATATAATCTTTTTCATAATTAATGCTCTTTGTGATTAAAATGTAACATTGACTCCAAAAGTGAAGCTTCTCATCATAGGATAACTGTAACCGTCGCCGGCTCCTCCTTTGGTATTGTAATAATCAGGATCACCTGCCCCGATCACTTCTGGGTCAAAATTCTTAGCCCATTTGTGCATTGGCGTGAATGTAAGCAGATTTTCACCTGTTACATAGACTTTGAAGTCCTGAATGCCAACTTTGTGAACAAGGCTAGTGGGGAATGTATAATCAATAGTCATACTTTTCAATCTGAGGTAAGAAGCATTCTGGAGGTATTTATCATTGGCATTGGCCAAAGCACCACCGCCTACTTCTGCAATGTAACTTCTGAAACGCGGCCAATAAGCATTTCCATTTACAATATTTCCATCTGCATCTACACCAGCTTGATTAGCATCATTGTGCCATGGGAGAGCAAATCCGTAAGGCCGTCCGTATTGTCCCCAGAAATAAGAAGATTCTTTGGCCGGATACCAGTCTCTTTTTCCAACTCCCTGCCAGAACATGGAGAGACCAATGCCATTCCAGTTTGCTCCCAGATTAATTCCATAGCAGTAACGTGGTGAACTGTTGCCTATGATATCAAGATCTCCGTGATTGGCTAAAGTATTGCTTCCATTTGTAATTACATTATCTTTATTCAAATCCCTGAATTTAACATCTCCGGCTTCCCATACATTTCCGGCACCATTGTAGTTGGTAAATTGCTTTTGAGAAGGAGAATTAGCTACATCGTCCTTGCTCTGGTAGAATCCTGCCACTCGGTATCCCCAGATTTCCTCGATCTTCATCCCTTTATAGTAATTTGTTGAGTATATAGAAGGAAGGGTATTGGTAGTAGAAGTATATTTTGTTACATAAGTTTCATTATCCCACACCATAAGTTTTACGTTATAATTGAAATCCTTTCCTGCTACTTTAAAGCGGTCACGCCATCCAATGCTGAATTCCCATCCGTCAGTCCTCATGTTGGCATTGTTTCCGTAGGGAGCACTATTACCGTATACGGCAGGAAGCTCTTCACCTGCAACATACATATTGGTAGTGTACTTTTTATAATAGTCGAAGGCAGAATTTAAGCGTCCCTGAAATAAATCAAGATCAAGTCCGGCATCGTAAGTTGCGGCCTTCTCCCATGTCAGTCCGGAAGGTGTAGGAGTAGGCGCAGTGGTGTAAGGACTGTATTGTCCATTAATCAGAACTGTAGATTTTGAAACATCCATAGTCGATAAATATTGATAAGGATCTATCAATCCATTTCCAGAAGTTCCTGCTGATGCACGAATCTTAAGATTATCTACCCACTTTTCTTTCAGAGATTTCATGAATGGTTCTTCTGATATTCTCCATCCCACTGATGCTGAAGGAAAGAATCCCCATTGCTGATTAGTCGGGAATTTTGATGTACCGTCATATCTTCCGCTGGTTTCAACCAGATATTTCCCTTTGTAAGAATAGTTTGCACGGAAGAATGTGCCTGCAAATCCCCAGGAATAACTTCCATTGTCTTTAATAGTATAGTTGTCTCCGTCTACCAGTGAGAAGTTTGGTTTATCGGGTAGCAATACTCCCTGTCGGTTTATTAGAATAGATTTGTATTTCTTATCTTCAATATTCCATCCTCCAAGAACTTTTAAGGAGTGATTTTCTCCTAGTTTCGGTGTAAACGTTAAAGTTGCATTTGTTGCCAGATATTCATTGTTGTAAGTTCGCTTTTCAAGATAGCTGAAAGACTGGTGCTGAACAGAAACGCTTGGGCTCACAAATCCAGTATATAAATTACCTATCTGATCGCGTTCCGAATGATTATAGTAATATGTGAAATCAGCTTTTGCCACTAATACGTCTTTAAGAATATCGGCAGTAAGAGTAGATGTGTTTCTTAAATCAAATTTGTTGTTTTCCTGATAAGATGTTCCTTCAACGAAACCCGCCCATCCGGTATACACAGAAGCCTCAGTCCATGTGCCATCCAGATTTTTTTCAAGAGTCATAGGAAAGGCTTGTTGTTCTAGCTGACGTTGAATAGGAAATATCTCAGACATATCAGTCGTACTGTTTGAATACATCACAATAGGTTCGTGATATTTTCGATTAAAGAAGTCGGTATTATTCTCCAGCTTCAGCCAGGGCTTCAGTTTTATACTTCCTTTAGCCCGAAGATTGTATCTTTTAAAGTTCTCATTCCCTTTGTTATACACGCCATCATATTTATAAAAGGCCCCTGACAGCAGGTAAGTACTGATGTCACTTCCTCCGGAAATACTGATATTGTGTTGCGTTGCGAATGTGTTGTCTTTATAGATTATGCTATGCCAGTCCGTATTCCCGAAATAGTCATAGTATCCTTTTGCATTTACCCGGGCTTTGTCTAATGTAGGGTCAGCATCTCTCTTTACAAGTTCATCATACCAGTCGCTCCAGCTCACAGTATATTTATTAAAGACATTGTTTATTGTGCTTGGAGCCTGACCTTTGTAGTTATAGTAAGCATTGTAGAATGAGTTTGTCCATTGCAATCCGTTTGTTACTACTTCCGGCTTCACGGTGCGATTCATTAAAGAGATGTTTGCACTGTATTGCACTTTTGGCTTTCCTGCCACTGCCGATTTTGTAGTAACCAGTACCACGCCAAATGATCCTCTGGCACCGTAAACAGCTGTAGAAGATGCATCTTTCAAAACAGAAATACTTGCAATATCTTCAGAATTAACAGCAGTGAGATCGCCCTCTACACCATCAATCAATACAAGAGCAGAGCCACCGGCACCAATTGAATTGACTGCACTACGGATATGAATATCGGCACTTCGTGAAGGTTTGCCATCGACCATTGAAATGGTAAGTCCCGGAATCTCACCCTGCATGGAGCGAACGATGTTAGGATTCGACCTGTTTTCCAGTACTTTCCCTGAAATCTGCTCTACTGCACCAACAATATCACGTTTCTTTTGTACGCCATAACCAACTACCACTACTTCGTCAAGTGCTTTTGCATTTTCTTTAAGTTGAATAGTCAGATTATTTTTCTTTCCTGCAACAACATCTTTATCGGAATACCCGATAAACGATACATGGAGTGTGACGTCTTCTTTGGCATTAAATGAAAAAGAACCATCAATACCTGTTATAGTTCCATTGGCTGTGCCTTTTTCAACTACATTGGCTCCAATAATGGGATCTCCTTTTTCATCAGTAATGAATCCGTTTATAATTCTGAGGTTAGCTTCTTTTTTCTTTTCTACTTTATTGATTGGCTTTTCAGGCTTAGCAAACAAAAAAATAGATTTATCTCTTACCTCATAACCTATATTACTATTGGATAGAAGTTGGTCAAGCACTGCATTCAGATTTTTTGATGTAACAGAAATACTGGCAGTCCTTTTCAAATTTATTAGTTTAGGACTATACGCCAAAGACAGGCCCGTTTGCCTGGTGATACTGGAAAATATAACTTCCAGTTGCTGGTTTTGATAGTTTAACGTAACTTTTTGGGCAGAGACAGTCAGCATCGAGCTCAAAAGTATTGCTAAAATAAAGAGTCTTTTACATTTCATACTTTATACTTAATTAAAATTATACGCATAAAGTAGAGCGGAAAGATGCTGTGAAGTTCTATACAAAAATGATTCAATTACATTACATTTTTATTTCTTACAAACTTCTATGTATTCACCTCTATTGTGAAATCCTATAGGGGTAATGCTTTCAAGATCACTTAAAATAGTGTTCAGTGATTTCTTTTCTAAGCGTATTGTATAGGTGAAGTTAGAAACCGAAGGATTTTTTATTTTGAAATCTATATTGAATTTTGAACTTAACACCTTTAATACAGTTGGTAAGTCTGTGTTATTGAATATTATTGTGTTGTTTTTCCAGTTCACATAATAACTTCCATCATTCCCTTCAATATTCTTTTTTATAATTTTTGTCCGTTTGCTATACACTATATAATCTCCAGCCACAATAGGAACTACACTTTTGCTTGAAGCAGACCTCACATTTACCTTTCCTTTATCCAGATTTACTTTTATTTCCTTTGCAACGGGCGAAGCCATCACATTAAAAGATGTGCCCAGCACCTTGAGTTCCACTTCTCCTAAGCTTATAAGAAATGGTTTTTGAGGGTTCCTTGCTACATCGAAGTAGGCTTCACCGGTAAAGCTTATCTTTCTTTCATCAGAACTGAACTGCTGCGGATAACGTAATGATGAGTTAGGACCTAAATAAATAGAAGTTCCGTCTTGAAGAATAACATGACGATGTTCACCTTTAGGTACGTAAACAGCTATACTTTCAGCCTTAGCAAGTGATTTGTCTTCCCTGCTCTGATAGAAAAACAGAGCTGTGGCAATAATAAATGGAATAAACACTGCAGCATATTTAAGCAACTGTTTTTTTCGATAAAAAGGAGTATATATCTTTTCTTGTATATTTTCCCATATATGTATTTCTGTGGAATCCTCAGCTTTTACTTCAATATTTATGGAGTCATTTTTATCTATGTACTCAGATAGATATTTCTGTCCATCATCTGTAGCAAACCATTCTATCACCCATTTCACATCTTTTGGCTCTCCATGGTTGTTTAGTACTTTTTCAATTATATCATCAGTGGGTTTATCCATCGCTTATTTAATAAATGTACTATTAATATAAATTGCAATCATTAACGGGAAAAGCATAGAAAGATCATTCTGAAGATAAAACTTTAAAAACTTCAGCGATTGGTTATAGTGGTTCTTGACAGTTTGAATTGAAACCCCCATCTGTTGGGCTATTTCCTGATTACTCAGATTCTGATTTAGTTTTAAAAGGCAGACCTCTTTCTTTTGTTTTGGGAGTTTTTCAATAGCCTTATACAAATGAGTTGCCCTCTTTTCGGATCTTATTTTTTCTTGCAATTCGTTTTCTATAGATTTGAAATGAATTTCCATCTCATAAGCACGCATCACCTCCTTATCCTTTTCCAGAATGGTTTTCAATATTATGTTTTTTGTAGTTGTATATAGATAATTACCCAGATTAGTCTGTATGCATATTGAAAAACGGAGTTCCCATAAAAGCATAAACACATCCTGAACAATATCTTTTGCAAGTTCAGAGTCTTTTAAATAGAATAAAGATAACTGGTATAAACTTCTATTATGCCTTTTGTAGATTTCAGCGAAAGCTTTCCTGTCATTCTTTTTAAGGAGCGAAAACAAGTCTTTATCTTCTAGTAATTTGTTATCATGTAGCAACATCAAAAACATAATTTATAAATCAATGCAAATCAAGTTGTTTCTGTTGTCATAAAGGTTTCAATTCTGTTATAATAGCATTAAATCTTCTCTCCCGGACATTTCTTAACCTTCCCGGCAGCAATTAGTCTTTCATTGACTATACATTAAGTAATCTTCGCCTGGAAGTTATTGCTGGCTTGTACAAGCTGGCGGTTTAAGGTCGTGACCCTAATATGTTGGGTTGTACAAGCTGGGGATCTGAGTTGTACAACCCAACAATAATATCTCCTTTCTGTCTGAATAACAAGATTAATGAGTTCAGTTAAACCCTCTATACTTATCCTTTATTGTCCGATGTTTCTTTTCTTCTATTATTGCCAAGATCATTTGTGTACTTTAAATGCATCTTGATTATCAATGCTATGCATTTACTGGGGTGGAAAGGGTGGAGATAAAATGTTCTTTTTCCGTTCTGAGAAATGGAATTTTAAAAATTCTGCATTTTGCGGAATTATCAAAATTAATTTTCTGAGAGTCCAAAAAACTCTTTTTTACTTCACCCTCTACACCTTTCTTGTATTTATGTGTTTTGTAATATGTTGATTATTAGGTGTGTTTAATTTTGTAGGTGGCATCAGTGGCAGCAAAATAATACTTTTTCCGATTCTGAAAACAGAATTCTGATAATTCCGCATTTTGCGGATTTATCAAAAGTTTATTTCTGGGAGGATAAAAAAGGCTTTTTTCCTGCCACTGCTGCCACTAGATTTATCCCGTGCTATAATGGCAATATCAGTGCAATGAACTGGAAAGTGCAGAACGATACTCAAAGAGGATACAATTTTCATTACGATGATCTGAGTCGTATTACCGCTGCCGATTATCAGAATAATGATGCCAATTCCAGCAAGAATTATTCAACGACCTATGCGTATGATAATATGGGTAACATAAAGAATCTGACAAGATATGGTTTGTCTGCTAAGCCATCAACCTTTGGAATAATAGATGACCTGACACTGAGTTACAATGGAAACCAGCTAAGTAGCGTAGCAGATGCATCAACGAGTGAACCGTCATACTCCGGTGCATTCAACTTTGTAAAAGCCAGTTCCGGCACTCCTGAATATACTTATGATGCGAATGGAAATTTAACAAGAGATTCTCACAAGAAAATAGCAAAAATTCAATACAATATATTAAATTTGCCAAGTGCGTTACAATTTACCGAAGGG
>Ga0183099_1001471_pt1 | contig 13580 bp, 13 predicted proteins | sample Biomet1_FD_127788 | JGI IMG/M metagenome (GOLD analysis project Ga0183099, IMG submission 127788) | Microbial communities from bioreactor (seeded with anoxic lake sediment) at LBNL, California, USA - Biofuel metagenome 1 | ecosystem: Engineered > Bioreactor > Anaerobic > Unclassified ... | reverse complement strand
CCCTGTACCCCCGGCGTCGGCCCCAGTCTGCAGGAGCACAGCGTCGTGATGATCCGCGGCGGCCGTGTCAAGGACCTTCCCGGCGTGCGCTACCACATCATCCGCGGCTCTCTGGACACTCAAGGTGTCGACGGCCGTCGGCAGGGGCGCTCGAAGTACGGCGCAAAGCGTCCGAAAAAATAAGCAATTCCCCAACAGCAGCCCTGTTGGTTTCGATATTTTTGAACCTCAGGGCGCAAACGGAAGTCGAAAGACATTTCGAGTACCGGTGAATTCATTTCTATGAAGGAGGGAAGTTAAGTGCCCAGAAGAGGTAACGTTCCCAAAAGAGAGATCTTGCCGGATCCTATTTACCATAGCATACTGGTGACAAAGCTTGTCAACCAGGTTATGGAGGACGGCAAAAAAGGCGTTTCTCAGAAGCTCGTGTATTCTGCTTTTGACCTTATCAAGGAAAAGAGCGGCAAAGAGCCCCTGGATGCCTTTACCGAAGCGCTCAACAACATCATGCCCAGCCTAGAGGTCAAAGCCCGCCGTGTCGGCGGCGCCACCTATCAGGTGCCTATCGAGGTCAGGGCAAACCGTCGTCAGACCCTGGGCCTGCGCTGGCTCGTCACCTATGCCCGGCAGCGCAGTGAAAAGACCATGAAGGAACGTCTGGCCGGCGAAATTATGGACGCTTCAAACAACACGGGCTCCGCCGTGAAAAAACGCGAAGATACACACAAGATGGCCGAGTCCAACAAGGCCTTCGCACACTACCGCTGGTAACAGCTAATTGTAAGGATAATCAGATGCCCAGAGAATATTCCCTTGAAAAAACCCGAAATATCGGCATAATGGCTCACATTGACGCGGGCAAGACCACAACCACCGAGCGAATTCTGTTCTACACCGGTGTGAACTACAAGATGGGTGAGGTCCATGAAGGCAACGCCACCATGGACTGGATGGAACAGGAGCAGGAGCGCGGCATTACCATTACGAGCGCCGCCACCACCTGCCATTGGCGCGGCTACCGTATCAACAGATTGATACTCCGGGACATGTGGACTTTACCGTAGAGGTGGAGCGCAGTCTGCGCGTGCTGGACGGCAGTGTTACCGTTCTGTGCGCCAAGGGCGGCGTGGAGCCGCAGACAGAGACAGTTTGGCGTCAGGCGGATAACTATAATGTCCCCAGGCTCATCTATGTCAACAAAATGGACATCAACGGAGCCAACTTCTTCAACGTGGTGGACATGGTGAAAACGCGGCTGCACTGCAACGCCGTTCCCATTCAGCTCCCCATTGGAGCGGAGGCCGACTTCCGGGGCATTATCGATCTGGTGGACATGAAGGCCGACGTGTATTACGACGAGCTAGGCAAAGACATGCGCGTGGAGGAGATCCCCGCTGACATGATGGACCTGGCGCTGGAATACCGAGACCGGATGATCCAGGCCGCGGCAGATTTTTCCGATGAGCTGATGATGCTGTACCTGGATGGAGAGGAAATCCCTGCCCAGATGATCCGTGAAGCAATCCGCAAGGGGACGCTCTCCGGAAAAATGGTCGCGATGACCTGTGGAACCAGCTACCGCAACAAAGGCGTGCAGAAACTGCTGGACGCTATCGTGGATTACCTGCCCTCACCGCTGGATATCCCCGCCATCAAAGGCACAAACCCCAAGGACGGCTCGGATATCGTACGCCATCCCGACGACAACACTCCGTTTTCCGCCCTTGCTTTCAAGGTCATGACGGACCCCTTTGTCGGAAGGCTGACATTCTTCCGCGTGTATTCCGGAACGGCCGACGCCGGCTCCACGGTGATGAACTCCAGCAAAGGAAAACGGGAACGGCTTTCCCGCATCCTTCTGATGCATGCCAATCACCGCCAGGATATTGACACCGTTTATACCGGCGATATCGCCGGGGTCGTGGGGCTCAAAAATACCACTACCGGCGATACCCTCTGCGATGACAAGAATCAGATTATATTTGAAGCCATGGAATTCCCCGACCCCGTCATCCGCGTGGCCATCGAGCCGAAAACTAAAGCGGGCGACGAGAAAATGGGAATCGCTCTGCAGAAGCTGGCGGAGGAAGACCCGACCTTCAAGGCATATACCGACCAGGAAACGGGACAGACCATCATTGCCGGCATGGGCGAGCTACACCTTGAGATCATTGTGGACAGGCTGCTGCGCGAGTTCCGCGTGGAAGCCAACGTCGGAAAGCCTCAGGTTTCCTACAAGGAGACCATCAAGAGCACCGCCGTTGTGGATACGCGCTTTGTCCGCCAGACCGGCGGCAAGGGCCAGTTTGCCCACGTCAAACTCCAGGTGGAACCCAACGAGAGCGGAAAAGGATACGAGTTTGAAAGCGCCGTCATCGGCGGCAATATCCCCAAGGAATTTATCCCCGCAATCGACCAGGGCATTCAGGGCGCGATGCTGTCCGGCGTATTGGCCGGCTATCCCGTCGTGGATGTGAAATGCACCGTACTGGACGGCTCCTACCACGAGGTGGACTCCTCGGAGAACTCCTTCAAGATCTGCGGCAGCATGGCCTTTAAGGAAGCCTGCGAAAAGGCTTCTCCCGCGCTGCTCGAGCCCATTATGAAAGTGGTCGTTACGACCCCCGAGGAATATATGGGCGACGTGATGGGAGACATAAACTCCCGCCGCGGCCAGATTTTGGGCAATGAGATCCGAAACGGCGCCGCCATCGTCGAATGCAACGTGCCGCTGGCCACCATGTTCGGTTATGCTACGGACCTGCGCTCCAAGACGCAGGGGCGCGCAAACTTCAGCATGGAACCCAGCCATTATGTCGAACTGCCCGTTTCGCTGCGCGAAAAATTGATCGGCGACCGGAACAGAAAGACCTAAAAACTGTTGCAAAAACAATAATTTTCAGTTATAATCTTGGAAACAAATTTAAATTAATATTTTTTTCTGTGTTAGGAGGAAATGACATGGCAAAGCAGATGTACGCTCGTACAAAGCCCCACGTAAACATCGGCACCATCGGCCACATCGACCACGGCAAGACGACCCTGACCGCCGCCATCACCAAGGTCCTGCATATGGCTGACCCCAGCGCCGCCGAATATACCGCTTACGACCAGATCGACAAGGCCCCCGAAGAGAAGGCCCGCGGCATCACGATCAACACCGCGCACGTCGAATATCAGACCGATGACCGCGTAGACGCCAACGGCAACAAGCTGCAGGGCCGCCACTACGCCCACGTCGACTGCCCGGGCCACGCGGACTATATCAAGAACATGATCACCGGTGCTGCCCAGATGGACGGCGCCATTCTGGTTATCGCCGCCACCGACGGCCCCATGGCCCAGACGCGCGAGCACCTGTTGCTGGCCCGCCAGGTCAACGTGCCCTACGTGATCGTTTTCCTGAACAAGTGCGATCAGGTGGACGACCCCGAGCTTCTCGAACTGGTCGAGATGGAAGTCCGCGAACTGCTCGACAAGTACGGCTTCCCCGGCGACGACACCCCCATTATCCACGGCTCCGCACTGCAGGCCCTGGTGTCCGAAGAGACCAATGCTCACGCTCCTGTGTACCAGTGCATCTGGGATCTGATGGACGCCGTTGATAGTTGGGTCAAGACCCCGGAGCGCGCTTCCGACCTGCCTTTCCTGATGCCCGTTGAGGACGTGTTCACCATCTCCGGCCGCGGCACTGTCGTGACCGGCCGTGTGGAACGCGGCAAGGTCAAGATCGGCGATAAGGTTGAGATCGTCGGCATCCGTGACACCCAGGAAACCGTCGTCACCGGCACCGAGATGTTCCACAAGACTCTCGATTATGCCGAGGCTGGCGATAACGTAGGCTGCCTGCTGCGCGGCATCGACAAGAAGAACGTTGTCCGTGGACAGGTTCTGGCTGCTCCCAAGAGCATCCACCCCCACACCAAGTTCAAGGGTCAGGTCTATGTTCTGAACAAAGAAGAAGGCGGCCGTCATACCCCGTTCTTCAACAACTACCGTCCGCAGTTCTACTTCCGCACCACCGATGTGACCGGCATCATCACGCTGCCTGAGGGCGTCGAGATGTGCATGCCCGGCGATAACGTCGATATGGACGTCGAGCTGATCACCCCGATCGCCATCGAGACTGGCCTGCGTTTCGCTATCCGCGAAGGCGGCCGTACCGTCGGCTCCGGTGTTGTCATCGCCGTCAACCAGTAATTCGCATTTACGGAATTTGCCGTAGAGAAAGAACCTGCCGTCCTCAGCTATGCTTGGGACGGCAGGTTCTGATTTATTGACAATTATTTCAGCCCGATCATGAATCCGTTCAGCGCCGTCGCGTGGACGTCGCCGCCGATTACGCGGCTCTTGTAGACGTACAGGTCCGCCTGCACGGTCAGGGAAGTGTCCGGCCAGTTCGTGACGGTGTAAACATAGAGGATGCAGTCCATTCCGCGATAGTCGGACAGGTCGAACCCCTGCTGGCGCTGGAGGTCGTTATACTGTTCGTATACGTCGGAGAACTCCCGTGGAATGGTGATCTTCTGGCGGCTGACGGGCAGCGGGTCCACCTGCCAGCCGAGCGAGTTCAGGTACGCGACGCGCGCGTCGTTGTCCGTGATGAAAGAGTCCGCGAGCGCGTCGACACCGCCGGCGGCGTTGCCCATCGCCAGCAAGATGAGCAGCAGCAAAACGCCGATGCACAGAATCAGCGCCGCTTTGCCTTTTTTGGAAATTTGTTTCCTTTTCATGGTAAAATTCTATGAAACCGCTCAGCGAGGTATGTATGGCAGAAGAAAGACTTGACAAAATTCTTTCGGGCACGGGGCTTTTTACCCGAAGCGAGGCGCGCGCCGCCATTACCGGCGGGCGGGTGACCGCGGACGGACAGGTACTTTTGCACCCGGAGCGGAAGGTATCGCGCACGTCGACCATCACGGTGGACGGTGAGCCGGTCGACGCCGCAGAGTTTGTATATTATATGCTCTACAAGCCGGAGGGCTGTGTCAGCGCCGTCACCGACGACCGCTGGCCGACGGTCGTCGAGCTGTTTCCCGCCGCGCTGCGGGCCAGGGGAATCTTTCCGGCGGGCCGTCTGGACGCGGACGTGACGGGTCTGCTGATCGTCACCGACGACGGCGGCTATGCGCACCGCGTCACGAGTCCCCGCTCCGATGTGGAAAAAGTCTATGAGGCGCGGACGGACGGGCTGCTGACCGACGCGGATGCGGCTGCCTTTTCGGAGGGCATCATCCTTGCGGACGGCACGCGCTACCGCCCCGCGAAGCTGGAAGTTTCCCCGCAGGACCAGCACTTTGCGCACGTGACGGTCACGGAAGGAAAGTACCATGAGGTAAAGAATTTGTTCGCGGCCCGTAGTAGAAAGGTCCTGACCCTGCGCCGCGTCTGCATAGGACGGCTGGTCCTCGATCCGACGCTTGGACCGGGAGATTTCCGGCGCATAACGCCGGAGGAAGCAAATCTTGCCATTTTATAAAATATCCCAATATCAAATGTGATTCCTGTATAGAATGCACACAGGAGATTACAAAATATAAAAAAGTTTACAACTTTTTGACTCCTTTCTATTGAAAAATGACAAGAAATGTTCTAAAATGCTGAAAGTATGTACTAGAGAATCGCGAGCGGGAGGACGTAATTATGTCAAGCCGTATCTTCCAGAGTGTTATTTTGCAGATGAAAGACGCGACCAAGCGTTGCATTGGTGTCGTGGACGACAAGGGCAACGTATTGGCTTCCAGTGATCTGTCCCTGATTGGCTCCAGGCTGGAGGGGATTCATTTCCCGGAACCGGGGGCCGGCGACGCGATTTTCCAAGCCGGAAATTGGACATGCCGCTGCATTGGCGAGGCGGCGCGAAACTGCGAGTACTGTGTGTTTGTGGACGGTACGGACGATGCCTCCCGGAGTGTGTGCGTTTTGGCGGCGGTAGCGCTGGGCGAAGCGAAGTCCAACTATGACGACAAACACGATGCGACGACCTTTGTCAAAAACATTATTTCCGATAACATTTTGCCCGGCGACGTGTATGTGCGTGCCAAGGAACTGCACTTTAACACAGATACGCCGCGCGCCGTACTTATTATCCGCCAGACGGATGGCATGGAGATTGCCGTGCTGGAGCGGCTGCAGAGCATGTTCCCGGCGCGGGAAAAAGATTTCGTCCTGTCCATGAGCGAATCGGACGTCGTTCTCATCAAGGAGATGGCGCCCACCTTTGACCTGGCGGAACCGGAGCGCTTGGCGGGACAGATCCGCGACGCGCTGGCGCGGGAGATCGGTGTGAACGCGGTCATAGGGATCGGCTCGCCGGTGATGCATCTGCGGGAACTGGCCGACCGCTACAAAGAGGCGCAGACCGCCATCGAAGTCGGAAAAGTATTCGACACCGAAAAGTCCATCATCAGCTATGAGAATCTGGGCATAGGCCGCATTATCTATCAGCTGCCTACCACCCTTTGCGAAATGTTCCTGTCCGAGGTGTTCAAAAAGAACCCCATCGAATCCCTGGATCAGGAAACGCTTTACACCATCAACAAGTTTTTCGAGAACAACCTCAATGTTTCGGAAACTTCGAGAAAGCTGTTCGTTCACCGCAACACCCTGGTCTACCGGCTGGAGAAGATCAAAAAGCTCACGGGCCTGGATCTGCGGGAATTTGATCACGCCATCGTTTTCAAGGTGGCGCTGATGGTCAAAAAATATCTGGACACGCAAAACAGCCGATACTAATTTCCTAAGGAGAACCCCATGGTAAAATTCGAAGATGTTTCGATGATCTATCCCGGCGGCGACGCAAAGGCCATCGACGATATGACTTTCACCATCGAAGACGGTGAATTTGTCTTTCTTGTCGGACCTTCCGGCAGCGGCAAGACGTCTGTAATCAAGCTGATCACCGGCGAGGTAGGAGCCTGCGAGGGCACGCTGAACGTCAACGGTTTCGACCTGCTTCACATCCACCGCCACAAACTGCCGGCCATGCGCCGCACCATCGGTGTCATATTTCAGGACTTCCGCCTGATTGAGGACAAGACGGTGTTTGACAACGTGGCGTTTGCCATGCATGTCGTGGGCGCGACACCCGGCGAGATCAAGCGGCGTGTTCCGTATGTGCTGGAGCTCGTCGGACTGACGGGCCGGGAAAAGCGTTTTCCGAAAGAGATTTCCGGCGGGGAGCAGCAGCGCGTTGCGGTGGCGAGGGCCATCGTCAATTCGCCGAGCCTGCTCATCGCGGACGAGCCTACCGGCAACCTCGACCCGGCGCGGAGCCTGGAGCTGATGCTCCTGATGGACAAGATCAACGAGATGGGAACGACGGTCCTCGTCGTAACTCACGAAAAGGAGCTGGTCAACTCCTTTTCCAAGCGTGTCGTCGCCATTGACGAAGGCCGCGTGATTTCCGACGGAATGGACGGGTATTACAGCTATGAAATCGAATAAATTCGGCTACCTCATCCACGAGGGCTTTAAAAGCATTTTTACCCACGGCTTCATGTCTTTCGCCACCATTACCATTGTCGTGGCATGCCTGGTCATTATGGGCAGTTTTTCTCTGATTGCCGTTAACATTGACAAGATGATCAGTACCCTCGAGTCCAACAACCAGATCATCGGTTATGTGGAGGAGACCTTGTCCGAGAACGAGGCCAAGGCCCTGCAGCCGAAGATCGAGGCCCTCGCAAACGTCAGGTCCTGCCAGTTCGTCACCCGCGAGGAGGCCATGAAGGAGTTCGCCTCCCAGTATGACGACCAATCCCTGTTTAAGGACGTGGACGCCTCGGTATTCCGTGACCGCTACATAATTTATCTAGACGACATTTCTCTCATGAGTCAGACAGAACAGAGCCTGTATAATATTACCGGCATCGCCAAGGTCAACGCTTTTCTGCAGGTTGCACAGGGCTTTGTAACGGTGCGCAACGTCGTGAGCGCCGTCTCCATGGTTCTGATTGTCATTCTGGTGATCGTATCCGTGTTCATCATGGCGAACACCATCAAGCTTGCCACCTTCTCCCGCCGGGAGGAGATAGCCATTATGAAGATGGTGGGCGCATCCAACAGCTTTATCCGTTTCCCGTTCGTGGTGGAAGGCCTTATGCTGGGCCTGTTCGGCGGCATTTTGGCGTTTCTTATCGAGTGGGGCATTTATGACGTCGTGACGAACAAAGTTATGCAGAGCATTGTGGGGAATCTTGTCACGGTGGTTCCGTTTAACGAAGTCAAACTGGTTATGCTCGCCATCTACGCGGGCGTGGGACTTGTGGTAGGCGCCTTCGGCAGCTCCATCGCAATCCGCAACTATTTGAAAGTGTAAAGGAGGAAGCATGAAGAAGAGCAGAAAGATTTTTATTTCAGCGATCTGTATCCTTCTTGCGGTACTGTTCGTCCTGTCCATTACGGTGATGGTTTTCTCCTCCGCTATGAGCGTCAAGGCCTATGCGGCGTCAAGCGGCGAAATTCAGGACGAGATCAATTCTCTGAACAGCAAGAAGAGCTCAATCGAAGGTAAGATCGACGGACTCCAGACGCAGATCAGCAGCATGGATTATCAAAAATCCTCTGTTTTGGAGAAAAAGAAAGTCCTCGATCAGAAAAATGAGCTTGCCCAACAGGAGCTGGACGTCATTCAGGAACAGATTACCATTGTTGATAACCTGATGTCTAACCAGCAGAAGGACCTTGCGAATGCCAAGCAAAAAGAGGCAACCGAGCGCGATCTCTTCCTGAAGCGCGTGCGCGTCATGGAGGAGAACTCCACCCTTAGCTATTTGCAGGTTTTGTTCAATGCCACCAACTTTTCCGACTTGCTGACCCGGATAGACCTAGTCAACAACGTCATGGACTCGGACAAGAACATCATTGCGGACTACAAGGCCGCGCAGCAGAACGTGGCGTATCTGGAGTCGCAGTCCGAGCAGATGCAGACCACGAACAAGGCCAGCAAGACAGAGCTTGAGACGAAAAAGGCAGAGCTGGAATCGGACATCAATTCCGCCTGTCAGATGATTTCCGATCTGGAAGACAATATCCAGAACTATAACGACCTCATGTCCCAGGAACAGGCCGCCGAATCGGAAGTCCAGAATGAACTGAAATCGAAAGCCAATGAACTTGCCAACGCCAAGGCGGCTGAAGCTGCGGCTGCGGCTGAAGCGGCGGCTGCGGCGAAAGCGGCGGCAGCCCAAAACAACAGCGGCAACAACAATAGCAACAACAACAGCAACAGCGGCAACAATGCGACCAACACGAGCGATACCTGCTTTTTGTGGCCATCCTACTGCACATTGATCACTTCTTATTACGGGTATCGGATCCATCCAGTTTACGGCTATTATAAATTCCACAGTGGCGTGGATATCGGGGCGGCGGCCGGAACGTCCATCTGGGCGGCCGCAAGCGGAACGGTTTCGGCTTCTACATACAACAGCGGCTACGGTAACTATGTCATGATTACCCACAACAACGGTTATACTACCTTATATGGGCATATGACCTCCCGTGCCGTATCCTATGGCCAGAGCGTAAGCCAGGGCCAGGTCATCGGCTATGTCGGCTCAACCGGCGTTGCAACGGGGCCGCACATCCACTTCGAGGTGCGTTCCACGAGCAGTGGCGGCACGCTCAATCCCATGGGCTTCAGCTTCGTATATTCGTAATACGGCAAGCAATAGCGGCCGGGCGGCGTTGCCGCCCGGCGTCTTTATTGAAAGGCGAAATTTGAAGAAGAACTCCATCGCCGGTTATATCGTGGTGGGTTTTGCCTGCGCCGCAGTGGCGGTCGCGCTGACCCTCGGCGCCGTCGTATGGCGGTTCGGCGGGCTGCGGAACTGGAACGCGGTTTCAAAATTCTCTGCGGTTTTGCGTGTTGTCGATCAATACTACGTAGGCGACAGTGACAACGAGTCTTTGGAAGACACGGCGCTTTCGTCCATGGTGGACTCTCTTGACAAGTGGAGTTACTACATGAATGCGAAGGATTACGCTTCTTACCTCGACTATTCCGCAAACCAGTACCAGGGGATCGGCGTAAACGTTACGAAGGATGAGAAGACGGGCGGATTTTTGATTCAATCCGTGGCGGAGGACGGCCCGGCGGAAAAGGCCGGCGTGAAGGCCGGGGAGATCATCGTCGCCGCAGACGGAAAGGACGTCACAAAAGGGTCGTCGGACGATCTGCGGGACATTATAAAGGCGGATTACGGCGGCAAGGTCGTTCTCACGCTGCGGCAAGCTGACGGTACGACCCGCGACGCCTCCGTCTCCTGCGAGGTCGTGCAGGAAAAACCCGTGCGCTATGAGATGCTCGGCGGAAATGTCGGCTATATCAGGATCGTAAATTTTGAGACCGGCTGCGCGCAGAACGCCGAGGACGCCGTCAAGGCATTGACCGACCAAGGGGCCAAGAGTTTGGTTTTCGATGTGCGCAACGACCCGGGCGGGCAGGTGTCGGAGCTTGTGGATCTGCTGGATTACCTGCTGCCGGAGGGAAACGTGTTTATTCGCTCCGACAGGCAGGGAAACGAAAAGATCGAGACTTCGGATGCCAGTTGCGTGAAAATGCCCATGGCGGTGCTGGTCAACGCCAACAGCTACAGTGCGGCGGAGTTTTTCGCGGCGGCGCTTTCGGAGTATCACTGGGCCACGGTCGTGGGGGCGCATACCACCGGCAAAGGCCGCAGCCAGGTCACGGTGCCGCTGTCGGACGGTTGCGCCGTGCACATTTCCCATTATACCTATCTGACGCCGAACCGGGTGGATCTATCGAAAGTCGGCGGTATCGCGCCGGATAAGGAGGTCTCGCTGACGGACGACGAACAGACCCAGTTCGACTCCGGACGGCTGAAACCGGCAGACGATCCGCAGGTACAGGCGGCTCTTGACGTTTTAGGTGCTTGACACCGGGCAAAACTATATTTATAATAGTGCAACTATGGAAAATCATGAGAGCGGAGGGAAAGTCATGGCTGAATCGAAATACAAGATGAGCCGCGAGCGGTACGAGGAGCTCCAAAAAGAGCTGGAGTATATGCAGACCGTTCGTGAAAAAGAAGTCTCCGAGCAGATTAAGGAAGCCCGCAGTTACGGCGACCTGTCGGAAAACAGCGAGTATGACGAGGCGAAAGAGGAACAGGGGAAACTGTATTCCAAAATAGCGGAGTATAAAAACCTGCTGGAAAACGCCGAAATTGTAGAGAAATCCGCCCGCGGCGAGGGCCTGATCGGCATCGGCAGCAAAGTGCGGGTGCTGGACCTGGAGTTTAACGAAGAAGACGAATATCAGATCGTCGGCAGCCAGGAAGCAAACCCCACGTCCAAGCGGATTTCCGACGACTCTCCCTTTGGCCGCGGCCTGATCGGCCACAGGACCGGCGAGACCGTCATCGTGGAAGCGCCGGCCGGAGACCTGAAATTTCAGATCCTGGACGTAACATTCTGAACGGAGGAAATAAAATGAGCGAATATGCGGAGGGGTACAGGAACGAGCCGGAAGGGCTTTCCGACGAGATGCGCGTTCGGCGAGAGAAGCTTTTCAAACTTCAGGACGAGGGACACGACCCCTACCACATCACCAAATATTCCCGCACGCACTATTCCAGCGAGGTAAAGGCCAATTTTGAGGCGCTGGAGAATCAGGACGTGTCCGTGGCGGGCCGGATCATGGCCATCCGCGGCCACGGGAAGGCGGCTTTCGTCGTCATCCAGGACGCGGGGGCAGCTGCAGCTGTATGTACGCATCGACGCCGTGGGGCCGGAGATTTTCGCCGACTTCAAGACCTGGGACGTGGGCGATATCGTAGGTGCCTCGGGCTATGTGTTCAAGACCCAGACGGGGGAGATCACCGTCCACGTCAAGACGATCACTCTCCTGTCCAAGAGCCTGCGTCCGCTGCCGGAGAAGTTCCATGGCCTGACCGACATGGAGCAGCGCTATCGCCGCCGCTACGTCGACCTCATCATGAATTCGGAAAGCCGGAAGGTCTTTGAGATCCGCTCCAACTTTATCCGCCTGATCCGCCGCTACCTGGACGAGCGGGGCTACTGGGAGGTGGAGACGCCCGTTTTGGGCACCATCCTCGGCGGCGCCAACGCCCGCCCCTTCGTCACCCATCACAATACGCTGGACATCCCTATGTACCTACGCATCGCGACCGAGCTGCACCTCAAGCGGCTCATCGTGGGCGGCATGGAGCGAGTGTACGAGATCGGCCGCATCTTCCGCAACGAGGGCATGGACACCAAGCATAACCCGGAGTTCACCACCATCGAGCTGTACGAGAGCTACGCCGACTTCAATACCATGATGCAGATCGCGGAGGACATTCTCTCCTCCGCCGCGAAGGAGCTGCGCGGCACCTATGCGCTCCAATGGCAGGGCAAGGACATCGACATGACCCCGCCGTTTGCCCGCAAGACCATGGCCGAGTGCGTCAAGGATGTGCTGGGCATCGACTTCATGGCGAACCCGGACGATGCCTGGGCCGTGGAAGCCGCCAGAGCCGCCGGCGTGGACATGGACGGCGTGGACCAGACCTGGGGCCAGGCGCTGTACGAGTGCTTCGACCAGAAGGTGGAGGACTCCCTTGTGCAGCCCACGTTCGTGACCATGCACCCTGTGGAGGTGTCGCCGCTGACCAAGCGCAGTCCCTCCGACCCGCGCCTGACGGAACGCTTCGAGCTGTTCGTCAACGGCTGCGAGTTTGCCAACGCTTTCTCCGAGCTCAACGATCCCATCGACCAGCGCCTGCGTTTCCAGCGGCAGGCCGCGATGAAGGCCAGCGGCGACGAGGAAGCCACGGACATGGATGTCGACTTTGTGGAAGCGCTGGAATACGGCATGACGCCGACCGGCGGCATGGGCATCGGCATCGACCGGAGCGTGATGCTTCTGACGGGCACCGATTCCATCCGGGACGTCATTCTGTTCCCCACCATGAAGCCCCTGGAAGACTGAATGGAAATCATCCGTTCCAGACAAAACGAAATCATAAGACACTTTTTATCCCTCGGCGCGGACGGAGATTGCCGCCGCGCGTCGGGGGAATACCTATGCGCGGGGGAGAAGCTGCTGCGCGAGGCGGTGGAATCCGGCGCGGAAGTGACCTGCGTGCTGTGGACGGACGCCTTGTCGGGCCTTCCCGCGAAGATTGTGACGCCGGAGCTTCTGGATTATGTGTCGCCGCTGAAAAACAGCAACGGCCCGGTCTTTTCCGTGAAAATACGCCAAAAGCCGGCGAATAAACCGGAGTGCGCCATCGTATTGGAAAATGTACAGGACCCCGGCAACGTCGGTACCGTTCTGCGGACGGCCGATGCGTTCGGCATCGATCTTGTGGCGCTGTGCGGCGCCTGCGCCGACCCCTACAACCCAAAGACCGTAAGGGCGTCCATGGGCGCGGTCTTCCGGCAGAGCGTGGCGATGTGCACGGTGGATACGCTCCCGGAGGCGCTGGGCGGCCTTCCGCTGTACGGCGCGGTTTTGCACAGCGATTCGCAGGACATCCGTTTTCTGCCGGCGGGCGGCAAAGCCGTCGCCGTCGGAAACGAGGGCCGGGGCCTGTCGGAAGAACTCCTGC
>Ga0183099_1001470_pt1 | contig 13593 bp, 13 predicted proteins | sample Biomet1_FD_127788 | JGI IMG/M metagenome (GOLD analysis project Ga0183099, IMG submission 127788) | Microbial communities from bioreactor (seeded with anoxic lake sediment) at LBNL, California, USA - Biofuel metagenome 1 | ecosystem: Engineered > Bioreactor > Anaerobic > Unclassified ... | reverse complement strand
GAAAAAACTGCAGTGGAGCCGAAAAAACTGCAGTGGAGCCTTTCCTGCTAAGAAGCGATTTCTTCAATTCAGAACCTCCTTACCAAATCGTACTCTTCTTACAAGTTCGGCCTCGTCTATCACATAGACTCTCCCTTTTTCGGTTCTGCGGATATTTTTTGTGAATAATTTTGACGTCTTATACTCCTTTGCGGCTTCCGCATACAGTACTGTTGACAGACCGAATTTCATTTGATCTGGTTTGAACCTTTTATATTCTCCCGTTCGGTATACTGTCTTTGATCGTTCACAGGCATCATTCCGGATCGATAATTGAAGTGATGTCTGCAAAGACAAGGATAGATATAGTCCGGTTACTATGTAAATCACAGCGATCACAGCAGCGATCACCAAGGGAAAATCATGGCGGCTTCCACGATTGCCGCCCCTTTTTTTCCGTTTTTCCATCTTTAAAATCCGCTATTCATCAGGTTATCAAAGGTCCCGGTGATAAACTCGCCGATCCTTTCTTTGAATATTAGTCCCAGACCGATTGCAATTGCTACTAAAATGGCAACCTGGACCATTTCCATCCCTTTTTTATTGTTCTTAAATACTCTCATTTTTTACCTCCAAATATGTTTCATATATTAGTGTATTTCTTCTTCTAATGTTTACATTTCCATCATTGCCGGTGCTATCGTTACCATGATTAATACGATAAGCAGGATCATGAGCGGAAATGTCAGTTTCGTTTCAGCAATTTGGCTTTTTCTTCTGCGCTTTTCTTTCTTGTAATCCAGATCAGTTCACCCTCTGCTTCAAGCTTTTCAGCCAAAGCACTTCCTTTATTCCAGTTGTCGGAAATAATGGATATCAGGCGTATCAATTCTCTGACACCGCTTCTTTGTCCAAATTCAATCAATTCCTTTACCATCATTGTGTTTGATTGGGCGACCTGCTTTTTAATTTCACATAATTCCTCATATAAAAACCTCCCCTTTTTCTTATGACCTTCTGTTTTCGCTAATGCCCTGTTTTGTTCATAATCCTCTGCTATTTTGATCAAAGCAGAGCTGACTACAAGACCTGCATTCAGCAAAAGTACAAGTTTGTTGATAAAATCCGGCAGATCGATCAGGATGGATTCCATTGCCTCTTTTGTTTCCTTGCATATCTCATCATATCTTTTGAAATAGATAATAATGAAAAGAGACAGAAAGATAAACAGCATAAGTCCATGTTTTGTCTGTGTTCCAGTTTCCCATCTGATCCTGATTTGATCGTCCAAACTGGTTGGAAGCGTAACATACTTTGTCCTCACATTTTCATTGATTTTATCAATATTTTCATTTAAATGAAAAATCAATGCCCTGTTATAATCCTCTTTTTTCAGTGCAGGACTTATTGCTACAAAAAAGCTCTTCTTCGCGATTACATCATCCAGTGTCAAAACTGCATTTAATCCGATTTTTGTTCCCTGATCAGCTGCCATAAGGTCTACCTCACCCTTTTCATCGATCACTTCCGGCTGATCCGAAGTCCATTGTATGGTAATTCCGGTTTTTTCATCTCTATCGATCAAATTAAGAGGCTTCTTGATATGTTTTAAATCCTTGTTTTCACCCAGTATAAGAGTTCCCAAGCTTTGCCCGAAATAATGCAGTACTTCTTTCTTCTCAGCATCGGTCAATTCTCTTTGCTTAACCTTGATAAGAACATCCTTTTCCAGTTCATAATTTCGATATTCAATATGCGCTTTGACCGGAATCGATTCTGCACCCTGCCCGGCTTCCGGCCGCTCCAATGTTTTAATTTCTTGCCTATCCAGCAGATTTTCCAATACAGTATAGCAAATGAACGCAAGGGATAAAAAGAGAATCACCAGATAGGAAATCATTACTTTTTGCTTCTTTTTATAGATCAGAGTGCTGCAATCCTTTTTTCCGTATTTTACTCTGTACTTTTGTTTCATGACTTCACTTTTTCCGGTGATCCAATCCGGAATAAACATCATGACTTTTTCAGCTAAAGAGTAAAAATATCTCGAGTAATCAGATTTCATACGGAATCTCCTTTCTTTAAAATGATCCCTCATCTTTTGAAATAAGCACTCACCCGGAATTAAGCACTATACTTCAATCCTGGTAAGGTTCAGACTCCATAAATAAGAAAAACCTATTCCGAAAAGCGCAATCGTCATCAGAAGCCTACCTCTGATATCTTCGTATAAGACCGCCAAATAGTCCGGTGATATCAGCTCCAGGAAAAAAAGGATCAGAAAAGGGATCGCGGTCAAGATCTTCGCTTCGAAGCGTTTCTGAGCAGTCATCGTACGTATTTCCTTTTCAATGACCATTTTGTCCGTGATAATTCCGGTAGCCTTTGAAACGACCTTGATCAGGTCACCCCCGGTCATTCTGCATGTAAAATATATATCAACGAAATTTGCAATATCATCGATTCCGCTTCTTTCCGCGAAATCCCTGAGTATTTCTTCCTCAGACTCTTTACTAGTAAGAATCCTTCTGTTCATGGCAGAAATTTCAGTTACAATAATCGCACTACCGTGATAGATCATTCTCATGTTTTGTTCAGCTTCCTGCAATGCTTCCGATATTTGCCGTCCTGTTGAAATGGATGCAGAGATGGAATACAACACATCCTTAAACTGCTCCTTAAGCATGTTTTTTCTCTTTTCAGCCAAATAGCTGCAATAGAATCTCCTGCCGGGTATCGTTAAAAAAGAAAACAAAAGAGACAGAACGATACTTTGATAAAATAAATACGACAGACAAATCAGGCATAAGCCGCAGACACTGAAATAATTGATTTTCTCGTGCTGATCAAGTTCATAGGTTTGATAAGATTTCGGAATTATGTAATCTACTTTTTTATTCTGTATCATCATAGTTCTATCCCGTTCATTTCCAGCTTCAGTGTGTTTTTTAGCCTATTTCCGGTAGGTGCAAGAACCCCGTCTGTTCTTATGATGTTTTCATTTATTTTTTGATCTTGATTTTTGCACATTTTATTAATTTTATATTTAAATAGTGGGTTAATGAGAATTTTACCATCGACATATCCTTCAATTTCCGAAATTTCAAGTACTTTTCTGCTCTTATCAGGCATTCTCCCCAAATGCACCATGATGTCGATCGCTTCTGCAATCTGACTTCGTATCGCATCGATCGGAAAATCAGCTGCCTGTAAAAACATCGCTTCGATTCTGGAAAGCATACCTTCCGGTGAATTTCCATGACCGGTGGACAGCGATCCGTCATGACCTGTATTCATCGCCTGGATCATATCCAATACCTCTTCTCCTCTTACCTCACCAACTATGATTCTGTTTGGCCTCATTCTCAACGATGCTTTGATCAACTGCCTTATATTCACCTCTCCCTTTCCCTGAACATTTGCATTTTTACATTCCAACCGGACGATATTCTCGATCCCTGATATCTGCAGCTCTGCTGAATCTTCAATTACAACCACCCGTTCATTCTTCGGGATATACTCGGAAAGGACATTCAGAAATGTCGTCTTACCGGAGCTTGTTCCCCCTGAAATAAATATGTTATAGCCGGCTGCTACCAGCTTTTCCAGGAATTGCGAGGCCTCTTTTGTGATCGTTCCAGTTCGGAGAAGCTCTTCCATCGTGATCCTGTTTTTCGGAAATCTTCGAATCGTAAGAATCGGGCCATTTATCGCAACATTTTTATAAACAGCATTTACTCTGGAACCATCTTCAAGCCTTGCATCAACGATCGGATTCAGTTCATTGATTTCACGATGCACCTTTGCTGCTATCCTGTGAATAATCTCTTCCAGATCCTCTCTGCACTCAAAATGAACACCAAGACGTTCTATTTTACCTTTCTTTTCAATGAAGATATGATCCTTCCCATTCACCATGATTTCGCTAACTTCATTATCATCAGCATAGGGCTGAAGCAGGTCCAACTCTTTCCTGGTCGAGTTGAAAATGCTCTGGATCACCTCACCTTTCATTTTGAAAGGATATTGATTCGTCCGTGTATCGTGCAGAACAAAATCCTCGATTAGTTCAAGAACCTCACTGTCAGAAAGCTGGCACTGTCTGCTGTTGATTACTGCCCTTACACCCTCTGTAATTTCTTTTACCGTACTAATTTCTCCGTACATCCCGATTCCTCCAACGCTGAATACTCTAATAATCACTGTGTTTTACAATTTCTTCTGCTATTTTTTTAATGCCAAGTCCAAATATATGATTGATACTGATCTCTACGGTGTTTTCTCTGCTGCAAAAGCTGTCATTATCCTTTTCTATTCTTATCGATCCCTTACCATGGCTGAATGAGGTCGTCCCGCACTCGTCATTATCTGAATAAAGTGTTGACCGATTGATCACATCCAGTGTTTTTCCTTCCATCTGTACAGGAATCAAACGATTGAAACACTCTAGTGCAATTTTTTTTCTGTATCTTGAAATATCGGTGTCTTCGCTTATAACTACAACTTTTCTACATAATTCAAGCAAGCAAATTGTGATATCGCTTAATTCATCCGGCAAATCCAAAAGTATGAAATCATAGTGATTGTCCGAAATCGTCATTAGGAAATGAATTATTTCTTCCCTGGTCAGCTGTTTCAGATCATTTCGCCCGCCGGAAGGATAAAACGTATTGACTCCGTATTCATCTGCATAAGTGAAACTGTCTAAATAACTGCAAATGCTGCCATTTTCTTTCTCAAACAGATAATAAAGGTAATCACCGATATTTTTCTTTTCGGAACCACCTTTCATATAGAGCGTCGTCGTTGGGATTTCATCGAAATTTATATAGAGTACTCTTTTATCATGGTATCTTGACAATTCCCTTGCCGTACCGATCGATATAACTGTTTTTCCAGCGTTGCCTGATGCGCTGTAAAATCCGATCAAACTGGTCTTTATGGTAGACTTCAGGATTTCTTTTCTGCCCGTGATGAGGCCATAGACAAAACGCAGGTAAGATATGATTTCACTAACTTTGGAATACTTATAAATCTGAAAATTCTGGGTTTCCTGATTTTCCCGGATTTTTATCAGATCATCTCTACGCTCATCAACAAGCCATACAATATGATCAGATTTTGAAAAGTATTCTGCGACATCACCTTTGGTGTAACCGCCGATTAAAACCAAATGAAATCCACTTTGGCCCAATTTCCGATCTTCCAATCCGCAGAGTGAAATACGGAATTCGTTATGTAAATTGGAGATGGCCTTTCCCAGAGCACGGCCATACTCCCTGTCCTTTTCCAAAATCATAAGATGAATCATATCCATTTGATTGCCTCATATTATATAGGATTACATTATTTACCATTATGATACTGCATTTTCCATATATTTACAATCAAATATATCCGACAATATTCGACATCAACCTTTTTCAGTTTCTTCGATCAAACTTTTCAGTTTCGCAAGTGCTTTGCTCAGGCCGCCCACTTCATCGATCAGTCCGATATTAACTGCCTCTTGCCCGAATAAGATTGTCCCGATATCAGCTGCCATGTTTTCTGTTGAATTCATCAGTTTCACGATTTGGTCCCTATTTGCGTTGGAAGTTCTGGTAATGAAATCGATGATTCTGTCCTGTATCTTGCGGAAATAATTGTAGGTCGGCTCTGCTCCGATAACCAGCCCCGTCATACGGATCGGATGAAGTGTCATCGTTGCACTTTCCGCAATGAAGGAGTAATCGCTGGCTGTGGCAAGAGGAATACCGATGCTGTGTCCTCCTCCCAGAACGAGGGAAACCGTCGGCTTTGACAGAGTAGTGATCAGTTCAGAAATGGCCAGACCTGCTTCTACATCCCCGCCTACTGTATTAAGAATTGTCAAAAGGCCTTTGATGTTTTTATTTTCTTCAATAGCAATCAACTGAGGTATGATGTTCTCATATTTTGTTGTTTTATTCTGCGGCGGAAGCACCATGTGTCCTTCAATATTGCCGATAATGGTCAGATACTGAATATCACTCTGGAAATTGAAGGCGCTGTTGATTGCACCAAAGTTGTCGATGTTCTCCTTTGCGTCCTTATCCTTTTCTTTGTCATTGTCTCCGTTATCCTTTGGCGGCTCTTCCTGTTTTTTTGTCGCTACAGTCATAGTTTTTTTATCTCCATTCATATTCTTTTTCCTTTCGTTGTAATAATTTTAGTTTTTCCAAAATATATTTTTTTATCATAAAGGGGTGATGAATTTGAGGTTAAATGATCTTGGTGATAAAGAAATCGTGAATCTGTCTAATGGAAGCCGTCACGGACAGCTTGCCGATGCGGAGCTTCTGTTTGATGAAAAACAGGGAAAAATCAAAGCGATTCTCGTTCCCGATTACCGCGGAAGAATCGGATTTATGGGTGGAAAAGACTTTATTCAGCTTCCGTGGAGTTCCATACGAAAAATCGGTGAAGATATTATAATCTTCGAAGTTCCTGATATTTAAAGACAATTTAATCAATTAAACTGCCAATATCCATAAATCTCTGTAAAAGTTTAGCAAAGAATGACAAAAAATGTTGCTTTATAGAGCTTTTCGTAATAGAATTATTATAATAAGCAAATTATTCTTACATTAATTCAAGGAGATTTTAATGGATATATTTTTCCCGATTTTTGCACTTGTCGGTTTTGGTAGCGTTATAACTGGATTCTTACTAGAAGGCGGGAAAATTGCAGGATTGCTTTCCGTAACAAGTGTCCTTATCATCCTCGGTGGAACAATTGGTGCTGTTGGTGTTTCCTTCCCGAAAGAGGAACTGTTTCAGGTTCCGAAGTTATTCAAGGTTCTCATTAGGGATCAAAAGTATGATTATGTGGAATTGATGGAACGGATGAAAGCAATGTGCATCCAGGTCCGTCAAAGCGGACTTCTCAGTCTGGAAAGTCAGATCGACAATGAACCTGACAGTCTGATGAGAAAAGGAATGCGTCTGATCGTCGACGGAACATCTCCTGCCTATACCCGAGAGGCTTTAGAGCTTTCTTTGGAGGTCATAACAGAAAGGCATGGCTCACGCAGTGCAATCTTTCAGAGTGCCGGTGGTTATTCTCCTACCATGGGTATTATCGGTACGGTACTCGGTCTCGTTCATGTATTAGGTAATCTATCTGATCCAAATACCCTGGGTCCAAAAATTGCAACAGCATTTATCGCTACCCTTTACGGTATCGGACTTGCAAATCTGTTATGGCTTCCTCTTGCAAGTCGGTTGAAAGAAAAAAACCGAAAAGAAATTTTATATAAGTCGATGATTATCGAAGGTTTGCTGCTGATTCAGGAAGGCGTAAACACCAACTATATGGAAGAAAAGCTGACCAGTTTCCTGACGGATGCTCAGATTTTAGGTAAAAACTCCGTAAGCGGAAAAAGCTCCGAACCAAAGCCAAAGAAGGAAAAAGCAAAAAAGTAAGGATAGCGCAATATGGCACGAAAGAAAAAGTATGAAGCAGAACATGATAACAGTGAGCGTTGGTTATTGACCTACTCAGATTTAATAACGCTCTTAATGATATTTTTTGTCGTTATGTATGCGATGAGCAATGTCGATGCAAAGAAATATGAACAATTATCAGAATCTTTGGGTTCGAGCCTGAACCCTACCGGATACAAGGAATTAGCACAAGATGCAAGCAGCGGTGCAATAAAAACAGAAGAAGAATCAGATCAGGCTGCTGATGTCATGGATCCCAAACTGGTGGCGGCATATGAACAAATCAAGAAGTTATTAAAGGAAAAAGGATTGGAAAGTCAAGTCTCTGTAGGAATTCAGGAACGTGGAGTCGTCGTAGGCTTGATGAATACGGTGCTGTTTGAACCGGGGAGCTCCGAAATACGGCAGGAAGCAATACCTACCCTGATCCAGATCGGTATAATAGCCCGTGATGTACATAATTATATCAGAGTAGAAGGCAATACGGACGACGTGCCCCAGAATTCGGCGCAGTTCCCGAGCAACTGGGAGCTTTCCGTAATCAGAGCAACAGAAGTTTTAAAGCTTCTGATTACACAAAGCGGAGTCGAGCCCGATAAAATCAGCGCAGTTGGTTACGGAGAATATAGACCGTCCGTTCCGAATATTTCAGCCGAAAACAGATCTCATAATCGAAAAGTTGATATCGTTATTTTAAGCGATGCTATGGATAAGAGTGAATCAACAATGAGCCAAAATACGAGTTCAAATAATGATACTACCACAAAGAAAGATACTAAAAATAAAGAATAAGAATTATAATAAAAAAATGGCAGATAAACCTGCCATTTTTTATTTTTTATGCTTACCGCACGTTTTTAAGTAAGGTATCAAGAAATATATATCATATAGATTCTATTAGACTTAGGGGCATTATTAGTATTAATGAATATAAGAAGGAAGGTAATTATTTTACCTTCCTTCTCTATTAAAGGGGAAACCTCTATTTTCTCTTTGCCTTCAAAGCAGCCTGTGCAGCAGCAAGTCTTGCGATAGGCACTCTGAATGGTGAGCAGGAAACGTAGTTCAATCCTGCATTGTGGCAGAACTCTACGGAAGAAGGATCTCCGCCGTGCTCTCCGCAGATACCAAGCTTGATTGCCGGACGAGTTGATTTTCCAAGTTCTACAGCCATCTTCACGAGTTTTCCGACGCCCTTCTGGTCAAGCCTTGCAAACGGATCATTTTCATAGATCTTCTTGTCGTAGTAAGCACCTAAGAAGGATCCTGCATCGTCACGGCTGAAGCCGAAGGTCATCTGAGTCAGATCGTTTGTTCCGAAGGAGAAGAATTCTGCTTCCTTCGCAATCTCGTCAGCAGTCAGTGCTGCTCTTGGGATCTCGATCATGGTGCCGACCATATACTTCAAGTCTGCACCGGCTTTTGCGATGATCGCATTTGCAGTTTCAACAACGATATTTTTAACATACTGTAATTCCTTGACTTCGCCAACCAGCGGGATCATGATTTCAGGAACCATCTTCCATTCCGGATGAGCCTTCTGAATGTTGATCGCAGCTTCAATAACAGCAGTGGTCTGCATTTCAGCAATTTCAGGATAGGATACGGCAAGACGGCAGCCTCTGTGTCCCATCATTGGGTTGAACTCATGCAGAGAAGAAATAACGGCCTTTAAATCGGAAACATCCATCTTCATCTCTTTTGCCAATGCAGCGATATCTTCTTCATCGGTTGGCAGGAACTCATGTAGAGGAGGATCTAAGAAACGAATGGTTACAGGATAACCCTGCATAGCTTCGTAAATGCCTTCGAAGTCTCCTCTCTGCATTGGAAGCAGCTTTGCAAGAGCAACTCTTCTCTGCTCTTCTGTCTTGGAGACGATCATTTCTCTCATCGCTGCAATTCTTTCCGCTTCAAAGAACATGTGCTCTGTTCTGCAAAGTCCGATACCCTCTGCTCCAAATTTCACAGCCTGAGCTGCATCCTTCGGAGTATCAGCATTTGTTCTTACCTTCAATGTTCTGTATTTGTCGGCCCAAGTCATAATAGTATAGAAGTTTCCAGAAATGGAAGCTTCTACAGTTTTAATGGCTTCGCCGTAGATATTACCGGTGGAACCATCCAGAGAGATCCAATCTCCTTCGTGTAATTCTTTTCCGCCAAGTGTAAATACCTTTGCTTCTTCATTAATCTTTATTTCTCCACAGCCGGATACGCAGCAGGTACCCATACCACGGGCTACTACTGCAGCATGGGAAGTCATACCACCGCGAACGGTCAGGATACCCTGTGCGTAGTGCATCCCTTCGATATCTTCAGGAGAGGTTTCCAGACGAACAAGGATAACCTTAGCACCTTTATTTACTGTCCATTCTGTTGCAGCTTCCGCTGTAAATACGACCTGTCCGCAAGCAGCTCCCGGAGATGCAGGAAGTGCAGAACCGATCGGTTTTGCCGCCTTTAACGCAGCAGTATCAAACTGTGGATGTAACAATGCATCCAGTTGTTTCGGATCGATCATTTTTATAGCGTCTTCTTCAGAAATCATTTTTTCCGCAACGAGGTCGCAAGCAATCTGCAATGCAGCGGCAGCTGTTCTCTTTCCGTTTCTTGTCTGAAGCATATAAAGCTTGCCTTCTTCAATGGTGAATTCCATATCCTGCATGTCTTTATAGTGCTTTTCAAGAGTGTAAACGATCTTATAAAATTCTTCATATACAGCCGAATTCTGTTCTTTCAGCTGATCAATAGTCTGAGGAGTTCTAACACCCGCTACTACGTCTTCACCCTGTGCATTCATCAGGAATTCGCCGTAAAGCTTTCGTTCTCCTGTTGAAGGATTTCTCGAGAAGGCTACGCCGGTTCCGGAGGTTTCACCCATGTTACCGAAGACCATCATCTGAACGTTTACTGCAGTTCCCCATGAAGAAGGAATATCGTTCATTCTTCTGTAGTAATTAGCTCGTGGATTGTCCCAGGAACGGAATACAGCTTTGATTGCACCAAATAGCTGTTCCACAGGATCACTTGGGAAGTCAACACCGATCTTGTTCTTGTATTCTTCTTTGAACTGTCTTGCTAATTCTTTGAGATCACCAGCATCCAGTTCCGTATCAAGCTTAACGCCCTTCTTTTCTTTCATTTCATCGATCAGCTTTTCAAAAAAAGCTTTTCCAACTTCCATTACAACGTCAGAATACATCTGAATGAAACGGCGATAGGAGTCATAAGCAAATCTAGGATTATTTGTCTTTTTTGCAAAGCTTTCTACTACTTCATCATTCAGTCCAAGATTCAGGATCGTGTCCATCATTCCCGGCATGGAAGCTCTTGCACCGGAACGTACGGAAACCAGCAATGGGTTATTCAGATCGCCGAATTTCTTGCCGGCTATTTTTTCGAGCTCAGCTACATACTTCAGGATTTCCGCTTTTATCTCATCATTTATTGTTTCACCATCAGCATAATACTGGGTACATGCCTCGGTGGTTATAGTAAATCCCTGAGGCACAGGCATGCCTAGGTTCGTCATTTCTGCCAAGTTTGCGCCTTTGCCACCCAGCAGCTCACGCATGGAACCATTACCTTCTTTAAAGAGGTAAACAAATTTTTTAGACATCGTAATCTCTCCTTTATATAATTGGTTTATTAATAAAAGACAAGGACAAGAGACCTTAACTGAAAGGTGCTTGTCCATGTCTCTTTAATCGTTAAAATACCAATTTATCTTCGATATATTTTCGGACTTCGGTAATAGGTATTCTTATTTGTTCCATAGTGTCACGATCACGGATAGTTACACTCTTGTCAGTTTCTGTGTCAAAATCTACTGTAATGCAGAACGGCGTACCGATTTCATCTTCCCTTCGGTAACGTTTTCCAATGCTTCCAGGCACATCATAGTCTACCATAAAGTATTTGGAAAGCTCTTCATGAAGCTCTTCTGCCTGGGGACACTGCTTCTTTGTCAGCGGCAGTACAGCTGCCTTGAAAGGTGCCAGCGCCGGATGGAAGCGCATCACTGTTCTCACATCTTCCTTACCTTTTGCATCTGTTAAGATCTCTTCATCATAAGCATCGACCATGAATGCCAGAGTAACTCTGTCGGCCCCCAATGAAGGTTCTATACAGTAAGGTACATATTTTTCGTTTGTTTCCGGATCCTGATATGACATATCCTGACCCGAATATTCGATATGCTGCTTTAAATCGAAATCTGTCCTGTCCGCAATTCCCCAAAGCTCGCCCCAGCCAAACGGGAATCGGTATTCGATATCCGTGGTCGCATTACTGTAATGGGAAAGCTCTTCTTTTTCATGATCTCTCATTTTAATGTTCTCTTCATCCAATCCCAGTGATTTCAGCCAGCTGATGCAATATTCCTTCCAGTATAAGAACCATTCCATGTCAGTTCCCGGTCTGCAGAAGAATTCCAGCTCCATCTGTTCAAACTCTCTGGTTCGGAATGTAAAGTTGCCCGGAGTAATCTCGTTTCGGAAGGATTTCCCCACCTGAGCGATACCAAAAGGCATCTTTTTTCTGGATGTTCTCTGAACATTTTTAAAGTTTACGAAAATACCCTGTGCGGTTTCCGGTCTCAGGAAGATCTCCGCTTTGGAATCCTCCGTGACACCTTGGAATGTCTTGAACATCAGGTTGAATTGCCTTATGGAAGTAAAGTCACTCTTTCCGCATTCCGGGCATTTGATCGCTTTTTCCTTGATAAAGCCTTCCAGCTTCTCATTGGACCAGCCATCTACGGTAACTTCCATATGATCTGTTTCTTTTATATAATCTTCAATGAGCTTATCTGCTCGAAAACGTGCCTTACAGCTTTTACAGTCAATGAGCGGATCTGCAAAACCTCCGACATGGCCTGATGCGACCCAGGTTTTTGGATTCATTAAGATCGCTGCATCCAAGCCCACATTATACTTTGACTCCTGGACGAATTTCTTCCACCATGCTTTTTTCACGTTATTCTTTAATTCTACCCCAATAGGGCCATAATCCCATGTGTTAGCCAATCCGCCGTAAATCTCAGAACCGGGGAACACAAATCCTCTTGATTTTGCTAATGCTGTAATTTTGTCCATTGAAAATTCCTTGCTCATAAATACCTACCATTTCTACGTTTCTGTCATTTCTTTAATTATTTATCTTCTTCCTTATTTTCCTGATTTCCGCAGGAACAGTTTTCATCACATTCTTCGTCACTTCCGCAGCAGCAGCCGTTGTCGCTTTTCTTTGCCTTATTGATGGCATCGTTCGTTTTCGCCTTAACATTGGCAAACACGTCAGCGCTCTTGGATTTTACTTCATCTGCAATGTTGGATCCTTTTTCCACAACCCCGTCAAAAGTATCAGTAGCCATTTCACTGATATCGATGATTTCGCCGTCATCCTTAACAAGTTCGATCACGCACTTTGTTCCGAATGCAGCAATCACTCCGGCAACAGCAGCCCAAGGAGCCAATACGGTACCTACGATTCCAACATTGACCGGTAAATTCATAATGACTTCGTCATTCTTTTTCACAATTATTTTTGAAACATTTCCTTTTTTTATAGCCTCTTTTACTTTATCAACGATATGCGCACTCTGTTCGCCTATCTTGCTCTTGCTCTTTATGTCTATGGATTCCTCGATGTCAATAATGGCATCTACAACACTTCCCTCGGCTGCTTCAAGGGCTTCCTTCGCTTCCTTATAGCTTACCCCAGTTCTGTCTTTCACCAGTTCAATCTTTTCTAATGTAATCTCCATAATCTTACCTCCATTTTAATATTACTCGATTAAAAAGCCTTCGCTCTTTAGCTCTCCTATATCCAGATGATATGTAATATAGCTTTTTATGATTTTTTGCAGCTGTTTCAGCAGTTCTTCATCCAGTGCCAAATTTTCAAAGCTTTTTAGTGGGTTATCTAGAATATATCGCAATATATTTACTATACCAAAATTTATCTTATAAATCAATGTATCATTATGATTAACCTGAATATTTAATGCGCAATTCTGACAAATGATCCCCCGTCTTTTATACTGAAGAGCTCTGGTCGTTTTTTGCTCCGCAAAGCACACAGCAATTGATTTGCGGCATAGCCCCGGAAAGCTGCAATGCCTTGACTTGATAGGCCAGTGCCAGA
>Ga0183099_1001469_pt1 | contig 13594 bp, 11 predicted proteins | sample Biomet1_FD_127788 | JGI IMG/M metagenome (GOLD analysis project Ga0183099, IMG submission 127788) | Microbial communities from bioreactor (seeded with anoxic lake sediment) at LBNL, California, USA - Biofuel metagenome 1 | ecosystem: Engineered > Bioreactor > Anaerobic > Unclassified ... | reverse complement strand
GATACCATTGGCGGTTGGTTATATGCCCAGGTTGAATCGCCACCGCGCATCGGGCAAAAGGCAACTTTCAGCGGGGGGGAGTTTTTCTTGCTCGGGGAAGTCAATGATATTTTGGAAATGAATTTTGATGTCGAGAATGTTGATACCATTGGCGGTTGGTTATATGCCCAGGTTGAATCGCCACCGCGCATCGGGCAAAAGGCAACTTTCAGCGGGGGGGAGTTTTTCGTTGAAGAGGTCGACAATGTGCGCATCACCCGAGTGCTGGTGAAACTAAACCATGCACTCGAAAAAGAGCATGAAGAAATAACGCCGATCCTGTGAACAGGTGCGGCAAAAACAATAAAATAGAGGCTGTTTAGCATAAAAGACCGGCGCAAACGATGCGCCGGTCTTTTGTTTTACAAAACGGCAGATTATGAATTTTTTATCTGTTCATAAATTATAATAATAGAAATAAAAGAAAATCAGTAGGGGAAAAAACGTCTGTCTGCATGAGATCAGAGGATGAATTGTCAAATAAAACCGTAAAATTTGTTTATTTATTCATAGTTTTTGTTTATGATTGATTTTACAAATCATTAAAAAAAGTTATAAAAATACTGTACGCAACTGGAAAATTTGCTGTATAATGAGCATAAATAATAAAGCCCAATATGAATACAAAAATAAATGACGAAACAGGGGCAGACCGCAAAGTCAGGCGAGTGAAGAAAGAGAATTCTTCTTGTGGTGCTGGCTTGGGATGATTGAAATTATAATGAGGATAAAGGTGTAATCAGTTACCTGTATTCAATATACATGTATACAATATACAAATAACTCCGGGGCTGACGGGAATGATCTATCGGGCACAGTGTCACGGGTAAGAAGTGGGGAGAAAGCAATGAAGTCATATCAGAAACAGGAATTGAATGAAATCATACAGATTAATGCCGCTGTCTGCAAAGGCTGCGATTCTTGTAAATCGTTTTGTCCGGTACATGCAATAGAAGGCGCTTATGGAGCAGCACATCATATAGATTCGACAAAATGTCTGCAGTGCGGGCAATGTCTGGTAAATTGCCCGTTTGGGGCGATCGAAGATACAGCAGACATGATTGATCCTGTTTTAAAGCAACTGGAAGATCCTTCAGTCACGGTGGTTGCAACCGTTGCCCCCGCCGTGCGGGTGGCGCTGGGAGAAGAGTTTGGCATGGAGCCGGGGACATTGGTAACGCACAAAATGTATGGAGCGTTAAAAAAAGCCGGTTTTAAAATAATGGATATCAATTTTGCTGCTGATAACACGATCATGGAGGAAGGCATGGAGTTGATCAGCAAGATTCAGCAACATGTCCTAGGCATTAAAGGCGAACATAAGCTGGGGCCGTTGCCGCAATTTACCTCCTGTTGTCCGGCCTGGGTTCGCTATATAGAACTGTATCATCCGAATCTGCGGCAACATCTGTCGTCGGCAAAATCGCCGCAGGGAATGGCTGGACCGGTTGCTAAAATTTATGGGGCAACAGAGGTATGGCATACACTACCGGAAAAAATTTATACAGTGGGCATTTACCCTTGCACGGCGAAAAAACTGGAGGCTTCACGACCGGAATTTACAGCCGCCGCTGATTATTGGCGTGAACGAGGGCATACCGCTGTTTATCAGGATACGGATGCAGTTTTGACTACCAGAGATCTGGCAAGATTGCTTAAAAAGAAAAAAATCGATCTGCGAAAAGTCGATGAGGCGGAGGAAAAGGACAATCCTTTGGCACAGTATAGCGGGGCCGGAACCATATTTGGCAATACGGGTGGTGTTATGGAAGCGGCTTTGCGGACGGCGTATTTTGTCGTCACGGGCGAAGAAATGAAGCCGCTTAACTTCCTGCCGGTTCGCGGGCTGGAAGCCGTGAAAAAAGCTGAAGTGCCATTGAAGATTAAGGGATCAACGCGCGAAATCACATTGAAGGTGGCAGTTGTCCACGGAACAGCAAATATTGAGCCGCTGCTACAACAGATTGAAAATGGGAATTCCCCCTATCATTTTATTGAAGTCATGAATTGCCCGGGAGGGTGCGTTAATGGCGGCGGGCAACCAATTCATCCCATGGAAACATCGTGGCTTGACAAGGCAAAAGCCATGTTGCCATGGACGTAAGGAGGGTTTTTGATGCAATACAATTATGTTGAAAAGGCTGTGCATGTTTCACGTCGAGAATTTATATTTTTAGCTGGAATTACGACGGCCGTCTTGTGGACGGGGGCTTATGCGCTTACCGATGTGGTAAAGGATCGCAATAAATATGTAAAACTGCGCATGGCCGGCCTTTACAAGGATGATGAAAAAGCAGCTATTCGCCAGAGCCATCAGAATAAAAGCCTGATGGATATGTATGGAAAAATTGCCGACCGTCCTCTGAGTCCAATGGCGGAAAAACTGTTTCATACCAAATACATTGACCGGACAAAATTAAACGCATAGTAAAGGAGACGAGGAAAATGGAAAATTTAGAAGATGCAGTTGTTTTGAAACACGGATTTGGCACGCGATTGTTTCACTGGGGGCTCGTTTTGGGCTTTTTGCCGGCGGCATTTACTGGGATGGGCTTATGGCTTCGGCCTTTTGGTGCCCAGGGCATGCATTATGTGATGCTGATACATATGATCAGTTCCTGGATTTTATCAGCGGCCTGTTTCTATTTCTTTATTTTTCAGTATAAACGAGTTGTCGCTTTTTGGCGTGAGGTATTAACCTGGTCAAAAAAGGATCTGGAATGGATGAAAGTCGGTGGTGGGTATCCACAAAAGATGTTTCTGGGGCAAACCATTGAAGTTCCGCCGATGAAAAAAATGAATCCTGGACAAAAGATGATGGGGATCGTTATTTTCTTTGGAAGCATCGTCATGATCGTTAGCGGAATGCTGCTGTATTTTGCCATGCCATTGGTGCCAAGGGAAATAGCATTTCAATTGGATCAGCTGCATCTGGTGTTGGGGTTGGCACTTACCATGGCGGTTGTGTTTGGGCATGTTGTTCTTGGTGTTTATAACTGGCAGGAGTTTGTCTGTATGTTTGGTGACGGCACGATGAAGGTAAGTGAAGCCATGCACCACAATGAACTATGGGTGCAGGAATGCATAGAAGCGGTCCCGGCGGCAGAGTGGACTCCGGAGCTGGCATATCACGGAGAAAAAGGATGATAGCAAGCAGTCAGTCCGGCCTTTAGGGCCGGGCTGTTTTTTTATCCAGAAAAAAGGTATAATAAAAGCGGGTATATGCCTGAGGATGAAACAGAGCAGGAGCAGATCAAACATGATTTTAACGATAGAAAATTTAACGAAGACATATGGAGATAAGACACTGTTTAAAGATATCAGTCTGGGAATTGATCTGGCTGATAAAATAGGGATTGTCGGAGTCAATGGAACAGGAAAATCCACCTTGCTACAGACGATTGCTGGGACGGTGACAGCTGACTCCGGGAATATCATTACCATGCGCAATATGCAGTTGGCCTATCTGGCGCAGGACAAAACCTTTGAGCCGGAAAATACTGTACTGATGGAAGTGTTCAAAGGGGAACAGCCTATCATGAAGGCGTTGCGGGATTATGAAATGGTGCTCGAAGAAAGCCGTCGAGCTCCGGAAAATACCGTGTTGCAAAAAAAATTAATGAGTCTGAGCCAGCAGATCGATGCACTTGATGGCTGGCAGCTGGAAAGTGATGCTAAAACGATTCTCACCAAGCTCGGCTTGCTTGATTTTTATGACAAAGTCGGTGAGCTTTCGGGGGGGCAGCAAAAGCGGCTTGCTTTGGCTACAGCACTGATTCATCCGTGTGATTTGCTGCTGCTTGATGAACCAACAAACCATCTTGATAGTGAAACGATAATCTGGCTGGAAGAGTATCTGCGGCGCATAAAAGGTGCTCTGTTGATGGTTACTCATGACCGTTATTTCCTTGATAATGTCGCCACGAAAATTCTTGAGCTCGATAAGGGCAGTGCTTATATGCATACAGGAAACTACACTGATTTTTTGGAACTGAAGGCGAGCCGGGAAGAACGCCTTGAGGCGCAGGAACGAAAACGACAAAGCCTGCTGCGAAATGAACTTGCCTGGATGCGCCGCGGAGCGCAGGCCCGTTCGACAAAGCAAAAAGCGCGGATTGAACGGTTTGAAGATCTTAAATCCCGTACGCCTGATCTCGATAAGTCGACGGTGGAGATCGGGCTGGGGGGCAGCCGCCTGGGACGTACAGTTATAGAATTAGAAAATGTAACGTACCAGTTGGGGACAGAAACTATTCTGAATGACTTTTCCTATGTACTGCTTCGTAATGACCGGGTGGGGATTCTCGGTCCGAACGGGTCAGGAAAGACGACATTGCTCAATATTATCGCCGGCCGCTTGCTGCCGACCAGTGGAACTGTCACGACGGGGCAAACGGTGAAGATAGGATATTTTTCTCAGCATAATATGGAAATGGATGAGCGGTTGCGGGCGATTGAGTACATCCGTGAAGCAGCCCATGTCATTACCATGGCTGATGGGACCAAGCTCACTGCCTCGCAGCTGTTGGAGACGTTTCTGTTTACGGGAGAAATGCAGTGGACACCCATTTCACGGTTGTCGGGTGGGGAAAAAAGACGCTTGTTTTTGCTCAGAATTCTGATGAGTGAGCCGAATGTGTTGCTGCTGGATGAACCGACCAATGATCTTGATCTGCAGACAATGGGGATTTTGGAAGATTTTATCGACAACTTCAATGGCGCTATTGTATTTGTTTCACATGATCGATACTTTATCGATCGTTTGGCAAATAAAGTATTTGTCTATGAGCCGGGCGGACGGCTTCGCCAGTATCCGGGCGGATATTCCGTCTATAAGGCTCAGACAGAGCAGGAAGCTGCGCTACGGGAAACTGCTGCGTCCGATAAAACTTCTTTGCCAAAACCGGTCGCGGCAGAAAAAAGAAATCAGGACAGTGAAAATAAGGTGGTCATGCCAAAACTGACCTTTGGCGAGCAGCGTGAGTATGCTGAAATTGAGGCTGTAATTGCCAGCAAGGAAGGTGAGCTTAAGGTCGTGGCCTTGCAGATGGCACAATGTGCGGCAGCAAATTATAGTGAACTCAATGATCTTGCGCAAAGGCAGCAGGTGCTTGAGGCTGAAGTTGCGGCACTGATGGATCGCTGGGCTTATCTTGAAGAAATTGCCGAAGCTCAGAAATAAAAATAAAGAATACACCAGAAAGAAGGACGCAATATGAAATTTAGATTTTTGCATAACAATCTCAACGTACTGGATCTTGAAAAATCACTGGCTTTTTATGAGGCGGCTCTGGGGCTTACGGAAGTTCGCCGCAAGGAAAAACCGGGAGTATATACACTTGTTTTTCTTGGCGATGGCGGGCAGACACCGCATGAACTCGAACTGACGTATCTGCCGGATCGCAAGGAGAAATACGATCTGGGAGACAATGAATTTCATTTGGCGTTTACCGTTGAGGATTTTGAGGCTGCGCATGCACTGCATGAAAAAATGGGCTGCATTTGCTATGAAAACAAGGCGATGGGCATATATTTCATCAGTGATCCGGATGGCTATTGGCTTGAAATTATACCGCAAAACCATTCGTCACAGTCATAAAAATACTTGGCTTACCAGCTGGTCGCAGTAAAACAGCCTGAGGAGGATGCTTCCATGGATGAAAATAACTTGGATCATATGATAGATGCTTTTAGTCTCGATGCAGCAGAACTTCATAATATTGCTGCCAGTTTTCGCTATGATATAGAGGCTGGGCTGCGCGGAGATACGGGGTCATCGCTGCGCATGCTGAAGTCTTATGTGGGCTTGCCGTCGGGAACTGAGCGGGGAGAATATCTGGCGCTTGATTTTGGCGGCACGAATGTCAGGGCCTTGCGCGTTCGTCTTGATGGCAATGGGAAATTTGAGATTTTAAAGAAAGTTGCCAAACCACTTTATGTGCCGGGAATTTATGATTTTATCAGTGGCGAGGCTGAGGCGGCAGATTTATTCGACTTTATTGCCGGAATTATCGATGAGGCGATTGACGAAGACCGTACAAGCAATTACTGCCTGGGGCATACGTTCTCTTTTCCGTCAGAGCAGACAGATTTGTATAATGCAAAGCTGATTGTCTGGACAAAAGAATTTGCTACCCGGGGGGTTGTAGGGCAGGTTGTCAATGATTTGCTGGCAGCGGCGTTGGCGCGCAATGGGATTTCAAATGTAAAACCGGCAGCGGTCATCAACGATACCGTGGCAGTTTTGCTGGCGGCAGCCTTTAAAAAAAATTCGGTCTATATTAGTTCGATCTATGCTACCGGCCATAACACCTGTTATCTTGAGCCTTATTGCGGTGAAGCCAAAGCACCGATGGTTATCAATATGGAATCCGGCGGCTTTGATAAAATACAGATCAACCGTTATGATCATTTGCTTGATCAAAGGTCGGAAATGCCGGGGCAGCAGCGGCTCGAAAAAATGGTTGCCGGACGGTATCTGGGGGAACTGTTTGGTCTTTGCCTGAAGGAAGCCTTAGCGCTGCGGACAGATGCGACCTTTTCCAGCATTGATCTGTCGCAGATACTGGCTGATGAAAGCAATGAGTTGGCACGTGTGCGGGAGGTTGTTCAGGAGCGGGTGCAGGTTGTCATATCAGAAACTGTGGCCGTGAAACTTCAGGCATTGGCAAAAGCGATTGTCATCCGGTCGGGCCGGATTATTGCGGCAACTTATGCGGGCGTTATCTGGCATCGAGAAGGAAGCTGCCCCGGCAGGCAGCATATTGCAATAGATGGATCTGTATATGAAAAAATGCCATATGCCGCGGCAGCACTGCAAAAAGCACTGTATGAGGTGCTGGGGGAAACGGCCGCAGTCGATACGGTACTGGAAAATGGCGGGTCCGGGCTGGGGGCTGCACTTGCGGCAGTGGCGGCCTGCAGCAGTGAAGCATGATAAAATGCAAGAAATTCCGCAAGGAAACAATTGAGGTTTATTATGGAACATAGCTTGAGTTTGAATTTAGGTCAAAAATTGGCGATGACAGCTAAATTGCAGCAGGCCATACAGATTCTGCAGCTGTCAGCCCAGGATTTACGAGATGTCATTGAAAAAGAATATTTGGAGAACCCAGCACTGGAAATGGAGGACTCCTTTGAAGATCATGAAAGCGGAGAGAAGACAACCGATCGCTACAGTATAGAAGAAATAGCATCTTTGGCCAATTATCTTGGCTCGGACACTGCTGGCAAGGCACCGGTGCGTGAAACTATGCCAGCCTTTGAAGCCGTGGAAACGCCGCAGGAAACATTGGCTGAGGTCTTACTGGAACAGGTGAATTTTAGCTGCCGTCCGGGTCGAGAACGGCGGATTGCAAAATATATTGTCGGTTCGATAGACAGTCGGGGCTATCTGCGGATATCTACTGGAGAACTGGCAGCGGCATTACAGGTCGATGAACAGGAGGTTCTGGCGATACTGCAGGTCATACAGGGGTTTGAACCGGCCGGAGTCGGAGCCCGGAATCTTGCAGAATGCCTTCGTATACAGGCGCAGCAGCAGGGAATATATAAGGGGTTGATCGCGCTGATCATTGAAAAACACCTCGATCGGGTTGCTGCAGCCCAGTTCAAACAGATTGCCGAAATGGAAGATTGCTCACCGGGGGATGTCCAGCTTGCAGTTGATATCATTCGCCGACTCAATCCCAAGCCTGGTTGTTCGTACGGCGGGGATCGACCGGATTATATAGTGCCGGATATTATCGTGCGCAAAGTCAATGAAGAATATGTGGTGCTGGTCAATGGTTATGGGATTCCAAAACTCAACATAACAGCGCTGTATCGCAATAATTCCGGGTTTGATGACGATACCAAAAAGTACATCGAGCAGCGAGTAAACACGGCGGTTTGGCTGATAAAAAGCATTGAACAGCGACGGCAGACATTATTTAATGTCGTCACCGAAATTGTCAGGGTGCAGCGGGACTTTTTTGACAAGGGGGAAGCACATCTTCACCCTATGCTGATGAGGACGGTAGCCGATGCCATTGGTGTGCACGAGTCAACGGTCAGCCGTGCTGTGGCCAACAAGTATATGGAAATGCCCCATGGCGTGATTAGCCTGAAAAAATTTTTTGCGGCTAATCTGGCGGGCAGCCAGCAAGGTGAAGAACTGATCGCTGCGCAGGTAAAAGCCATGATAAAACAACTGATTTTAGAAGAAAATTCGCAAAAGCCATGGAGTGATCAGCAACTCAGTGAGATGTTGGCTGAAAAGCAGATGAAGATATCACGGCGAACGGTGATGAAGTACCGGGAACAGTTAGGATATCCATCTTCAGTAAAAAGAAAAAGATATTGAATTTGGTATTTTTTATGATAATTTAGATTGTTGTTTCAGGTGGTTTCCCCTATAATGAAAATATAGAGGTAACATGCGCTGGTGTGCCGCATTGCTGTACACCAGATGAAAAAATAGAAAATTTGGTCAAAATGCAGCAAAAAAGGAAATCGTCGATTTATTACAAAGGGGGGTAATCCGTATGACAAAAAGACCACGGATTGTTATAGTAGGATCAGGCTTTGGCGGGATTAAGGTTGCTCGTATTCTTGGCGAGTGTGATGTTGATATTACCTTGATTGACCGCCATAATTTTCATCTGTTTCAACCACTGCTTTATCAGGTATCTACTTCCATTCTTGCAGTTGATGAAATTGCTTATCCGATACGGGCATTTTTCCGCAAGCAGAAAAATGTGGAGTTTTTTCTTGCCAAGGCGGACGGTGTTGATATGGAAAGAAAATGTGTAAGCACCAATCACGGTGAGGTAGAATATGATTATCTGGTGTTGGCGGCGGGAGCCACAACTAATTATTTTGGTATGGAATCTGTCAGAGAGTATTCATATGGAATGAAGACACTGGCGGAAGCTCTTCATATCAGAAATCACGTATTGCATATGTTTGAGCGGGCTAATAAATCAAAAAATGAAGCGGATCGTCGGCGGATGTTGACCTTTGTCTGTGTTGGTGGCGGACCTACCGGTGTTGAGGAGGCAGGCTCGTTGGCAGAGCTTGTTTATCATGTGATGAAAGATGAATATCATCGTCTTGATTTTTCAGAGGTCAGCATAAAACTTATTGAGGCGACGGATAAGCTGTTGCCAATGATGCCGGAGGATCTGCGCAATGAAACGGTCCGGGTTTTGCGTGATAAAAATGTCGATGTAATGCTCAATACCCAGGTGCTTGACTGTGACGAAGAGAGCCTGACCCTTAAAAATGGAATGGTCATACCGACCGAAACTGTGATTTGGGCAGCTGGCGTTAAAGCCGTGCCGCTTTTGGAAAAAATCGGGGTGGAACTTGACCGGGCCGGGCGGGCTATTGTCGAGAAAACACTGCAGGTACCAAACCATCCGGAGATTTTTGCTATTGGTGATAATGCTCACTTTATGCAAGATGGAGCACCGTTGCCAACGATTGCTCCGGTAGCTACACAGCAGGCCAAAGTGTGCAGTGAAAATATAAAACGTCTGCTTGCAGGACAAACCCAGCTGCGCGAATTTCATTATGAGGACGTAGGCAGTATGGCGACGATTGGCCGTGGTGATGCTGTAATGTTCAAGGGTGGGTTTAAAATGAAGGGGTTCTTTGCCTGGTGTGCCTGGATGGTGGTGCATCTGATGCGTTTGGCGGGAGCACATACGAACATTACCGTAGCCCTGAAATGGACCTGGAATCTGTTATCCGGTACGCGCCTGGGCCGAATTATTACGAATATAAAGGATGAATAAGTTATTCGGGGAATGCGCCGTATGTGCTATAATAGGAGTATTGCAAAAGCGGTACTTCTATTTTTTATGGCAATTTGCCTGCAAAGAGATAGTTGTTTATCATGTACTAGGGGTCGATAGAAGATGAAAATGAAATTTTTGTTAGGACCAGTTCTCACTGCTGCTTATATTGTTTTTTTTACACCAGCAGCAATAGCAGCAGGACACGCAGTTGTGAAAGAACATCCCACAACAAAGGCAGCTACGTCCACAGCCGGATTTATTTTGTCCAAAGCGGATAAGGTGAGACTTACTTGGGAGGCTGTACCGGGAGCTGTTATGTATAAGCTTATTGTCAGTGGCGATCAAGATGCTAATCTTGATGCTGCCGTACTAAAAAGGGAAAAAACATATATAAATGGCTGTGAACTCGATGTGCGCCAGTTTGACCGCCCACTTGAAGAATTATATTGGCAGGTTCAGCCACTGGATGTCAATGGAATGCCTTTGGGAAAATTTAGTGAGGCACAATCACTTGATAGCGGAGAAATTAATCCATCGGCGCCGCTGACGACCACTGAGTTTGAAAAAATGGACTATACACCGCTTTACCCGGTGTATTCCTGGATCCCGTCCTTACATGCTGGCGAATATGAGCTGCAGGTATTTTTTGATGATGATAACGACTCGCGGACACCGGACACTCTGATCAAGACAGACCGGGTATCTGGTGGCAGCCATTATGATTATTATGATGATGCCCCCAAGATCCGCGAAGGACGTTACTGGTGGCGGGTACAGGCGCAGGATGCCGACGCGAACCCGATCAGTGACTGGTCCAAGCCATCTTATTTCAAAGTCACACATCGGGCGATAAAAGTGGCTGCTCTTGGTGACAGCATCACGCATGGCGGCGGTGCTGTATCTGTTCCACCGGGATATCGCCTGTATAATTGGGAGACATATGCAGGAATGCCCATCCTAAACCTTGGCTTTAGTGGCAATACGGCGGAAGCTATGGCCGCTCGATTTAAATCAGATGTACTGCCATTTAAACCGAAGTTTCTCGTCATCATGGGCGGCATCAACAACATCCGGGTGGGAGATAGTGCGGATCAGGTCATACATTCTTTGAGTGAAATTCAGTACATGTGTATTTTAAACCGGATAACACCGGTATTTGTAACCGTTGCCCCGATTAATCCGGCAAAAATGAAAACTGTGTCGGGCTTGCTTGCTGATTCCGGGTGGAAGGAACAGCAGAAAAAAATCAATGACTGGGTGGCCAGTCAACTGTATTATATCGATATAACCCCTCGCCTGACAGATCCACAGGGATGTCTGTTTGATCGGCTGACCAGCGATGGACTGCACCCGGATATGGAGGGGAAAATGATCATTGGAGAGACAATCGGCACTTATCTGAAGCTAAGATTTTCCCCTGATCTTGGACTGCCGCCAGTATCGGAAAATAATGAATCCGCCTCTTGATGAGGCGGATTTTTTATAGCGGAACATTAATATAAACCAGATCTGATTCTTTGATGCTGCAGTTCGCAGCTGTTAAATTCAGTAGTTCCTGTTCGATTTTTTCTGTGTCTTCCATAGGCAGTAACAGCAGCAGGCTGACTTTGTCACTGTAGATTTTATCCTCTACACGAATTTCATTTTGATGAAGGTGGTTTTCAAGTGCCCCGAGCAAGGAGTACTCTATCGTGACACTTATACGGCGAAAAAGAGTCCTAGTCACGATCTCGGCCGCTTCAAGCCCGAGTGTGGCAGCCTTGCCATAAGCGCGGATCAGGCCGCCGGCTCCGAGCTTGATACCGCCGAAATAACGCACGACGACGATGACCACATCGCTGAGGTGTTGCTTTTTCAACACCTCAAGTATTGGTTTTCCAGCAGTACCACTGGGCTCCCCGTCATCATCAGCTTTTTGCAAGATTCCGTGTTCGCCGAGGATATAGGCTGAGCAGCAGTGACGTGCTTCCCAGTGGGTTTTCCGCAATTGTGCTATAAAATTCTGTGCTTGTGCTTCTGTTTCTGCATGAGCAGTAAAACAGAGAAAACGTGATTTGCTTATTTCGTATAGGGCTTCGCTGCTGCCCTGAATGGTTTTATAATTGATCATAATGGGCCTCGGTTCATCGAATATTTTCTTTGATTATACAGGATAAGTCTCCCGCTTGTAAAATTAATATAAGATAAGAGATAATATGGGGGCATCTAGGATTTTATTGCCAACATCATAAATAAATTCCCAGTTTAGTATAGCTTAATTTTTAGTTTTGTAGTATTCTGTATATACATGAAAATCCAAAGGATTTCAAACTAAATAGGGGAAGGTTGTGTTACTAAGGTCATGAAAGAACCAACAATGAATAGAGGCCTGAAAAACAGGCATTTGCAGCTGATTTCGCTTGGCGGGATCATTGGCAGTGGGTATTTTCTTGGTACAGGTTATGTTTTGGAAAAAGCTGGTCCGGCATCCATTTTGGCTTACTTGCTGGGTGGGGTGATTGTTCTCTGTGTTATGTTGTGTTTGGCGGAGTTAGCGGTTGCTAAGCCGGTATCTGGTTCATTTGTTACATATGCAAAGGAAAATATATCGTCTACATGGGCTTGTGGGGTGGGCTGGGCATACTGGCTGAATTGGATTGCCTATGTACCGTCGGAAATGATAGCGGCGGGTATTATTATGAATAAATTTGTACCGGGAGTAAGTCAGCTGTGGTGGGCTGTATTGTTTGGTTTGATCGTGACAGTTATCAACCTTTTTCATGTGGATAAATTTGGTGAGAGTGAATTTTGGCTGGCTATTATCAAGGTTGTTGCGTTAGTTGCCTTTAGCGTGGTCAGCATACTGATTTGCCTGGGGATTATAGGTGATCAGGGGGCTTTGGGAACCAGTATTTTGCTTGGCAGTGGTGGTTTTGCGCCCAATGGATACTGGTCGGTCATACTGACCATGGTTATCATTCTGGTCAACTTTCAGGGATCTGAGATCATCGGCTTAGCGGCTGGTGAATGCAAGGAACCGGAAAAAAGCATTCCGGTAGCAGTGCGCAATGTAACCTGGCGGATCGTTGCTCTCTATATTATCCCTATTTCCCTGCTAATATCTATTTTGCCGTGGGATCAGGCAAGTCTTTCGGAAAGCGTATTTGCAGTAGCGCTCAGCAATTATGGATTGGATAGCCTCAGTTCAATTTTTGCCTTTGTAGTGTTGACGGCAGCGATTTCTTGTTCTAATTCGGGTCTGTATGGCAGCGGAAGAGCATTACATGCACTGGCACGGCTGGGAATGGCACCTAAAATTCTGGGGGCACTTAATAAAAATGGTATGCCGCAGAATTCGATTCTGCTCTCGGTATGCGGTTGTTGGTTGATTATTCTGCTCTATACCTTCGATGCAAGTGAAACAGCTTATACGTATTTGCTGGCGGTTTCTGGGTTTACTGGAGCAATGGCGTGGATTTCAATTTGCTGGAGCCAGTATAATTTTCGCCGGCGGATGATTGCGCAGGGGCTGGAGAACACCTTAAAATACAAGACGCCGTTTTTCCCGTATATTACATTGTTTGGTATTTGGGCGCAGGTAATATGTTTGGTAGTTATTGCGTTTACAGCAGATCTTCGTTCCACGCTTTATGCGGGAATACCGATGTTGTTAATACCGATGCTTTGGTATAAAATGAAGAAAAACAAGGTTGTTCAGGAAACGGTTATCCAAAAATAGTGCACGCAGCCCTTTAACGGCTAGTGCTAAAAAAATGCTGTCTGGCAAAACTGCC
>Ga0183099_1001468_pt1 | contig 13598 bp, 16 predicted proteins | sample Biomet1_FD_127788 | JGI IMG/M metagenome (GOLD analysis project Ga0183099, IMG submission 127788) | Microbial communities from bioreactor (seeded with anoxic lake sediment) at LBNL, California, USA - Biofuel metagenome 1 | ecosystem: Engineered > Bioreactor > Anaerobic > Unclassified ... | reverse complement strand
CCTCCACCCGCTGGTCAAAGCACTGGTACAGGGCGTTGCCCCAGGTCTTCTCGGCACTGTCCGCCAGCTCCACGCCCTTGGCTTTTGCGGCAGCAACGGCCTGCGCATCGTCGGAGATGGCGCCGAAATCAATACCCACATACTGCTTTACCGCCTCGATCATGGTCAGGCGGGGCCAGCCGGGGGTCAGGTCGATCTTTTCGCCCATCCACTCCGCTTCGTAAGTGCCCAGAATCTCTTTCGCGGCAGAGGAGAGCAGCCCCTCGGCCACGTCCATCATCCCGTGGAAATCGGTATAGGCCTGATAGAGCTCCACGCTGGTGAACTCTGGGTTGTGCTTGGGGTCCATGCCCTCGTTGCGGAAGATGCGGCCGATCTCATAGACCCGGTCCATCCCGCCCACGATCAGCCGCTTCAGCGGCAGCTCCGTGGCGATGCGCATGTACATATCGATGTCCAGAGTGTTGTGGTGGGTCACAAAGGGGCGGGCGGACGCGCCGCCGGATATGGTGTTCAGAACGGGGGTTTCCACCTCGATATAGCCCAGGTTGTCCAGATAATTGCGCATGTGCTTGATGAGTTTCGACCGGACCACAAAGGCCCGTTTGACCTCCGGATTCACGATCAGGTCCACATACCGCTGGCGGTAGCGCAGCTCCCGATCCTGAAGCCCGTGAAATTTCTCCGGCAGGGGCAGCAGAGACTTGGACAAGAGTACAATGTCCTTTGCCCGGACGCTCATCTCACCCCGCTGGGTGCGGAATACCTCGCCATCCACGCCCACAATATCGCCGATGTCGTATTTTTTGAACTTCTTATAGGTCTCCTCGTCCATCTCGTCCTGCCGGGCATAGAGCTGGATGCGGCCGTCCCGGTCCTGCAAATCGCAGAAGCTGACCTTGCCCATGCCGCGTTTGCTCATGAGGCGGCCCGCAATCTTCACGGGCTTGCCCTCCATGGCGTCAAAGTTGGATTTGACCTGCTCACTGGTGACGTCCCAGTCGAATCGGGTTCGCTGAAACGGATCCTCGCCTGCGGTCTGGAGCGCCGCCAGCTTCTCCCTGCGGACCCGGGTCTGCTCACTCAGATCCAGCTCAGGCTGCTGGCTTGTCTTTTGTTCGGCCATGTCGTTCTCCTTACCGCTCAATTTTCTGCACCACATAGGTGATGCTGCCGCTGGGAGCGTCCACGGTGACGGTCTGGCCCTCCTTCGTGCCCATGAGAGCCTTTCCGAAAGGGGATTCCTCGGAGATGATGCCGTTCATGGGATCAGACTCCTGAGAGCCGACGATCTTATACGCGATCGGCAGTACATTGCCTGCTCCGTCCGCCACAGTGACCTTGCAGCCGATGGTGACGGCGTCGTTATCCGCCGTGTTTTCGTCCACCACCACGGCGTTCTGAAGAATCTCCTCCAGCTCCGCGATGCGGGAGTACAGCTTGCCCTGCTCGTTTTTCGCCTCGTCATATTCACTGTTCTCGCTGAGGTCGCCGAAGCCGCGGGCAATTTTGATCTGCTCCGCCACCTCGTCGCTGCGGGTGGTTTTCAAATAATTCAGTTCCGTTTGCAGTTCGTCGAGGCGAGCCTGGCTCATTCTGTATTCGTTGCTCATCGGTACAAGTCCTTTCCGTTCTCCTATATTTTCCTTATGGGTGTCCACAAGGACTCCATCTTAGTCATGACATAACATTATAGATTTTCCCATGCGCAATGTCAAGCGGTTTGCCCGGAAACCCCAACTTGGACCCGAGAACAGATTTCGTTGAGAATCGGAGGCAGATGTACAATGAACAGGGACTGGCAGCGTGGATGGGTCCTGCGGGTCACGTTTTGCCCCACAGTTCCCGAAGACACGCTGCCAGCAGTCCTGCGGCAGGGGGAGCCAGCCAGAGATTGCCCTTGCTTTCGTGCATCAGCCAGACAAGCCCTCCGCAGAGGAGCACCGCGCAAACGCAACCGGCAAGTCGCGCCGTCTGTTCACCCGCCGCCGGCCCAAAGCGCCACGCAACCAGCAGTTCCAGCGCCTGCCCGCCGTCCAGCGGGCGGATGGGCAGCAGATTAAAGATGCCCAGCACCAAATGTGTGCCTGCTGCGGCGTAAAGCCCCGGCAAAGTGCGAGCCGGAACGGTCAGCGCGGCGGCACACAGTAGGTTGGTAAGCGGCCCTGCCAGCAGTGCCAGCAGTTCCGTCCCATAGCTCAGCCTGCTTCTATCCGCCTCCATCACCGCGCCCAGCGCACCGATCCTTATGCCCTGCACCGGCGCGCCGCAGAGCCGCAGAACAATAAAGTGCCCCAATTCATGAAGAATCGCGGCAGACAGGATCAGTGCCAGCGGTTTGAACCCGCTTTCCAGCGCGAACCACGCCGATAGCAGCAAAAATCCTCCGGAGATGCGCACCGGTGCGTCAGGACAGCGAGACATAATAGATGGGGTCCAGATACGTATCTCTGGAGTGGAGCTCAAAGTGCAGGTGCGGCCCTGTGGCTTCTCCGGTCTGGCCCACCTCCCCGATTTTCTGGCCCTCCTTTACCGCGCTGCCCGAGGAGACGGTAATTCGGCTGCAATGCGCGTACAGAGTGGAAAAGCCGCCGCTGTGGTCCACGATGATGTATTTTCCATAGCTGCTGCTTTCTCCCACAGCCGTTACAGTGCCGTTGGCAAAGCAGTCGATGGCGGTTCCCTCATCGGCGGCGATGTCCAGACCGTAATGAAACTTTTCATCACCTTCGATGGGGTGCTCCCGGTAACCAAAATCCGAGGATATGGTACCCATCACCGGCGTACAGTAATCAAAGCCCAGTACTTTTTGCTCCATACTCACGTTTTCCGGCAGAGTCTGGTTGGAATATAAAATGTAGGAGAGTTTTTGCGCACTGCCTGTCGTTGACTGCGATGTTGCCGCTGGTTCCGCGTCCGCTTGGGCGGAGGAGGACGAAACTTTAGACGGGGTTTCAGATGAGGCATCTGACTTTGGCGTGTCCTGCAAAGGTGGAGCTGTTAGCCAACCGTCACTGGATTTCAGCTGGCTGCGGAACGCAAGGCTTCCGGCGGTGGGTTCGGCCGCGCCGTCGACCGCGCCGGTGGGGACCGCGGCGGTGTCTTCCGGGTGGAACACGGACTGATATAGGTCTTCCCATCCGCCGTCTTCCTCACCGGCAAACATTCGGCCCACGGCAGAGAATACCTCCGTTACGTCCACATTGCGTTCCAGCGCGCTGCCCACGTGCTGGCTGAGCCACTGGACCCGGGCGGGCAGCAGAAGCTTTACCGCCACCAGCAGCACGAAAACCGTGCCACAGACCAGAAACTGGGCCAGCCGCCGCTTTTCCGCGCCGGATAATGGCTGCGATGCTTTTCGCCTTCCTGTTCGATACCCTGTCCGATTGCTGTACATCTGGCTGATCTTCTGTCCGGTCTGCCGCGACGTCATCCGTCCCGCCTCCCCTCACGTTTTTCCCACTCTATGCGTATTTTGAGGGAAGTATGAACGATTTTGCTTGACAAATGGACGGATTTTTCCTATAATACAAACTGTTGCAGCAAAGCGAGGTTAAGTCTGGCGGCGCACATGGGCTGGTACTATGAGAGTGCCTGACCACAAGCCGCATAAAAGTTCTTGAAAAATTGAATATCCGGGTGTAGCGCAGTTGGTAGCGCGCATGGTTCGGGACCATGAGGCCGTGGGTTCAAATCCCGCCACTCGGACCAAAAATGAAAGGCAAAAAAGATTTATGGCTCACAAAGCCAGTATCCATGCGCCTTTCGAGGGCTTTCACTTTAAAAAGTGGAAGCCCTTTTTTCATAGATTTATTGGGGTAAAAGCTTCACACCGATGAGGCTTGAACCCGCAAGTAAAAGCGTGTGCGGCAGCGCCCTTTTTTCGGGAGCTGAAATCACACGCCAAACAATACGAACAGAAAACAAAAAGTAGCGCCATTTTGAATCGGCAGAAATGCTGGCTCAAAAGTGGCGCTCTTTTTTATATACATCCCCGCAAACCCTTGCGGTATCTATGGTGCCCTTTTTTTGAAGGGCATCCAACTTCAAAAAGGGCACTGCCCAAAATATGAATCCGAAAGCACCGAAGGGCGCTGATTTTAAGGCTGAAGTAAGCCGGAAAAGTCAGCGCCCTTTTTTGTTTTTGGAAAAGAAAGAAGGAATGACATGAGCAACAAGTTTTTTACCGAGCTATCCCGCACGCTGGCAGAACAGGGCATCCAGACCGCCGAGGTAGACCGTGGGCGATTGCCCATCCTGCTGGACGGTCAACCGGCAATCTGCGTGGAACCCAGTGGGATGCTTTACATTAGCTCTGGCTATGTCGAAAGCAGGGACTGCTCCGAGCTCTACCACAAAGTGGTGCCCTTTTCCGAGATGGTGTACGAATACACCTCACTGATGGAAAGTGCGCCACTGCTCCAGTCGGACAGCGGAAACGAATCCTACCGCCTGTTGGCTGACTTCAACGGTGTGGTTTTGGCTGGAAAAGAAAAAGGGCGCTATGGATATCAGTTCGCCACATGGCGGCACGATGCCAGCGGTACAGGCTTTCAGCAAGGTAATTATTTCATGAACGGTTACGCCGCAGCCAAGGAGGATTTTGCCTGCCGTGCAGGGCTGGTGGAAAAAGGACGCCAGTTCACGGATGAGCAGCTCACCGAGCTGTACCGCTGCGCGCAGGACACGCTGGATCACGAATACGAGCTGTCGGATGCGCAGATATCGCTGCTTGAAAGAACGCAAGAACAGATAGAAGCTGCCGTCCCAGATTTGCGGGAGCGAATTGTGGCGACGGATTCACAGACGTTCGGTATGCAGATGGACCAATAACACCAGTGCGGTCGAGCTAAGGCAGTAAGCCTTTCCTCGGCCGCTTTTCTATTTTCAGAAAGGGAAAAATTATGTTAGTGAGATATAAACGAAATAAGCGATATGCCTGCTACGACACAGAGAGCCTCGTGCCTCGTGGCAGACCGGAAATCCCGCCCCGCCCACATGGGCCCTTTGCAAGCTGCGGTGCGTGTCCCTACGCTTCCCACGGCTTTGTGTGTTACGGCAAAGAGGGCGACTGTTTGAGAACCGACATGAACCGATTAGATCGAAGAAGGGAGAATCGCTATGCTGAAATTGACGCTCCGCAGAAATGATGCCCCCAGCTACCGAACAGCCACCATTGAGTTCCCCGCCATTGAGGGGGATTTGCAAAAGGCGCTGGATGGGATTGGCGTTGGCATCACCACAGAAAAAAACTGCATCGTAGACCACATCACTGGCGATGATGGCGCCCTCCAGCAGCTCACCGGCCAATGTGTCAACGCTGATGAAGTGCAGTACCTCGCCAAACGGCTGGATAGCTTTGACAAGAAAGAAATGCAGACATTCCGCGCGGCTGCGTTTACCGAGCAGCTCACCGAGGTGAAAGACCTCATCAACCTCACCTTCAATCTCCACTGCCACTGTCTGGTGTCGGATTTTTCCGACACCGCAGCCATCGGGCAGAACTATGAATTCAGTCGCCTCATGACGATGTCGATAGAGGAAATGGAGCGAACGAATTTTGAGGAAATCGGGCGCAGACTGATTGGAGAGAAAAAGGGTGCTATTACCCCGTATGGCGTGCTGTATGCCACCGGCAATCAGCCGGAGCTGGTTTATAACGGCAGGCAATTCCCTGAATACAGCTACCGGGGTGACGATGTGGCGGTGATCACACTGGAGGTGGGCGATCCCAAAAGCGGTGTGCAGTATGAGCATCTTTATCTTCCTTGTTGGGACGTGGAAATCCAAAAGGCGTGCTGCCGTTTGGGTGTTGAATCGGCGCACTCCTGCGCCGCCAGCTTGGAATGCACAGTAATGGACGAGAATGTCTATGGCATTTTTACCGAGGATTACCCCTTGTCCGAGCATTTGGACGCCTTAAACAACCTTGCTCGTGCCTATCGCGGCTTTGATTCGCAAGCCTGCGCCGCCTTTCATGCCATTGTGGATATGGTATCCCTCAAAACACCGGATGACGTGGCGGTGCTGGCTGACAACTTCTATGAGTTTATTGCCATACCGGGTGTCCATAACCCCACCGCCTATGGCAAATACATGATTATTGACTCCGGGCGCTATGAATTCGACGAAAATCTGGAGGAATACATTGACTTCAAGCGGTATGGTGAGCAGCGCATTCGGGCAGAAGGCGGCAGCTTTACCGACTATGGCTACATTGCCTATCGGGGCAACACCCCCACAGTGATGGAACTGCTTGACAGGGAGCAAACGCAAGGTATGACGATGGGAGGAATGTAAGATGATGAATCAGAACCAAGTGGCACGGATCAAGGCGCAATATCCGCCCGGCACCCGCATCCGTCTTGACCATATGGATGACCCCCATGCTCCCATTCCATCGGGCACCGAGGGTGTGGTGCAAGCGGTGGACGACGCCGGGCAGCTCGTCATGAAATGGGATAACAACCGCAGCCTTTCGCTCATTCCCGGTGAGGACAGGTTTTCTGTCATCCAGCAGGAAGAAGCCCAGGGCATGACGATGACAATGGGATAAGAAAAACGGCAAGATGAGATCATTGAAATCATCCTGCCGTTTGTTATTTATCAAGACCCTTAATCATGTCATACACAAATGTGCGTTTGTCCTGTGGCTGTTTGCGAAGAATTGCAAGTATTTCTGTTTCCTGCTCGTTAAGCTCGGAAGCCCGCAGCGTGGATTTAATATCGGTTCTGCTAAGAATGTAGTCTACCGAGCTGTCTAAGACGTCAGCCAGTTTCACCAACATTTCCGCAGGTGGTACAGCTTTGCCGATTTCATAGCCACTAATGGTTTCTTGGGATACATTCAGCTCCATGGCAAGGCGAAGCTGGGTCAATCCCTTGGCTTCCCTTAGTTGTTTTAGTCGTTCCACAAATAATCCCCCTTTCAAGTATGGATATTGTCAATATAAATTATATCCCTATTGCTTGACTATAACAGTCACATTATTTATACTGTGTATGGATTATGTCCATACACAGTATAAATATACTGACTGGAGGATGCAAAGTGGACGAGAAGATCAACAGGGAAAAAACAGTATGCTTTACAGGACACCGGAGCGAAAAGCTCCCCAAGGGCGATGCATTAGAAAGGCTGCGGCAAAGGCTGGCAGATGAAATTGACAAAGCAATCGCAGATGGGTATGACACCTTTTTGTTCGGCGGCGCTTACGGCTTCGACCTTATGGCAGCAGAGGAAGTCATCAAAAAGAAATCACTGATTAACCTGCAAAACCCTCAGATGATTCGCCTGTGGGCAATCATACCCTTTGAGGACCAAGCTGTACGGTTTTCTGTAGCAGACCATGAGCGGTATTATGAAATCATGCCCAAGTGTGATGAGGTCATCACGCTAAACACACGCTACAGCAGCCAGTGCTATGCCCAGCGAAATCAGTACATGGTTGACCGCAGCAACAGAGTCATCTGCTGCTGGAACGGACAATCGGTCAGCGGAACGGCGCAAACCGTCCGCATGGCACAAAAGCAAAGCCTTGAAATCATCAACCTATACGAATAAACCAAAAGGCATTGCCGCCATGAAACGCGGTAATGCCTTTCCTCGTGAAAGGAGTAAAAATGTTAGAAGTCTATCTCTTAAAACAGGGCGCACACAAGGCGGTGCGGCTATCCCTCCCCGCTGCTGACTTTGCGCTGCTAGATGCACTGGACAAAGCCGGGATTACCAATGAGCGTGATATCTACAGCGTGGAGGTCGCAAATAGCAAGCTGGACTATCTGCCGCAGTTTATCCCCGACACTGCAAATTTGTATGAGCTGAACATCCTCGCAGGACGGCTTGCCGCCATGAGCCAGTGGGAGCTGGACTGCTTTGAGGGCATGGTGATGATGGACTCTGTCAAAACCGATTATGCCCCCATTCAGGTAGAGCGGCTCATCAACATGACCCACAGCACTGGAGATTGCCAGATTGCAAATGGTGTGTATGATGATAAGCAGCTCGGCAGATTTTATGTGGAAAATGATTTTCCTGTCATTCCCGATAACCTCCCTGACGCGGCATACGATTTGCTCAACTATGAGGAAATCGGCAAGCAATCACGGTCAGCCGAGGGCGGTGTGTTTACCGAAAAGGGATATGTCGTCCATAGCGGCGAGATGAGCCGTCAGTACAGCAGTGAGAATCTGCCGTTTCCCCAAAAGCCAGACTATGTGTTTTTACTGGAGATTGCCACACTGCCCCAGGGCGATGAACCAAACGATCAGCATTGCGTAACGGTGAAGCTGCCCTATACGGAGGAAGCATTGCAATCGGCACTGTCTCAGATCGGCGCAGACAGCATTGAAGGCTGCTGCTTCTACAAATATGAAAGCACCATTCCGCAGCTTGCGGATGCATTTGGCTTTTTAGAGGATATTGACCAGCTAAATGAGCTTGCCGGTACCATGAAGGGCTTTACCAAAGAGCAAGCCTGCACCTATAAGGCAATGCTGGAGGCTGCCCCCAAGGACATTACCACCCAGGAGGCACTGGAGCTTTCGAGGGAAATTCAGGATTTCTTCGTAATTCGTGAAGCAGTTACACCCGCCGAATATGCAAAGCATCAGCTTTCTAAATACTGCATTGAGATGCAAGAGGAACTGTTCGCCTGCGCCAATCTGGAGCGGTACGGACAAAAGCTGATTGCGGAAAAAGGCGTTGTCCTCACTAATTACGGCGTGCTGTGGTCACTGGATGGGCAGACGGTAGAGCAGTGCCTAAACCGAGATAGCCCTGCCATGGGTATGGAAATGAAATAGTCAAATCTTTGTTGCACTTTGGTATAGCTTTCCTGCAAAAAGTGTGGCATTGTGTTGTGCTTGAAGGAGGTGAAGAACATGGAAGCATTGGAACAGCTCATTGACGAGCGCAGTGAAAAAGCCATGGCGGAGCTTCGGGAAAATCCAGAGTTTATGGCGCTCCTCGTAGAGCAACAGGAACTGCTGGAAGCACTGCTCACTAAAATTCCCGATAAGCAGACCCAAAAAGCTGTTATGGCGTATGACGAGCAAAAGAACGCCGTTAGCGGCATTCAGCTAAAAGCAGTTTACAAGGCTGGGGCGCTTGACGCAGTCAAGCTTCTCAAAACACTTGGCGTGATTTAGCACCGACTTGAAAAAGTTGGTGCTTTTTTTATGCCAACCATCAGCAACAGGCCGTTTTCCAAAAGGAATGCGGCTGTTGCTCTTCCTTTCGGGAACGGCCGAAAGGAGGTGTCCCACATTGGGAAAAAGAAAACGGAAACATCACCGACTTCCGCCGGGAGGTGATGACGTATAAACAGCTTTATGTCTTGGATTGGCGGTAAGAAATCCCTGCGGGATTTGATTGTAAATTTGTTCCCCCTCTACTATGAGCGATACATTGAGGTGTTCGGTGGTGGCGGCTGGATACTGTTTCACAAGCCCCCCGGCAACGATTTTGAGGTATACAACGACTTCAATAGTCTGCTCACCAATCTCTACCGCTGTGTGCGCGAAAAGCCCACCGAGCTGATGGATGCGCTGAAATACTGCCTCAACTCCCGCGAGGATTTTGACTTTGTCAAAAACGCCCTCGCCCGTGACAGCCCCGCCAGCGATGTGCAAAGGGCGGCGTGGTTTTACCAGCTCATCCGCTACAGCTACGCATCGGGGCTCACCAGCTTCGGCAGCCAGCCCCACGACATCCGCTCCAACTTTCCCATCCTTGAACAGGCCCACAGGCGGCTTGCCAAGGTGGTCATCGAGAATAAGGACTTTGAGAAGCTGATTGGGCAGTACGACCGCCCTGTCAGCTTTTTCTACTGCGACCCGCCGTACTACGAAACAGAATCCTATTACAAAAATGTGGGCGAGGACGGCTTTACGGAAAAAGACCATGTCCGCTTGCGGGATGCGCTGATGAAAGCCCAAGGCAAATTTTTGCTGTCCTATAACGACTGCGAGTTTATCCGCAATCTTTACGATGCACCGGGCATTCAAATTGATGCCTACACCCGCATCAACAATATCAAGCAGCGGTATGACAATGGGGCACAGTTTCCCGAAATCCTCATTGCCAACTACGATATGCAGGAGCGCAGCCGCAATGCCCCGGCACAGATGAATCTATTTGATGCAGGACTGCCCGGTCTCATGCCGGGTGAAGAAGAATAAACAAATATTTTGGAGGTAACCGATTATGAAGAAAAATCAGAACAAAGAAATGCAGGACAAGGACATCATTCGCACGTTGTTCATGGACAGCGCTCTTGGGGAGGCCGAAAAGCTGGATGTTGTCGTCAATGACAGCGTTTGTGTCATTCACAAAGGCGAAATGACAGTGCTTGAGCTGACTTCGCTCATCGACACCCTGAGTAATATGGCGTCCGATCTCACTGTGGTGCTGGCACAGGCCTGCGGCTTTTGCGATAACTGCGGAGAAAAACACGATCCCGCTGATTGCAAGGACAAGCAGTGCAGCGAAGCGTGTGCCTTTCTGAGCGGCTGTCAGGACAGCCCTGCCGATTGTGTGATGCACTGTACGCTCTGCCAAGATTTGCTCAATGGCAGTGGTGAAGTCCATGTACCCGATTATATCTTGGAGCAAGCCGGTATTCCCCAGGGTGCCAAGCTGGAAGCCTACACCGATGAGGACAGCGGCGAAATCGTGGTGGTCGAATCCGATGTTCAGCAGGACATTACCGATGTACCGCCCGGCATTGTGGCAATCCTCGCTAAATCCGGCGTGTGCCTTGCCGAGCTGGACGAGCTGATTATGTTGGAGGAAATTGTCTATGGAAAATAAGGAGTTTCTCAGCGTTTATCCCTATTCCCGTGAGGAAGCGGGGCGGCTAAAGGAGCTGTCTCAGTGGAGGGACAGCCACAAGCTGAATGTTGCCTGTAAGGATGCCATTGAGCAGGCCATCCGCCGTGACTTTGATGGAATGCACCTCGAATCCGACTGCGCCGCCTCGGTCATTGCCGAGTATGGCTACCACAGGACGGCCTATGTCCTCGCCAATTCCCTCCAGCAAAAAGAATACGATGGGCGGTTTTCCCGCGGCAACCACGATTGGGCAAAGAGAACCTACATCCCGCCCGACAAGGAGAACGCCTACCGCTACCAATTTGCAGTGGACAGTCATCCCGCTGTGTTGGATGGCTTTGTCAACCAGTACCGCAGAGCGTACCAGACCCTTGGATTGTTCGACCACACCCACTGCCTGCCCGATACCGATAAACAGGATTTTGAGGGCAAGGTCATCGTGCTCTCCTCGAAGGGCATCAAGGAAAGCTGCCTGACCCCGCAAAGCCAGCTCTGGCTCTGTACCGGGGGCTTCGGCGCTCGTCCCAACTCCAGGGGGCGGGCGGTGTTTGGAACCAACCTCGACGACGGTGAAACGGCGCGGCTCAATCGCCATGATTTCATCGGCGTGCTGGCGGACAGCTATCTGCCCGATTGGGCGGCAGAAAGGCTGACGGAGCTGAAAGCCGCAGGACAGGAGCAGAGCGAATCCCCCGGTATGGGAGGGATGGAAATGCAGTAAGGAGGTGGCGATATGCCCGGCATCACCCTGAAAAACGGCCTTATTTCCTACTATGGCAACCCAGCGGGCTACACAGAAAAACAAAAAGCCATTGTGGATCGCATCTTTCAAAATGACGAGCTGACCGGTTGGCTGGTAGAGAAAAAGCTCACCCCCGCATGGACAGACGGCGTACTGGAACGTCTGCTTGCTGGGGAGCAGATGGGCGGCAGCGCACAAGCTGCGCCGCTGAAGAATGTCCGCATCTGGCAGCTTAAGCCTGAAAACGATGTGCATATGAAATTTATCAGCTACGAGGAAATGGTCAAGGAATTTGGTGCGCCCGATCCTCAGAATTACCGTATCGCCTACGATGGGCAGCTCGGCACCAACGACCTTGAAAGCATTTATGCCCGTTGCAATGTGAACCATCCGCCCGGCTACAACGGACACTCCCTATCCATGTCCGACGTGGTGGAGTTGTACGACGGCGAGGGCAGCGAATTTCACTATGTAGACCACTTCGGTTTTCAGAACATCAGCTTTGAAAGCCAAGAACCAGCGCAAACCATGCGTATGGAGCTGTAGACAGCGTGGCTGTCTTTTTTTCTGCTCAAATCTAAATTTTTGGAGGAACTACCATGACACAGTTTATGAAAAAGGTTAAAAACCGCATTGTCCCCCTGCGCGCCAAAGTGAACGCCGCCTATCTGCGCGGCAGGCGCATCCTGTCCGACACCCGCGGCGAGGGCTATATTGACACCGCTGTAAAAATCTTAATTTGTGTGGTTTTGGGTGCTCTGCTTCTGGCGGGGCTCTACACGCTGTTCGGAGAAACGGTGCTGCCCACCCTGACCCAGCGCATTAAGGAAATGTTCAACTACGCCGGTTAAGGACGGCGAAAAGTTTCAGAAGGAGGAAAAATTATGTCTAAGAACACAACCCCCGCACCGCCGAAATACGATGTAAAAATCCATTCCATTCGCCCGGAGGGTAGCTGTAAGGCCACCGCATCGGTCAATGTCTACGGAGATTTTGCCGTGCGCGGCATAAAGGTGATGGAGGGCTCTCGTGGGCTGTTTGTCTCCATGCCCAGCTACAAGGCCGGAAACGGCGAGTACAAGGACATCTGCTTTCCCTGCACCAAGGAGGCCAAGGCGGAGTTTGACCAAGCGGTCATCGGTGCATATCAGCAGGCGCTTACCCAAAGCCAGAACGCTACGCAGAAGCAGGAAGCCCCCGCCCCCCAGCAGGAACAAGCGTCCCAGCCTGTTATGGCGGGAATGTAGGAGGATGTGCCAATGAATAAAACGATTAAGCGCCCTCTCAGCATTCTCCTGTGTGTCTGTATGGTCCTCTCCTTGTTCGCGGGCAGTGCCTACGCCGCAGGCAAATATTTTGAAGATGCCAAGGGGCATTGGGCGGAGGATGCCATCAAAATCCTTTCAGACAAGGGTGTTCTCTGCGGCTATCCCGATGGGCTGTCTCACCCCGATGAACTTATCACACGCGCAGAATTCTCCGTCTTGGTGGCGCGAACATTGGAACTGCCCCAGCCTGACACAAAAGAGGTCAACATCCGCTTCACCGACCTTGCGGGACATTGGTCAGAAAAGGATGTGGAGGCACTCATCATCGCAGGAATTATCCAAAAGGACGATTTTGGCAGCAAGTTTCTACCGGATGAACCCATCACCCGTATGGAGATGATCCGTATGCTGGTGCGCGCCATTGGCAAGGGTGAGCATGACAGTGCCTGTCCCTGTGACATCGGATTTTTAGATGAAAGCCAGCTCACAGAGGGACAAAAAGCCTACATCTGCACCGGCAAGCATTACCACATCGTCAGCGGCTACCCGGATGGTACGGTCCGTCCTGATGTCGATGCCACCCGCGGCGAAGCCTTTGAGATGCTGGTGGACGCAGAAAAAGCCAAGGAGCAGATCAAAAAGGAAGAACCGCAAAAGCCGCCTGTGGTAAAGCCCGAGGATAAGCCCTCGGGTGGCGGCAGCGGCGGGGGGGCGCGGTCGGCTGTGTCCGGCGCCGCGGCGCGTGCGGGCCTCC
>Ga0183099_1001467_pt1 | contig 13601 bp, 11 predicted proteins | sample Biomet1_FD_127788 | JGI IMG/M metagenome (GOLD analysis project Ga0183099, IMG submission 127788) | Microbial communities from bioreactor (seeded with anoxic lake sediment) at LBNL, California, USA - Biofuel metagenome 1 | ecosystem: Engineered > Bioreactor > Anaerobic > Unclassified ... | reverse complement strand
GTGTTGCCTTGCCCTGCGCGACTGGGAAATATCAACAACTGTGCCACGTTTAAAAAATAAATTATTTTAGGAATTTATTTTTTGCGTTGCGCGTGTTGTGAGTTTATTTGTCGCGAATTTTTGCGTTATTGTGAAGGATTCTATTGGATTCTGGGCGCTATCGCGCAATAATAATGAGGTGGTTAGGCTTTATTGATTGGACATGCGTCGCGTAGGTTCTGCTGCAAAATTTAGAAAATATTCGAAACTAAACGTAAAATTTGTGTGAATCGAAATAATAAATATATTGAATGATATAAAATAAGAGTGATCTTACTCAATGAGTACAATCAAAATGTACACAGTACAGTAAAAAAAGCTGCTTTAAATAAAAGCAGCTTTTAAAACTTTGGATATAGAGTTGGATTGAAAGTACTGTGATGTGCTGGAAGAGTCTTTGCGAAAAACTGTGAGTTGAAAATTATAGGTGCGCGATTTGCGCGATAGGCTCACGGTCACGAAAACGCCTGTGCCCTATGAACCCAAGGATTAACGTGGGTATGAACATGACGAAGAACATTTTCATAAAACTGGGGGTGAAGGTGTCCATGTGTGAGGTGGCAACGGACATGGCGATGCATAGTTCTGTTATGATGGCGATATCTATGCAAATGATGAACAGCTTTTGCCGAGGATTCATACTGATTCTGGGTGCATCAGTGTCGTCGTTAAAGAACATGGTAACTCCTCCAAAGAAAGTAAGTGCCAGAGAGGATGCGGGCCGGATCGAATATGGCAGGATCCGGCCCGCTGGGTATGGGGTCTTACTTCTTAAAGATGTTGGTCTTCGAGATGTTCATGAAGCGCAGGGCCTTGCCCTCTTCCTTGTAATACATGCGCACTTCGTCGCCAGCATCCCAGGTGCTGTCGGGCATGGCGAAGTATTCTTCCGGCAGCTGAATGACAGACAGAGTCTTCTGACGTCCTGAGTAAATGGTCACCGTTCTCTTGTCCTTGTCGACAACGGGGAACTTCTTGGGCTTTTCCGTATCCTTATCAAATACGAGCGGATGCTCCTTGTTGATGTTCTCCTTAAAGTCGACCATCACAAAATCAATGACCTTGAAGCTCTGCGTGGATGGGTCAAAGATGGTGATCTGGTTCATCTTGTTGTCGATCTTCATGCGACCGCCGGCCTTAGGCTCAGGCCCCATTTCCTCCGGCTTTACCGGCATAGTGTAGGTCAGCGGAGGGAGAGAGGAATAATCAGGACTCAAGGAGTCGTTCGACTTGTCACGGATCATGACGAGCGTCTTTGTTTCCATATCGTACTTTACGACTCGACCTTGATCCACCTTGCCGTAATCGTTGCAGCCCAGAAGCAGCAACATGGGCAGGGCAAGAAGGACGGTGCGCCACATGCTTTTTGCAGTCATATCAATTCTCCTTACATCTTCTGCGTGTGGTTGGTAGATCGCAGGGAGCGCATTAGCCCCGAGCCTGCTTAACGGCCAGCTCGTGCTTGCAGCCAGCGATGAACTTGAGCAGGATGTACATGGACAGTGAGGTGACGACTGCCAGGACGAAGAAGGTCGACACACCATCCAGAATAGGCATTGCAAACTGCTTTGCCGCGAGCTTGAGGATGATGGAAATCATACAGCCGACAACAGCCAGACCGAAGGCGTAACGAATGCCGTAACCCTTGATGTACTTGGTGGCCACAGCGCCAACCTGTGCGCCCATGGAGGCGCCGATGAGCATGATGACCGCGGCGACCAGCTCAGTGCGGCCCTTGTAGGTGTAAGTACCAGCGCCGTAGACGCCGGAGATCATGACTTCGAAAAGGTCGGTGCCAACGGCAACGTGGGTCGGGCAACCAACAAGATAGATGAGGGAAGGCATGCGGATGAGACCGCCGCCGATGCCAAGGATGCCGGCCAAGCAGCCAGTCGCAAAGCTCACTGCCACAGGCAGCCACATGGAGCAGTAAACGCCAGCTTCATTGAAGTGCATCATGGGCGGAATCTTAATGGCGTGCAGCTTCTTGTGCCATTCGATACCTGTAGCTTCGCCGGTGTCCTGCCCAGCCGCGCGCATCAGGGCTTCCTTCGTCTTCTTCATGTTGATGTCGTGGAACACCATCCAGGCGATTCCGCCCAAGAGCAGCAGATAGAGGTAGCGAACGACTTTTTCAACACTTCCAAGTCGCTCTAGCCACATGACCATTTGGGCGCCTATTTCAAACCCCACTACGGTGCCTACCAGCATGATCATTCCGAGTTTGTAGTCGACGTTGCCGAACTTTCCGTGACGCATGGTGGAAATGAGGGATTTGCCAGCCATGTGCGCAATGTCGGTTCCGATTGCAAACGCCATGGGAAAACCAAGTATGTTCAGCCCAGGCGTAACCATCCACGCTCCACCCATGCCAAAGAATCCGCCGATAATGCCCACGCCAACGCCAAGGATGATGAGGCCGGGCCAGAAAATTTTCACACCCGCGATGGGCATGAGGACATACAACCATTCCATATCGCACTCTCCTCTGTGTCTACGGTTATGTCTTAGTCTGTGGTCGCTAGTGATCGGATATTTCGCGGGACTTCAAGTCGATGCCGATAAGCCCCATGAAGAGATCAGCAACAATGCCAAAAATGACGCCGATGGTGGGGATGAGCGCACAGGTGAGCAGGGTGAAGTACAAGTGGCTTTCATTATAGAGGTTTGTCCACCAAGCTTCCCACCCGGAAAACTTCCGCGTATCGGCAACGATGACGATGTTGTTCAGCTTACCCGCACCTGCAGCCAAGACAATTTCTGGCACCGCAAGGCAGAGCAGCATGAGCCAGGTAAAAAGCTTGAGGAACCGAGCTTTCATGAGATCCTCCTCCGTTACATGTTCACATAAACAGAACCAGCCATTTGGGTCTGATGCAGAACATTTGCAGGAGCAACCTCACTGCCGCGGATTCCACACGAGATATGTCCTAAGAGCATCCGCCATGCCACGCGATAAAGCTTGACGGAATAGTTGAACTTATCATAATCGTGAAAATGAAATGAGGATGTAATCTTGTCTGTTTTCGCGTTGCACGTTTTGCTGTTTTCGCGAAAAAGACGCAGCAAAAGTCCATTATCCAAGGTTTGAGAGGTACATCATGGTCTGGGGCGCGTATCGAGCTAAAGTCGAGCTGCATACATCTCGCTCATTCTTTTCCAGCTGGAGCGTCCGCAAGAAATTGCTGGTGTCTCTTATCCCCTCTGTTCTCATTTTTCTTGTTATTACGGGATTTGCCACAAACTGGTATGCGTCGCGCTATCTTGTTCAAGCGCTCGAACGAACCAGCCAGATACAAAATCTTGCTCAAGCACGTGAAATTGAGCGTGTATTTGAGTATTTTCGTGTGGTGATTTTGGATATTGCTGCTGGTAGCCCGCAGAAGGAGCGTGTCCTGGCATTAGTTCGCCAGTTTGAGTCGCACTATCCTGGATGTATCAAAGAAGTTGCGTATGTCGCCACAAAACGACCAGATTCGTATCTCTATATTTATGAAGACAAAGAGTTGCATGAAATAGCAAAAGAACAATACGCGTTCATACGTAATAGTCCACTCTCCATGCCTGACAAAATGCATAGTAGCGGTCGTGGAATAGTCCTTCTCTCTGAAATGACAGAATCTGTATATCCTGTAATTGAAAGTGGTGCGGATAGGCACTCGGATACTTTTAATCTGTTTAGAATGACAACACCGATGTATGATACTGATGGCATCATGCATGGATATATTGTCTTAGGTCTCAACTCACATAAAATTAGAAATATTCTTTCCTTATTCAATTCTTCAAAGTCACCACTGTATGCGTTTCCAAGAACAAGCGAACAGAGATTCAGCTTTCTTTTTAATGATCAAGGCTGGATGCTCATGCAGTCTGAAAATTTAGAAGAAGAATCGAAGCAATTATCTATTGAAACTGCAAGATCTGGCATGACTGGAGACTATGGAATGCCAGATTATGATAAGGCATTCCGACCATCAGTTAGTAACGTTGCGTATTGGAAGATGGTCGTTGCAGTGCAGTCAGGTGTTCAAGGCGTTGATGGCGCAGCGAATATATATGACAGTCTTTCTGCTGGAGGAAGTCAACACTATATTGCATACTCTCCAATACGCTTTCGGTCTAATCCAGATAAGGAGCCTGAAATTCTTGGTGGGATAGCCTACATTGATAAGAGTCGGCTAACGGATGCTGCGGAATTCAGGCAGTTGGATGTTATGACGATCATTACCATACTCGCAATGGCGCTTATCTCTGGCGTAATCTTTTATATTAGTCGAATTTTAACAATGCCAGTAAAGAAACTAACAGATGAGATTGTTTCAATCATTAAAGAAAGGCACTATAGAACGATACAGTTGCCTGAATACGATAAAGAGACAACAATTTTAAAAGATGTATTGAATGATTTGATGTTGTCTATTGTCGATCAAAAAGAGCAAATTAGAGTCCGTGATGAGCAAATTAACGATGTGAAATTAAGCCAAAAAGTGTCATTTGACGATGAAGCTTCACTGGCACATGGGTGGCGACTTATTGGTGAGGTTCATGATCTTATTGGTACAAGCCAACATATGCAGCAGTTAAGATTATCAATTAAAAAAGCTGCGGGGACAGAAGCAGACGTACTCATAGTTGGTGAAACAGGTACAGGTAAGGAACTGACAGCAGAGGGGATACATAAGTATAGCAGTAGGTGTGAGCAACCATTCATATCTATCAATTGTGGTGGGTTAGACGAAAACCTTTTGCTGGATACCTTGTTTGGTCATGTTAAAGGTGCTTTTTCTGAGGCACGAACGGACAGAAAAGGCGCCTTTATAGCGAGTGATGGCGGCACATTGTTCCTTGACGAAATTGGTACAGCATCGGACAAGGTGCAGAAAGCCTTGTTACGTGCTCTTTCTGTCCGCAGAATACGACCATTGGGGAGTGATAATGAGATTGAATTTAATGCTCGTGTTATTGCTGCAACGAATGTCGATCTATTAGAACTCGTCCATCTGGGAAGGTTCAGGGATGATCTTTATTATAGGCTAAAGGTTATTACAATTCAGACGCCCTCTTTGCAACAACGACAAGACGACATCCCTATACTCGCAAATCATTTTATTAACGAATCGTGTATTGCCTCTAAGAAAGCAAAAGTCGGACTTACACGTGGAGCTTTGGAGAAGCTGGTTAACTATGATTGGCCGGGAAATGTTCGTGAGCTAAAAAATTGTATTACACGCGCTGTTGCATTTACTGAGCGTGAAATATTATATGCAGAAGATCTTGTCTTCGATGATCATATAATTTCACCTCATATGCAAACTTATACAGATTCAGTACAGTCTTCTAACACACCAACAGTGATTAATGATGGTTCTAGTTCTGAGCATTTTCCATCACCGAAAACGAATACTGTAGATCGTTTCCATGAAAAAGAACATCAATTGCCTGTGCAGCAAGATGATTTAGTGAATTTAACGGACAGGCAGAAAATTGCACTCTCTCTTGCTAAAGAATATGGTCAATTTAGTAGATCACAATTTCAGGAAGCCGTTGGGGCTTCAGTGTCGCAACGCTCAGCTCAGTACGATTTGAAAGTGCTTGTATCAAAAGATATCCTTGTACGAATCGGGAAAGGTCCGTCAACGCTCTATACACTTCCAAAATGAATGTGGATACACCCGTGAAAAGTGAACTTTTAGAGAATATCGGATCATTTCTCGCGCATATTTGTCCTCAATTTTTTAAAAAATCATCACATGTTAATGGTGATGCAGCATATTATCGTCGTAAGTACAGGAACTTTCAGGAACTTCTCGACTCAAATTCTGAGTTGCTTAAGATATTTACTGATATTGAGATTAAGTTGAAAGGCGATGTTGTGTTCGGCATGTCGTATGTCCGTTCGCAAACAACGCGTGCTGTTTTTCATGCATTACGAATGGTGAGTGCCTTTGAAAAGCTCTCTGGCCGTCATGAAACTATACTTCGCAAACGTATTGACAATATCCAAACAGAGATAAAACGCTACGACTCAGCTGAATCTATTAACTCTGGGCACGGCAATGTCCTGATGTATACTGATGTTCGGGCGAACATGATTGACGTTGTTGGCGGTAAAAGTGCGAACATTGGCGAAATTTCGTTTTTGCTTCCAACAAATGTTCCTGACGGATTTTCTGTTACAACAAATGCTTTTCGCGTATTCTTTTCGGATTGCGATATATGGCAAGAAATTAAACGTCTTAAGCTAGGTATTGACATTGCTGCTAACGAATCAGTGACAGTTGCGAGTGAGGATATTCAGGCTGTTATTTTAAAGTCTGCCCTTCCTGAAGAACTACAAAATGATATGCTTTCTCAATTTGATGCACTCGCTTTACGGCTTGGGGTACCTGTTGACAATTTACGTGTTTCTGTTCGCAGTAGTGCCGTGGGTGAAGATGGCGACCTGAGCTATGCTGGTCAGTATCTTTCCATGTTGAATGTGCCAAGACATGGACTTCTTTCAGCATATAAATGCGTTGTCGCGAGCCTGTACACTCCTCGTGCAATTTCATATCGCGTGCAAAATGGTATTATTGATGAAGATGTTGCCATGGGGGTGGCCGTACTGGAAATGGTTAATCCTGAAGTGAGTGGCGTTGCGTATACGATTAACCCACTTTGTTCAGATGATAACTCTATTCATATACATGCTTCGTACGGCTTAGGGACGTCTGTTGTCGATGGAGTTACGATACCCGATAAATATATTGTACGCCAACGTGATTTCTCTTCGTATGAATATGTACATGGCAACATAGAAACAATGCAAATTTCAACTATGACACACGGTATTGTCACTATTCCTGTCCCACCGGAAAAGACAGCACAACCAACATTGAGTGCCAATAATGTTCACCGTCTTTGTGTTGCGTTGCGCAATATTGAAGATCACTATGGTTACCCTCAGGACGTGGAATGGGCATTTGATTCTAAGGATCATTTGTATGTGCTACAAGCACGACGGCTTCGTGGCTCTGGGGCCGATATCACAATACCGAAGGGTTTACCGGAACCGCTCCAGTCGGAATGTGTATGCGCTGGTGGTGAGATAGTTTTTCCAGGCATTGCACTTGGGCAAGTGTGGATTGTTGATGATGATACTGATCTTACAAATTTCCCAAGCGGTGCTGTTCTTGTGTCTAAGCATTCCTCACCGAAATTTATGATCGTGATGGACAAAGCTTCAGCTATTGTGTGTGAAGCAGGTAGCATTACAGGGCATATGGCTTCACTCGCACGTGAATTCCATGTCCCAACAATTTTAGGACTTGCTGGCGTGACGCATACGCTGGCCAACGAGCAAGAAGTGACTATTGATGCATATCGCGGTGTTGTTATGCGCGGTCATGTCTCTGCCTACGAGCCGTTTATTGTTACGACAACAATGCATATGTCTGGGACTCCAGTATATGAGGAGTTGAAAAGTCTTGCATTGCATATTGTCCCATTGCATCTTGTGGATCACAAAGCGCAAAACTTCACTGCCTTTAATTGTACTACATTACATGATATTACACGCTATTTGCATGAAAAATCGTATGAGGAGATGTTCCAGCTGAGTGATTACGCGACAGGGAGTTCAGGTGTCTCGGCGCGGCTTAAGGCTCAAACAGGTCTCGACCTCTATGTTATAGATCTGGGGGGTGGGCTTGTTGATGGCTCTGCAACGCGTAATACTGTGCAGCCGTCGGATATCTCATCGCCTTCGTTTGCTTCACTTATCTCTGGTCTCATATTGGATAAACAGCAACTTTCGACGCCGCGCCCAGTTCAGGTAAAGGGCTTGCTCTCTGTAATGGGGCAACAGATGATGGCTAATCCTAGTGCGTTGGGGCAGCGTTTCGGTGAAAAAAGTTACGCCATCATTTCTGATAAATATATTAACTTCAGTTCTCGAGTCGGATATCACTATGGCGTGCTTGATTGCTATTGTGGTAATACAGTGAATAAGAATTATATAACGTTCTCTTTTAAGGGTGGGGCTGCTGATACTGTAAAACGTGAACGTCGTGTTCGCGCTATAGGACTGATACTCACAAACTTGGGTTTCTCAGTTGAAGTGATGGGTGATAGAGTTGTTGGAAGATTTCAAAAGTATGATGCAACAGTTATAGAAGAGAAGCTCTGGTACATGGGAAAGCTTCTTCAGTTTACAAGACAAACAGATATGCTGATGGTTGACGAAGCGAGTGTGAAATCTATGGCAGAGTGCTTCATTAGCGGTAAGTATGTTCTTGAAGGCTCTTGCCCTATTACAGATAAATGAGCAGAATTTTCATTCTCGTTGGCACGTTCTTCTTTGTATATTTTGTGTCGGCTTAGCATTTTGCTGTAGGGAGTGTTATGATTCGATTTATACTTGGAGGCAACAAGTCCGGTAAGTCTGATTACGCCATGGATTTTGTGTGCCAAAGCCCTGGCTCAAAAGTATTCTTGGCAACGGGTCAAGCCCAGGATCTCGCTTTTCGGAAACAGATAGCCTCACATCGGGAACGGCGTGATCCTTCTATTCCGGTCATTGAAGTCGGTTGGGACTTGCCACGGCTTCTTGTCGAAGCTACAAAGAACTATGACACAGTGCTTGTGGATAGCCTAGATTTTTGGCTCTACCTTTGCACCCAGGGACCACATGAAGAAAATGCCGTTGCCGATTTTCTCGATTCACTCGGGAAATGTTCAGCCGGTCACCTCGTGCTGGTTTCTTGTGAGATTGGCTTGACGCCCTTGCCTGCGACAAGCGAGGCCCGACGTTTTTTGCGTAAGTTGGGTTCGTTGAACCAGGCTGTGGCTGCGTTGGCGGACGAGGCGTATCTTGTTGTCGCCGGGCTTCCGCTTACTCTTAAAAAGGCAGATCATGGCCATAAGTAAGGTTACTGACGAGAAAGTTCAAACGCTGCTATCCTTGTTAAACAAGGATGAGCGCTGGCTTATCGTCATCAATGCCGACCCTGATTCCATGGGGTCGGCCCTTGCGCTGAAGGCGCTTTTGTCACGCAAGGTCTGCGATATCGGCATTGGGCATGTGAATGAGATCAAGCGTCCGGACAACCTCGCCATGATCCGCTACTTGCGGGTTCCCACACGTCGTCTCATTCCCAACCTGATTGCGCAGTACGACCGCTTTGCCCTTGTGGACTCCCAGCCGCACCACCACCCGGATTTTGAGGCGCTGAATTTCTCTGTGGTTATCGATCATCACCCCATACTTGCGGATAAGCCTGTAGTCGCGCCCATGGTGGATATTCGACCGAAGTACGGCTCAAATTGCAGCATTATGACAGAATATCTACAGCGCCAGGGAATTCGACCGCCCAAGCTGTTGGCCTCCGCCTTGTTGTACGGCATTAAGTCCGACACGCAGAGCTTTCAGCGAAGATTTGTCGATGCAGATATCAATGCCTTTAAATATTTGTCGAAATATGCCGAGCATGCACTCATCACGCGTATTGTGCGAAGCGAATACCACTTGGAGTGGATGCGCTATTTTTCGCGTGCCTTCTATAATTTGCGGCGTATCGGTCCCGGCCTCGCTGCACATTTAGGGAAAGTTGAAAGCCCTGATATACTCGTCGTTGTTGCTGATTTTTTCATGCGCGTGCACAGCATCTCTTGGGACGCTGTCTCTGGTGAGTACGGTGACACCTTGGTCATCATTTTGCGTGGAGACGGCATCCGTAAGGATATGGGGAAATTCGCGGCGTCTCTCTTTTCTGACATCGGCTCTGCCGGTGGCCACAAGGGAGCCGCGCGCGCTGAGATTCCCATGCAGGCTTTGGACGGCAAGGACCCAGAATTGTATGTCCTGCGCAAACTCTCCCGTGGCAAGACCACAAGCTTCCAACGCATCTAGCTTCCGCACCACGCGCTTTATCGCGTGCCGATAACGCGCCCACAACGCGCATAGCCCCACCCGCGAGGATTGCCCGTGTCCATTAAAACCCGCATCAGCCCCCAGGGAGTTGAGCCGCTTTACCTGGTGGATGGCACCAGCTTTTTATATCGTGGCTTTTATGCCTACCCGGACCTGAAACGTTCCGACGGCACTCCCACCAACGCAATCTTCATCGTGTTGCGTATTTTGCTGCGCATATTGAAGGACGAGCGCCCGCGTTACCTTGGGTTCTTTATGGATGGCAAAGGGCCAACCTTCCGGCATGAGCAGTTCGAGACCTACAAGGCCCAGCGTCCGGCCATGCCGGAAGACCTCGCCGTGCAGATTGAACCACTGCGTGAGGTCATACGCCTGCTGGGGCTCAATCTCATCGTCAGCCAAGGCGTGGAGGCCGACGACTGTATCGCCTCATTAGCCGCCGCACACCAGGCTACTCGTCCGGTGGTTATTGTCGCCTCCGACAAGGATTTGAAGCAGTGCCTGACACCCAGCGTGTACATGTGGGATCCGGCTGGGAAGACGGAGAAGCTGACTTCCCTGGCCGACTTTGAGGCCGAGAATGGCATACGACCCGATCAATGGCCGGACTTGCAAGCGCTGATGGGCGATAGCGCGGACAACATTCCTGGGCTGGCGGGGGTAGGGCCGAAGACAGCGCTCAAAATTATCCATGAGTTTCCTCGGCTCGAGGATATCCGTGAAGGCTTTGCGCGGTTGCCGGAAAGTTTCCGTAAAAAACTTGATGGCCACATGGATGACATCTTCCTGTATCGCGAATTGACGCGACTGAAGTTGGACTGCTGCCCGGATCTTTCTTTAGAAACGTTGGCTGTTCAGGATCCTGATGTTCAAAAATTGACTGATTTTTTGGTGACATATGAATTTAAAAGTATGTTGCGCGATATCCCGCGACCCTTGGGACCGCAGAATGAGTTGAGTGATTTTTCGGGAGGCTCTTCCTCCTCCTTACCGCTCCTCACTCCTGTTTCTGTCTCAGCTCCAGCCGCAAAGGCTCCACGTAAGGTTGAGAAAACGACAGCACGAGCCGGCCAGTTGCCGCTTTTTGGCGTGGCCGCTTCCGATTTACTCGGTGGCAAGCAGGAAAAGTCTGACCTGCCGCTTACATACATCGCCCTGGCGGAAGTACTGCCCGATTTTACTGGCCAGACTGTTGGTGTCGTGCCGCTGGAGCCTGCCAAGGTGGTGGCTTCCGTCTTGGTTTGGATGGCGCGGGTGAGGCGGAAATTGCCTACACTGGCAGCGAGGATGCCCTGGCCGAGCGATTGACCTGTGCGGCGCGTATCGCTGCACCCAGCGTCCAGGATTTTGCTCCGGCGCACACCTGCCTGGGGCATGGTGCCGCTTGCCACGTGGTTTGACGTGGGGCTCGCTGCCTATTTGCTGAATCCTGAGGATCGCAACTACACCTTTGAGCGTTTGCGCCAGGCTTTGTTCGCCACGGGCAGTGCCACAGCTACTGCCCCGCAGACCGAGACGGATTCTCCGTTGGACGGAGTGGGGGGAGAGTCCGTTCTTGCCTTCAACACCTCCGCACCGTGAGGCGCAGGCGCAAGCGGCCTTGGTTTGCATGCATGGGTACGAGCCCAGGCTGGAAGCCGCTGGCTTGACCGCGCTTATGCGCGAGCTGGAGTTGCCGCTTATACCCGTACTTGCGGACATGGAGCGTATCGGCATTTGCATCGACTTTGCGGCCTTTAAAAGCTTTTTGGCCGAGGTGAGCGCCGAGGTGGAGAGCCGCACGGCGCGGCTGCATGAGCTGGCCGGTGGTCCGTTCAACGTGCGCTCCAGCCAGCAGCTTGCCCAGATTTTGTTCCAGAAGCTGGGGTTGAAACCAGCGGGGAAAACGCCAGGTGGTGCTCTCTCCACGGCCAACGAGGCCTTGGAAAAGCTGGAGGGGCAGCATCCGCTCATCGCGGAGATTCTCGCTTTTCGTACTGTTGAAAAGCTGCGCTCCACTTACCTGGAGCCTATGCCGCGCTTGGCTGATGCGCACGGGCGGTTGCACACGCGTTTTAATCAGTTGGCTACGGCGACAGGGCGGCTGTCCAGCTCTGGCCCGAATCTGCAAAATATTCCCATTCGCGGGCCGCAGGGCAAACGCATGCGCGCCTGCTTTACAGCGGCGGAGGGCAATCTGCTGGTTGCCGCGGATTACTCTCAGGTGGAATTGCGTGTTCTTGCACATTTCTCCCAGGACCCCGCGCTGGTGGAAGCCTTCCTGCACGATGAGGACATTCACAGCCGCACTGCTGCGCTGCTGTTTGAAAAGGATGCCTCGGCCATTTCGCCAGATGAACGTCGTGGCGCCAAGACCATCAACTTTGGTCTGATCTATGGCATGGGTCCGCAAAAGCTGGCTCGGGAACTCTCCATTACCACAAATCAAGCGAAGGAATTTATTGCCCGGTATTTTGAAAAGTTGGGCACGCTTAAGGCCTTCTATGAAACTTTGGTGCAGGATGCTTTGGAACGCGGTTTTGTGACAACCCTGGCGGGGCGTCGTCGTTTGCTGCCGGAGCTTTTTTCACGCAACCAGCAGGTGAGCGCCACGGCTCGCAGGCAGGCCATCAACACCGTCATTCAGGGCAGCGCGGCCGATGTCATTAAATTGGCCATGCTGCGCACTCATGCGGATCAGGCCCTGGCCGGACTTGGCGCGCGGCTTATTTTGCAGGTGCACGACGAACTTCTCCTTGAAGTTCCTGAGGATGCCGCCCACCAAGCGGCAGAAGTTCTGCGCGACATTATGCAAAATGTCGTCAGCTTACGGGTGCCGCTCAAGGTTGATATCGGCGTTGGCCGCACCTGGGCTGAGGCACACTAGCCGGTGGCCGCCATGTGCCGTTATTTTCACCTGTTGGAGAAAATCCTTCCGGCCCGGCTGGTTCTGGGCTAGTGTCCGCATACATGGAAACGGAATGCCCCTCGGCGCAGAGCGCCATCTTACTTGCTGCTTTTGGTTCGCGCTTGCCGGACGCCTCCGCCGCGCTTGAGCGCATGCGAGAGCGTGCCAGCGCCGAATACCCAGGGTACCGCGTGGAAACGGCGCTTACCTCCGGCACGGTGCGTCGCCACAAGGCCAATGCAGGCAATCCTGAGGACTCGCCCGAAGTTGTGCTGCGGCGTTTGTTGGCCGAAGGCGTTCGCCGTTTGGCCGTGCAATCCCTGCATGTCATCCCCGGTGATGAATTTCGGAATTTGGAACGCGCGGCGCATGCTTTGCGCGGTGAGGGTGGCTTTGAGCGCATCGAGGTCGGTCGGCCGCTCTTGGGCAATGCCGACGACATTCGCCAGGTTGCGCGGGCGCTTCTCACAGTCCTGCCGGGGGGGCGAGAGCCCGATGAAGCCGTGCTGCTTATGGGGCACGGCACGCGAGGCCGCGCCAATGGCGTGTACGCGGACCTTGCCCTGGAGCTGAAACGTTTGGACCCGCATGTCCTTATTGGCGCGCTGGAGGCGGAACCCGGCCTTGCCGCCAAAGTGGCTGAGTTGCGCGCGCTGTCCGTGAGCCGGGTGCATTTGATGCCGCTACTTTTTGCGCGCGGGGTGCATGCCACACGTGACATGGCAGGCCCCGGCGGGGGGTCACGGAAAACCGGCCTTGGCC
>Ga0183099_1001465_pt1 | contig 13620 bp, 14 predicted proteins | sample Biomet1_FD_127788 | JGI IMG/M metagenome (GOLD analysis project Ga0183099, IMG submission 127788) | Microbial communities from bioreactor (seeded with anoxic lake sediment) at LBNL, California, USA - Biofuel metagenome 1 | ecosystem: Engineered > Bioreactor > Anaerobic > Unclassified ... | reverse complement strand
CCTCGCCGCCGTCATAGATGCGCGCGGGGTAAAGCTCGGTGACCTGCGCCTCGTTGGGGCTGCGGTCGCTGTTTTTGCCGAAGAGCGCGTAGGAGCCGTGGAGAACACCGAGCGTATCGCACATAGGTGAGTACCTCCTGCTTTTTTTGTGGCGAACGACGTTTGCGAAAAAGACGCGCGCGGGAACGGTTCAATATTGTATTTAGTATAGCATTGGTAGGAGTGGATTCGGTACTGATTTTGTGATAAAAAAACGGCTTCCGTTTCGGGAAGCCATTGTGAAAGGAATAGATGACAGACCTGAAACAGCACTGTAAAAGTTGAGAAACCGAATCGATCAAACCTTCCAGCGATAGCCGCAGTTTTGGCAAACAGCCTCGCTGTGCGTTTTGGAAACCACCTTTGTTTTCTTCGAGAACAGCGCGAAGATCAACTTCGGCAGCGTAAAAAACACCCACGCGATGATCTCCCACCACCAACCGATCAAGAGCCAATACCAGAAGCCTTTTTTTCGTTTCTCCGTGGTAATGGTGACGGCTTGAATGTTTACGTTTTGCGATTTACACTTTGGGCACTTCATCATGAAACCCTCTCTTTAACGGTGTTGAGCTATTTTACTGTTTTTCTACCGTCCTCGTCAATCGAAAAAAGGCGCCGTCATCGTGTTTTTTAAATCGCGCCTTTCGCGCTGACTAGCCGCAAATCCCCCCGCAACGGTTGTAGCAACCCGTCAGGTATGATACAATACCTTGCGAAAAGAACGGGAGGCAGCGTATGGATATCGACCCCTTGGCAATCCGCAATCTGCTCATCTGGATTGCGCTCGCGCTGGCGAGTACGATTCTGCTCGGCGGCGTGCCAAGCTGGATTCGCAGCGCGGCAAAGCGGGCGGACCCCTCCGCGGCTGTGGCGATGTTCGCGCTGCTCTTTGCCCTTGCCTGCGCGGCCTTGGTGTATCTCACGGGTGGATTTCCGCGCCTGTTTTCACTGAGTGCGATGCAGTTTGTCTGGATCGCGATCTGCGCTTTCCTCTCCGCGCTGGCGTGGCTGAGCCTCTTTACCGCGCTCACGGGCGGCAGGGTGAGCAAGGTGATGCCCGTCTACCTGATCTCTTCGCTGATCACGCTCGTGGTGTCGCATTTTCTCTTTGGCGCGCCGATGGGGCTCTGGAAGATCTGCTGTATGATCTTAATCCTGCTCGGCATCGTGTTTATCGAGAGCAATACACAGCAGATTCAGAGCCAGCTTTGGTTTGTCTATGCGCTACTTGCGCTGCTTGCCACGGCGGGGTCCCAGCTCCTGCGCCGCGGCATGCTGGGCGACGCGTTTGATTCTCAGGTGTTCGAGTTCTGGCGCGCGGCGTTTGCGGCTGTGTTCCTCTGGGTCTTCGTGTTTCTGCGGAAAAAGCAGACGACGCTTGTGGACTTTACACCTCGCGCGTGGTTTGGCGTGCTCTTTGCCGCGGTGTTTCTCGCGGGGAGCTATGCCGTGACGTATTTTGCCTCTTTGCGCGGAGACATGAGCGAGCTAGCCCCCATCGGCGTGCTCACGAGCGTGTTTGTGATGCTCTTTGCGCGCATCTTTCAAAAGGAAAAGCAACCGGGCGCAATGGTCTTTGGCACGCTGCTGGTCGTGCTGGGGCAGTTTGGCATTTTGATGGGATTATAAGGGGTTTCTTGCGCCTTCGGCGCGGGGAGTATCAGATAAAAAAATGACGACAATCGAATTGAAAATCGATTGGAAGAATAGGAAAGATAATAGGAACAAACATGGTAAAACTCTGCGTATTCGACCTTGACGGGACGCTCGTCAACACCCTCCACGACCTCACCAACAGCTTAAACTACGCGCTTGCGGCGTGCGGCTTTCCCGCGCTGTCCGAATCTCGCGTTGCCGCAATCGTCGGCCACAGCGTCAACTATATGTGCGAGCACGCCGTGCCGCCGGAAGCAAAGGATCAGGCGGGCAAGGTGCTGGCGCTCTATATGGAGCACTACAAAGAGCATAACCTCGACCGCTCGCATCCCTACGACGGCATGATCGAGGCAGTAGAGGCGATCAAGGCCGCGGGCGTCACCGTCGCCATCGCCTCCAATAAGCCGCATACAGACACCGTGAAGGTGATTGAGACGCTCTATCCTAAGGATCTGTTTTCCATGGTGCTCGGGCGGATGGACAAGTTTGCAATCAAGCCCGCGCCGGATGCGCTGCGCTTTATCATGAATTTCTTCGGCGTGACCCCGGAGGAGTCCGTCTACGTCGGGGATTCGGATGTGGACGTGCAGTTTGCGCACAACGCGGGCATGCGCTGCGTCTCCGTCAATTGGGGATTCCGCTCGGTGGATGAGATTCTCGCGGCGGGGGCCACCTGCATCACGGGTGACGCAAATCGCGTGCCGGAGCTGGTGCTCCATGATCCGGGCAACTGCGGCAGCTGCTAAAGAGCGCGCAGGCCGCGAGAACAGAAACACAAATCAACCGGAGCCGAACAAGTGCCAATCCGGGAAAGGGCAACGCTTGCTGAGAAACGTTTACGATTTTGACAATACGATCTATCGCGGGGATTCCAGCGCAGATTTTTTTCGCCACTGCGCGGCAAAATATCCGCGCGCCTATCTTTGCGCGGTTGCGGCGGCACCCTGGTTTGCCGCAATGGTGCTGGGCTTTGCGGAAAAGACCCGCGTGAAGGAGCGCTTTTACCGCTACCTTCGGCATGTGCCGGACGTGCGCGAAGAGGTGGAGCGTTTCTGGCTCACGCACGACAAGAACCTCAAGGACTGGTACTTCGCGCAGAAGCGGGAGGATGATCTGATCATCTCCGCCTCGCCGGAGTTTCTGCTGGAGCCGCTGATGAAGCGCCTTGGGCTGACGATGATCGCCTCGCGCGTTGTGCCGGAGACGGGCGCGTACGAAGGCCTGAACTGTCACGGCGAGGAGAAGGTGCGCCGCATGCGGGAAGCAGACCCGGAGACGCAGATCGACGGCTTTTATTCCGACAGCAAGAGCGATACCCCGCTGGCAAGGCTTGCGCAAAGCGCATATCTGGTCACGGGAGACGATCTTTCGGCGTTTCCGCTGAAGTGATTCCGGGAAAAACATTCACCGACCGACAAAAAAGAAGGAGCGCACAAGATGAAAGTGATCGCAATCAACGGCAGCCCGCGGACGAACGGCAACACCAGCACGGCGCTCCGCGCAATGACGGATGAGCTGGAGCGACAGGGCATTGAGACCGAGACGATCCAGATTGGTCAGCAGAACATACGCGGTTGCATCGCCTGCGGACATTGCTTCAAGTCCGAAGGAAACAAATGCGTCTTTGCGGACGACAGCGTGAACGAGGTTGCGCAAAAGATGCGGGATGCGGATGGTTTCATACTCGGATGTCCCACGTATTACGCGGGCATTCCCGGCACGATGAAATCGTTCTTAGACCGCGTGTTCCATACAAGCTCGCGCTATTTTCGCCTGAAGGTGGCAACGAGCTGCGCCGTGGTGCGCCGCGCGGGCGGGGTGGACGTCGTCCACCAGCTCAATAACTACCTCAGTCTTGCGCAGGTGGTGATTCCCCCGTCGCAATATTGGATGATCGGCTACGGTCGCGACAAGGGCGAGGTGGAGGCCGACGGCGAGGGCATGCAGACGCTCGTGAAAAACGCGAGGAGTATGGCGTGGCTATTAAAGCTCATCGAGGCAGGCAAGGACACCGTGCCCCTGCCGGAGGACGAGAAACGCGTCATGACCAACTTTATCAGGTAAAGTGATTTATTCCGATAGAAGGATTAACGCTGGAGCCGCGCCGTCGCGCGGCTCTTTTTGCGCGCAGTCTAGAAATCAAGAATCATATATTTGCGCGTTTTTCACACAATGCATAAAATTCCTGATAGAATAGGTGTATGCGTTAAAAAGCGAGACATCTTGCGGAATCACTGTTTGAGCAAACGAGCATCTCTCACATTTTATACGCAAGGAACAATCGACACATAAGAAGCAAATGTTGAATATCCCCTGTCAGGAGGAACTGCATGGATTCACCCATTCGGGTCAAGAGCGAGGTAGGCAAACTCAGGCGCGTGCTGCTGCACAGGCCTGGGCAGGAGCTGGAAAACCTCATGCCGCAATACCTCTCCCGCCAGCTGTTCGAGGATATCCCCTATCTCGTGCATGCCCGCGAGGAGCACGATCAGTTTGCCGCAACCCTGCGCTCCTGCGGGGTGGAGGTCTGCTATCTGCTCGACCTCGTGGCGGAGGCAGTCTCCAGTCCCGACGTTCAGACGCGGCTTGTGGAGGATTTTATCGCGGAAATCGGTCTATCCGCGCGCGGAGTGGAGATGCGCGTGCGGGAGTACCTGCTGGGGCAAACCGTGCCGCAGATGCTCTCGAGCATGGTGCGCGGTGTGCGTAAGAGCGATCTTGGCAGCCGCGAGCCGGTGCACCTCGTGGACTATATCGACGACGCGTATCCATTCTTCGTCGATCCTATGCCGAACCTCTATTTCTACGCGCGACCCGTTCTTCATGGTGGATGGCGGAGTGTGTATCTCCAGCATGGCAAACATCGTGCGCGCGCGGGAAACGCTCTTCGGGCAATATCTCTTTACGCATCACCCGCTCTACAAAACACGCCGATGCTCCACGCACGAACCGATCCCTTCTCCATCGAGGGCGGGGATGTGCTCGTGCTCTCGCCGGAGGTGGTCGCGGTCGGCATCTCGCAGCGCACCGATCCCCACGCGGTGGAGGCGCTTGCGCGGAGGCTCATCTGCGAGGAGACGGGCATCATCAAGGTGCTCGCCATCGATATCCCCAAGACGCGATCTTATATGCACCTTGACACCGTGATGACCATGGTGGACGTGGATAAGTTCACGATCCATCCTTCGATCCTGCCCGCGGTGCGCACGTTTTCGCTCACGAAACAGGGTGGTACGCTGGTGATCGAGCAGGAGAAACGCAAGCTTGCCGAGTCGCTGGCGGACGCGCTGCATGTGGAGAAAGTGACAATGATTCACTGCGGCGGCGCGAGCGCGATCGACGCCGCGCGGGAGCAGTGGAACGACGGCACAAACACCCTCGCGGTGGCGCCCGGCGAGGTGATCGCCTTTTCGCGCAACTATGTGACAAACGGCATCCTCCGCGACAACGGAGTGATCGTACACGAGATTCCATCGGCGGAGCTCTCGCGCGGGCGCGGCGGACCCAGATGTATGAGTATGCCGCTCTGGCGGGAATAAGCGCGACTGCCCATAAAATGGCAGATGAGCATGCCGCTCTGGGGAGAGTAAGATTTACTAGGAAAACTGCGTTTTCATTTGTGGTAAAATGATGCCAGGCGGTTTGCGAAAAGCATTGCCGAATTTAAAGTAAAGGTTAGCTTTCATGTACGACTTCATTCGAATCATTATCGCGATCGTTCTCGCGTCTCCGATCATCCTCATTCCCCTGTTCCGGCACACGTTTGCTCTCAAGCGCGCGTTCTTCATCGTGTCCGCTTGCGCAGCTGTGCTCGTGGTCAGCGTGTTTTTGTACCAATGGCCATTTGAAAACGAGTTCGGCGGCTTCGCAAGCGCACAGCAGGCGATCGATTACCAATATGGCAAGGCGGAGTTTTTGTATACCATCGAGAGCGAGAACACCGCGTTTGTGCTGTCCAATCGCACCAGCAATGTGCTGCATAAGGAGAACGGGCGCTTCTACCTCGTGAGCCCGACGTATATCAGCCGGGAAAACGCGCTTTCCGACTCCGTCAGCGCCATCATCCGCGGAGACCAGCGCACGCAGGAGCGATTTGTGCAGGTGACCATGGCGCAAACGGATCGAAACCCGGCGACGATTACGGACAACAAGGGAACGGTGTTTGAAACCGCGTTTAGCTATAACGGACTTACCTATTACGTTGGAACGTATCAGGAGGACGGGCTGTCCTACGAGTTATATATCGATGGTATCAAAGAAGAGCTGATGAAACTCAAATAAAACCCATGATCATAAGAGAATAACAGTTTTTGGAGGAAGTTATGAACCTGCGCGGAAGAAGCTTTTTGACCCTGCTCGATTATTCCCCCGAAGAGATTCGCTATCTACTCGACCTTAGCCATGCGCTCAAGCGCGAAAAGTGCGAGCGCGTGTTTCCGGAGCGGCTCAAGCACAGAAACATCGTGCTGATCTTCGACAAAAGCAGCACGCGCACCCGCTGCGCGTTTGAGGTAGCGGCGCTGGACGAAGGCGCGCATGTGACGTATCTAAGCAACAGCCAGATGGGCAAGAAGGAGTCGCTGGAGGACACGGCGAAGGTACTTGGGCGCTATTATGACGCGATCGAATACCGCGGATTCGGCCAGCAGATCGTCGAAGACCTCGCGCGCTTCTCCGGCGTGCCGGTTTGGAACGGACTCACCGATACCGACCACCCGACGCAGATTCTCGCGGACTTCATGACCATCGAGGAGCACGCGAAAAAGCCGCTGAACGAGATTCACCTGTGTTATGTTGGCGACGCGCGCAACAACATGGGCAATTCGCTCATGATCGGTTGTGCGAAGATGGGCATGAAGTTTACCGCGATTGCCCCGCGCGCGCTCTGGCCGGAAGAGGGCCTGACCGCGCGGATGCGGGAGCTTGCCAAGACCACGGGCGCCGTGATCGAGTTCTCGGACTCCCTCGACGCGGTGCGCGGTGCCGACGCGGTGTATACCGATGTCTGGGTGTCGATGGGTGAGGAAGCGCAGTTTGCCGAGAGGATCAAACTTCTTGAGCCGTACCGCGTGACGCTGGATTTGCTCCAAAAGACCGGCAATCCGGACGCGCTGTTTCTGCACTGCCTGCCGAGTTTCCACGATCTGGAGACGGCCGTCGGTCGCGAGATATTCGAAAAATACGGCTTAAAAGAAATGGAAGCCAGCGATGAGGTGTTCCGCTCGAAGCACAGCGTGGTATTCGACGAGGCGGAGAACCGCATGCATACGATCAAGGCGGTCATGGTCGCAACGCTCGGAGAGTAATCTATATATATTTTCTTAAGAAATATATATGGTACAGCATGCATACGATCAAGGTAGTCTTAGTCGCGACGCTTGGAGAATAAGGGGTTTTCGGAATATGTTCTGCGGAATATGCAGATATATCGAATAAATCTGCAAAACTCCCGAAATTGCGATAGATATTATTGAAAGCAAAAAAATATAAGGTATAATACCCGCATTACGTTTATAAAAGCGGAACTATGCCGTGCGAAAACCGGAGGAGCGACCGGTTGCGGCAGAGCAAATAAAACAGAGTTTAAGAGGGGTAAGAAAGACTATGGAAGACCGGTATCGTAACGACGTCGCGGTGCAGGTGCCGCGCGTATTACTGCCGAAAAAGGGCACCGATTACTACAAGTGGGCGGTCGTCGCCTGCGACCAGTTCACCTCGCAGCCTTCGTACTGGGAAGACGCGAAGCGCATCGTCGGCAAATCTCCGTCCACGCTGGAGCTGATCCTGCCGGAAGCGTACTTAGAAAAGCCCGGCGAGGACGAGCGCATCGCGAGCATCAAGTCTCACATGCGGGACTACCTCGACAAAGGCATTCTCGAAGAAAAGCCGCAGGGTTTCGTGCTGGTCACCCGCACGGTCGGGGGGGCAACCCGCACCGGGCTCGTGATGGCGCTGGACCTCGAAGCATACGACTACTCCAAGGGTTCCACGACGCTGATCCGCGCGACGGAGGGAACGATTGTCTCCCGCATTCCGCCGCGGCTCAAGATTCGCGAAGGCGCACCCATCGAGCTGCCGCATATCCTCGTGCTGATCGACGACCCGGACAAGACGGTCATCGAGCCGCTCGCGCTCAAGAAAGCGAAGCTGACCAAGCTCTATGATACCGATCTGATGCTTGAGGGCGGCCATATCAGCGGCCACCTCGTGGATGGCGAAGACGATATCCTCGGCGTACTCAACGCGCTCGGCGTCCTCAAGGACGCAGATCGTTTTTCCGAAAAATATGGCGACCGCGCGCCGATGCTCTTTGCCATGGGCGACGGCAACCACAGCTTTGCCACCGCGAAAGCCAACTGGGAGAAGATCAAAGAGACCCTGCCGGAAGCGGAGCGCGCGGATCATCCCGCCCGCTATGCGCTGGTCGAGGTGGAAAACGTGCATGACGATGGCATCGTATTCGAGCCGATTCACCGCGTGGTGTTTGGAGCCAGCGGCAACCGCGCAATCGAGACGCTGCTCCGCCACTTCAAGGCGAAATATGCCTGCGCAAAGGTGGAGCTGGGCCGCATGCCCTGCGCACAGGGCGGGGATACGCATGTGTTGCCGTTTATCACGGGTGAAGTCGAGGGCGCGTTTATCGTCAGCTGCCCGACGTCCCAGCTCGCGGTCGGCACGCTGCAGGGCGCGCTGGATGAGTCCGTGCAGGAGATTTGCGGTTGTGAAATCGACTATATCCACGGTGCGGATGTGGTTAAAGAGCTCGCGAAAAGGCGGGGCAATCGGATTTTTGCTGCCCGCGCTGAAGAAGAGCGAGTTTTTCTCCACGGTCATCTACGATGGCGCGCTGCCGAGAAAGACATTTTCCATGGGCGAAGCGAACGAGAAGCGCTATTATCTCGAGTGCCGCTCGCTGGAGAAGAAGTAAGCATATTTCAGAAGGTACAGCTGTGTATCGAACAGTTGCGGGCGGAAACGCACGCGGCTGAATCATAAAAACGGGGGAAAACCAATGGCGGTCAAAACGGTAAAATTCGGCGGAACAAGCCTCTGCAACGCCGAGAACTTCACAAAGGTCAAGAATATCATTCTGGCCGACAAAGCGCGTAAGTACGTGGTGCCCTCCGCGCCGGGTAAACGTTTCCCCGGCGACGAAAAGATCACCGACCTGCTGTATCTTTGCTATGCCAAAAACTCCAACGGACTATCGTTTGACGACACGTATGAGCAGATCACCGAGCGCTACGTCGGCATCGAAAAAGAGCTGGGGTTAAAGACCAATATCGCCATGGAACTCTCCGCGATCAAGAAAAACATCCTTTCGGGAGCGAGCGAGGACTATATTGCGAGCCGCGGAGAATACCTCAGCGGGCTCCTGCTGGCGGACTTTCTTGGGTTTGATTTCTACGACGCGGCGGAGCTCGTCAGCTTCCACGCGGACGGTACCTATGACGACGAGACCACGCAGAAGTGGACGCAAAAGCTCGCGGAAACGCAGAACGTCGTCGTGCCCGGCTTCTACGGCAGAAAGCGCGACGGCAGCATCAAGACCTTTTCCCGCGGCGGCAGCGACATCACGGGCGCAATCGTGGCGCGCGCGGTGCAGGCGGATGTCTACGAAAACTGGACCGACGTGAGCGGATTCCTCATGGCGGACCCGCGCATTGTCGACAATCCCAAGGTCATCTCAGTGGTGACGTATTCGGAACTGCGAGAGCTGAGCTACATGGGAGCTACCGTACTGCACGAGGATTCCATCTTTCCCGTGCGCCGCGCGCAGATTCCGATCAATGTGCGCAATACCAACCGTCCGGAGGACGAAGGCACGATGGTCATTCCGGATGCGTTCCTCAAGTATTACAAGCGCGAGGGCGTGCTCACCGGCGTCGCGGGCCGCAAGGGATTCACGGTCATCACCGTGTATAAGGACAACATGCACAACGAAGTCGGCTTCGGTTACCGCCTGCTTCGCGTGCTGGATCGCTACAACATCTCCTTTGAGCATGTACCCAGCGGCATCGACACCATGAGCCTCGTGATTCAGGAGACCAAGCTCAAGGAGCACCTGGAGCAGGTGCTGCGCGAGATTCAGCGGGACTGCGAGCCGCAGAGCATCGAGGTGCATTCCAACATGGCGCTCGTCGCCACCGTTGGCAAGGGCATGATTCGCTCGCTCGGCGTCGCGGCGCGGCTCTTTGGCTCGCTCTATGAGGCGGGGGTCAACGTCCGCATGATCGACCAGGGTTCCTCGGAGATGAACATCATCGTAGGCATCGAAAACGACGATCTCAACACCGCCGTCAAAGCCATCTATCACGCGTTTGCGTAACGCAACGATCCCATACGAAAGCTCCTCCTCACGGGGGAGCTTTTTTGCACGGCAGAACCCAGCGAGATGCCTCCATGGGAAACGAACATTAGTTCTAATAAAATCGTTTTTTCACTTGTATATACCGTTTTTATGTGCTAAAGTGGTGGAAAAGCGCTCTGGAGGCACCATGCAGCTTAGAAAAAGAATGATCGCGTTACTGTTGTGTATTCTTACAGGGTTCACGCTTGTTTCGTGTCAAGGCATCACGGCAAGCATCGAACCCACGCCAACCGCAACGCCGACGGCTACACCCACCCTTACGCCAACACCGACGCCGGAACCCACGCCAAGCCCCACGCCTTATCATGAAATCTACCCGATCACATTTGGAGCGAGCACGGGCTTATCCTATCAAAATGAGTATTTTAACGTTAAAATCGATCTCAACGATAAATGGTATGCGTCCTCCAGTGCCGAGCTGGACACCCTCAGCGGGTTTCCGATGGAGATTCCGAAAGATCTGCGCAAGTCGGAATACCTCGACTATCTGCCGAAGGGACTGCCGGTTCAGGAATACAGCGCGCACCTAAACACGGGGCTTGCTGAAATCAGCGTCATCGTCAGCGACGCGAAAAACGCGATGGCCGCGTTCGGCAGCGTCGCGGACTATCACGAAGCGAACATCAAGGTGATCCGTGAGGCGCTCACCGGTGCCGGAGCCGTGATGACGCGCGACGAGCACACCACGACGATGTTCTTGGGAAAAGAGCAGTCCTGTTGGTTCTTCTCTTACGACAGCGGCGGATACGCGACGTATAATGCGCAGGTCATCTTCCAGCAGGGTGACTACATGATGAATGTCTACGTCTGCTCCGTCGGCGTGGATCACACGGTGGAACTCCTTGCGATGTTCCTGCCGATGGCTAATTAGGTTACGGCTGATGAAAGAGAAAGATAGAGGAGAACGTATGAAACGCTTGACCCGATCGATCGCGCTGCTGCTCGCGCTCGCGAGCGTGCTGACGCTTACCGCCTGCGCGGGGATTATGCAGGCAATTTCGCCAACGCCGACGCCCACCGCAACCCCGACCGCGACGCCAACACCGACGCCCACGCCAACGCCTACGCCCACACCGAGTCCAACGCCGAGCCCGACTCCGGCGCTGACGATCGATTCACTCAAGCGTGGCTTTGCCGGGCCGAACGGGTACTATAACAGCTTCTTCCACTTTGGATTTCCCACGCCGAAAGACTGGTATCTCTATTCGTCGGATCAGATGGATCAAGTAAACGAAATCGACACGACAGGGAAAAGCGCCTCCGCTATCACGCAGGAATACATCGACAGGCTCAAGCAGGGCAATCTTGTCTATGACCAGACCGCGGTCTTGTATGATGGAGATGATACTCTGATGATCATACTACTCGATTACTCCTCAACGGGAACGGCGCAACACACCGAGTTTGCGGTCATGCAGGCGATGCAGGATTGGGCGCTGGACTACAGCGGCGACGCAAAATCCGACGCAAAGGACCTCAAGCTCGTCGTAACTGATTTGCTTGGCACGGAGCATCCCGTCTACCGTTACGACATGAAGTCGGACGGCAAGCAGATGCACGGCGCGTTCCTCGTGCTCAAACAGGGCACGACGTTTGCGATGATCATCATCGATGCCACCGAGACCGATACCATCGACGGAATTCTCAAGAGCTTCTACGTGGTCAAATAACCAAATATGGCGATTGCCGCCTTGCGCGAGCGTGCAGGGCGGCTTTGTCGCTTGCGTTCCGTAAAATGAAGGAGACATCAAATGCAGCAGCGCTTTCGAATCAAAAACATCAGCGTTTTATTCATGTCGGTGGTGATGCTCTTTTCTCTCACCGGCTGCGTAGGCATGATGGGGTATGTGCTGGCACCATCACCCACGCCTACCGCATCTCCTACGGCGAGTCCGACGCCAAGGCCAACGCCCGCGCCCACTCCCTCACCGACGCCCGCGCCGGATGTGAATGCGTTTCGAATTGGATTAGGCACGCAAGACGGCTATTTTAGCAGATTTTTTGACTTCGGTTTCCAAATTCCGGACGATTGGTACTATTATAATCGCTCCAACATTGACGAACTGAACATGATTCAAACGCCAAGCACCGATAGGGAATCGTATTTCAAAGAGTACATCACCCGCTTGAAGAAGGGCGAAGTACTCTACGACTTTGTCGCGTATCGTGACAAGGCCAACGAGCTTATACTCGTGTATATGAAAGATTACTCGAAGTCTGATGAGCGTGATATCTCCAAGCAGGAAGTGCTGGATTATTTCGCAGAGTCGTTTTTTGACAGAGATGATGATGGAATCCGCGATGCTTTGAATATTCGCAGCGACACCGTCTGGCTGAATAAGATCGAGCAACCGCTCTACTTCTTTGAGCAAGCGCTGGATGATGCTTATAGCTACAGCGCGATGATGGTCATCCAGCAAGGCACTACCTTTGCGATCGTGCTGATCAATTGCCCGGATCAGGCGATGACGGAAAAGGTTGTTTACAGTATTTATCCCACTCACATTAAAATTAAATAAGCAAGTCGGGATTTCTCGAATACTACGCTTCTTTCTTTCAGTGGAGGTATCGTGAAAAAAAGAGTCCGAGCAACTTTTCTACGTTTACTGTTATCCTGCGCATTGCTGCTTTCTTTGAGCGGTTGCGTAGGTATGATGCGATTTGTGTTAACGCCGACGCCTACGCCGACCGTAGCGCCAACACCCGAACCAACGCCAACGCCAGAGCCTACGCCGACGCGCACGCCAAAACCAACGCAGGAGCCAAGCCTGAGCAGATTTCAGGTTGGTGTGAACGACGAAAACGGATATCATAGTGATTTCTTCCGGTTTGGTTTTCTTCTTCCTTCGACATGGATCGTTTATAATCGTACGATTATAAATGAGCAAAATCAGATCAAAGCGCCGGACTCGGATCCGGAAGCAATCCAAAAAGAGATGGTCCGGAATTTAAGGTCGAGAGGAACGATGCTGGATTTTATCTCGTTTAGTCAGGATGACGAGGATTATTTATTTGTGTTCGTCGTTGACTTCAGCGCATCCGACGAAGAAATTGATACAGAGGAAAAAGCACTGCAGTATTTTGAATCGTCCTTATTTACCCCCGACAATACGGATGGTAACAAGAACCTCGTGAAGACTGTGGTGAAACTTGGCGGGGTTGACCGCCCCGTTTACCGCTTTGATGTCGTCCTCAACGATACGCAAACAAACGGAATGCTCTTTGCGGTCAAACGGGGAACGACATTCGCTCTGGTTCAGATGGCTGCGCAAAACGATGGCTATTTAGATTACGTCCTCAATTCGTTTTATTCGCTGGATTAGCGCGTGCACAGGCACGAAAGAGCGCATGATTGAGTGTTCATTGACAATTTCGCAAGACGGGTCTAGAATGAGCTCGAACTCATACTAAATTTGAATCGAAACGGAAGTGACGTATCGTGTCCTATCATGGTGCCCGATCTGGCGCGCCAATCGACTGGAGCGACCCGGAGCAGGCCGCGACGCAGACGAAGATAGACGTGCTTCGCAACATGGTGTCGCATAGCCCCTTGT
>Ga0183099_1001464_pt1 | contig 13625 bp, 14 predicted proteins | sample Biomet1_FD_127788 | JGI IMG/M metagenome (GOLD analysis project Ga0183099, IMG submission 127788) | Microbial communities from bioreactor (seeded with anoxic lake sediment) at LBNL, California, USA - Biofuel metagenome 1 | ecosystem: Engineered > Bioreactor > Anaerobic > Unclassified ... | reverse complement strand
CTGCTGGCAGAGGAAGCAGCCCGCCTGGGCACGCCTGCTGGCAGAGGAAGCAGCCCGCCTGGGCACGCGCGCCCTGGTCGTCGTTTCCCGGTCCGCGCGGCCCCTGGTGGAAAAGGCCCTGGCCGGGCAAAAAACAGCTTGCCGGTGACGGTGCAGCCCTTTCAAGGGCGAGTGCTGCGACGAGGAGATAGACCGCCTGGTGGCCGCGGCCAAGCAAGCCAAGGCAGACGTCATCATCGGCGCGGGCGGGGGCAAGCCGCTGGATACGGTGAAAGCCGTGGCCCATGCTCTTCATCTGCCCGTGGTTGTCGTGCCCAGCATCGCCTCCACCGACGCGCCGTGCAGCGCCCTGTCCGTCATCTACACGCCGGAGGGCGCCTTCAAGCGCTACCTGCTCTTGCCCCGCAACCCGGACGTGGTGCTGGTGGACAGTGAAGTGGTGGCGGCCGCCCCGGTGCGTTTTCTCGTCTCCGGCATGGGCGACGCCTTGTCCACGTGGTTCGAAGCCGAGGACTGCCGCATCAGCCAGGCCAAGAACATGACCGGCCGCACAGGCACCATGACGGCGTACGGCCTGGCGCGCTTGTGCTTCGACACGCTGCTGGCCGACGGCCCCGCCGCGAAAAAAGCCTGCGAGGCCAAGACGGTCGGCCCGGAGCTGGAGCGCATCATCGAGGCCAACACCCTCTTAAGCGGCCTGGGCTTCGAGAGCGGTGGCCTTTCCGGTGCGCACGCCATCCACAACGGCTTCACCGTCCTGCCCGAGACGCATGCCTTCTGGCACGGCGAAAAGGTCGCCCTGGGCACCTTGTCGCTGTTGATGCTCACAAAGCGCCCGGCGGACATGATCGCCAAGGTTTATGATTTCTGCCAGTCCGTGGGGCTGCCCATCTGTCTCGCGGACATCGGGCTCGCCGCTCCCACGGATGCGCAGCTCATGGAGGTGGCGCGGCTGGCCTGCGCACCGGGCAGACCATCCAACAACATCAAAGGGCGATGTGACGCCGGAGGCGGTGCTGGCCGCCATCAAGGCGGCGGATGCCGAGGGGGGCGCAGAAAGGCCTGATCTCTTTCCCACTCCACAACAAAGGGACAGGCGGCGCTGCTTTCGGCGCTGCCTGTCCCGTTTGCTTTTGCCGAGCCCCGAAGCATCTCTTTTCTTTCTATTGCGGGGTCCGGGGGAGCATTCCCCCCGGCGGGTCCAAGGGCGGAGCCCTTACATGTTAAGCTAGAAGTATATAAAATTAAGCAATTTGCCGAATGCTGGCACGCTGTCCCGGCTGGCGGAGCCTACTCGCTTTTCGTCTTGCCCCCGCCCATGAGGCTTGGCGAAGGCCCGTCCTGGCTGAATTCCTCCACCTGGAAGCCGATGACCTTGTCCTTCTCATACCAGACCACGACGGTCTGGAGACGCGTGCGGTGGGTTATGCGCATTTGCTCCCAGCCCAGCTTGCGATTGAGCGCCGGGGTGAGCGGCTCCCACTTCTTGCTCTCGATGCCGTCGCGCCAGGAGTCCGCGGCCATGGGCTTGCCGAGGATGGCCCGCACTTGTGCGCGGCTCATGCCCAACCGTATCCCGCTCAAGGTGGCCAACCCGGCATGCACGCGCGGGGTGCGGGCGCACAGGCTCGGCTGGCGGATAAACGCCACGTCCCGAACAACAGCGATGGCGTCAACTAATCCATAAAACGCCATAGAGCAGGAGCACTGCGGTGCGGTCGCTGGGTGTGGCGGCGGTGTAGCACCAGCCTTCGACCCCGTGCATGTCGTCCAGGCTGGGTTCCGACACCGGAATTTTGCCGAAAAGGCCAGGAATGCGTTCTTCCTTCATGGTTTCCGGCTGGATGAAGAGCCTTCCGGCGCCGCGTCCGTCCGTAGGTCCAAAAGGCCCCACCGTCAGATGCCGGGGATCGATATCCTTGGGCGGCGTGCCCTCTTTGCCCAGGGGCGGAATGTTGTGGTCCGGATTTTGAACCTTGAGGAAGGCCTCCGCAGTGACGGCAATGCCCTTGTTCTCCGCCTGAGCCTCCCCGGCCAGCAGGCCGAGGAGGAGACAGGCAAAGAGAAACGGCAGAGCAAGCCTAAAGCGTGACGCACAGGATTGAGCCCACGGGAATCCGCCTGCGCGTTGTTTCCTTCGTGAGGATGCAGCCCTGTGAAGCCTTTGGCGACTCTCCGTTGTGAATCCAGAATCCGTCACGATTCATCTCCTTGAGGCGTTGCCGGGTTTCCACATCCGCAGGCTCCAGGCGAAGAATGTGCTGGCCCATTCTTCTTCGGCGTTCATCCTTACTCGTGTCCTCAATCACTTCCGTGACCTTGTAGTTCCCGCGCGGGATAGGGCCACGGTTCTTCTCGTCTTCGAACTCCGGCTTGTCGCGGATAGTCGCCATAGCCGGCGTGCCCTTGTCCATGAGGTGTCCATCGGCATCGCGCAGCTCCCCGGACTTCTGGCTGTACGTCAAGTGGGGTTGCCTGGGCGCTGGCGGCGGGGGCGGATACTTTGGCTTTTTGCGGCGTCGAAACCTTGCCGCGCACTTCGCCACCGCCCGAGAGGCCCCCTGAGTCTGTGCTCCCGAGATATCGTCCATGCCCGTCGTAAGGCTGTTCCTCGCCGCCGCCGCCTGGCTTGGTGCCCATTGGGCCAGGCTCATTCCGGCGGCGGCGTGCTTGCCGTCGTCGCTCACCCAGGTCCGCATCCGTCTGTCCGCGCTATTCGTTTCCATATCCGACCTCCTTTGGCCTTTCAATGGAATTATAGCTCAGACTTTATGCGGTGAACAAAATACACCCGTTCTTGGCCGGTAAAAGAACAAAAATACTCTGTTGACAGGGTATGCGGAGTGGGGAGCCCAGCGCGGGGCGTGGAAAATAGACGTCAAGGCGGAACACCCTGATTCATTGAGGCGTTGTGCTTCCGACTAAGACTGGCGGAGCCCTTGCTTTCCGTCAATGGTGTGCCAGGAGGGTGCTCTGCAGGCCAAGGGGCTTTCGCCCCTTGGAACCCCATTATGGAAGGCGCTGCCTGTCCCTTATGCTTTTGCCGAGCCCCGAAGCATCTCTTATCTTTTCATTGCGGGGTCCGGGGGTGCATTCCCCCCGGCGGGTCCAAGGGCGGAGCCATTGCTTTCCGTCAATGGTGTGCCAGGAGGGTGCTCCGCAGGCCAAGGGGCTTTCGACCCCTTGGAACCCCATTTCGTGAAGAAAGGCTTATCCCAGCCGCACCAGGCCGTAGTTCTTTTTGCCCTTTCTGAGCACCAAGAACGCGCCGCAGGTGGCGTTCACTTCGCCCAGGAAGTCGTCTGCGGTGAGGGCGCGCGCGGCGTCGGCCACCTTGTCGCCATTGAGCGACACGGCTCCGGCCTGGATGTCCTTTCTGGCCTGTCCCTTGGACGGGCACAGGCCCAGGTCCACCAGGATCTGTGGCAGGTCGGGCAGGGTATCGAAGGCATATTCCTTTGCCGGGGCCGATTCCAGCGCGGCGGCCAGAGTGCCGGGGTCTGTGGCGCGCAGATCGCCCTTGCCGAAGAGCGCCTCTGTGGCGGCCATGACCTTGGCCAGCTCCTCCTCGCCGTGGACCATGATGGTGGTCTGCGCGGCCAGGGCTTTCTGGGCGGCGCGTTCCTGCGGTGCGCGCTCCACCTCCGCCTCCAGGGCGGCTATCTCCTCCTGGGTGAGGAAGGTGAAGTACTTGAGGAACTTCACCACGTCGGCGTCCTCGGTGTTGATCCAGAACTGGTAGAAGGCATAGGGGCTGGTGAGGGCGGTGCTCATGAAGATGGCGCCCTTTTCGCTCTTGCCGAACTTCTTGCCCGAGGCCGTGGTGATGAGCGGGAAGGTGAGGGCGTACGCGTCGCCCGCCTGCTTTTTGCGGATGAGCTCCGTGCCCGCGGTGATGTTGCCCCACTGGTCGCCGCCGCCGATCTGCAAGCGGCAGCCGTACTCCTTGCAGAGGTGGTAGAAGTCGTAGCCCTGCAGGATCATGTAGCTGAACTCGGTGTACGAGATGCCCACCTCATCGCGGTCGATGCGGCCCTTGACCGAGTCCTTGCCGAGCATCCAGTTGACGGTGAAGTGCTTGCCCACGTCGCGCAGCAGTTCGATGGCGCTCATGTTCTTGACCCAGTCGTAGTTGTTCACCACGGTGGGCTTTTGGCCGGTGTTGCGCTCCACAAAGGCCTCCATCTGGGCCTGTATGCGTGCGGCGCGGCCCTCCACGGCCTGCTGGTTGGAGAGCTCGCGCTCCTTGTCCTTGCCGGAGGGGTCGCCGATGAGGCCCGTGGCCCCGCCGAGGAGGAAGATGGGCTTGTGCCCGGCGCGCAGCATGCGCACCAGGGAGAGCAGGGGCACGAGGTTGCCGATGTGCAGGCTCTCGGCCGTGGGGTCGAAGCCGCAGTACATGGCCTGGCCCGGGGTATCGAGGTATTTGCGCAGGCCTTCGGCGTCGGAGACCTGATGCACCAGGCCGCGCCAGGAGAGTTCGTCAAAGATGTTCATGTCTGCTCCGCTGTTATTGCGCGCTGAAACGCCACACGGCGATATTTTCCGCCTGGCCGGTTTCCGCGTCGATGTCGAGGATGGCGCCGCAGAGAACCACGGGGCCGTCTGCCACTTCAAAACGTTCGGGCGCGGCCGTCAAGAACTTCCGCAAGATGGGGGCCACGGTCATGCCCAGGCAGGAGTCCACGGGGCCGCACATGCCAAGGTCGGTCATGAAGGCCGTGCCTTTTTTGAGCAGCCGGGCGTCGTTGGTCTGCACATGGGTGTGCGTGCCCAGCACGGCGCTGACGCGGCCGTCCAAATGCCAGCCCAGGCCGGCCTTTTCGCTGGTGGCCTCGGCGTGGAAGTCCACCAGGCGCACGCGCACGTCGGGCGCTTCGGCTTCGAGCTGCTCCAAAAGCGCATCCGCCGCGCGGAAGGGGCAGTCGATGGCCGTCATGTACGTGCGGCCCATGAGGTTCAGCACCGCCACCGGCGGCAGGCCTTCTTTGCGCAGCACGTAAAGGCCCTTGCCCGGCAGGCCCGGGGGGAAGTTGGCCGGACGGAGGAGCCGCTCCTCGCGCGTCATGTACGAGGGGATGTCCTTGAACTTCCAAATGTGGTTGCCGCTGGTCAGCAGGTCGACGCCCGCGCCGAGCAGCTCCTTGGCGCCGTCCGAGGACAGGCCGAGGCCGCCCGAGGCGTTCTCGCCGTTGGCGATGATGAGGTCGGCCCCGGTGTTCGCCCGAATCTCGGCCAAGTGTTTTTGACAGCGGTGCGGCCGGGCCGGCCCACGATGTCGCCCAGGAAAAGGATGCGCATGCGCGCGAGCTTATCCGAGGCGGAGCCTCTGGGCAAGTGCCGGGGCGCGGGCGGGAGCGCGGGCTTGTGTGGCGGAGATTCCAGATAAGGGCTCGGCTGCTGGGCGGACCGGATGAACACGGGGGCTATGTACCGGAGGGATGTGCCGGACGTTCGTGGGCGCTGCGCCGCACGCTGCGGCTGATCATTGTTCCCGAGCGCTACGACGGAGCTTGCGGTGGAAATTGCGAGGAACCAGGAGGGGCGAGGAAGGGCGGGGCTGAAGGTGCTTGCATGGGCCGTGCACGCAAAACGGGGGGACCTAGCCCCCCGTTGGTGCGATGCGTTTGCGGGGCTAAGCCCCGGCGTTGCGCGCTTGCGGTGGCGCTAGCCCGCCGCGCCGCCGCCGCCCGGCAGGGCGAAGCCCTTGGTGGTGCCGCCCGTGGTTGCGGGCGTGCCCGCGATGCGCGAGAGATACGCGTCGCCGAGGTTTTTGATGTGCCCGGCCACGTTGTCGAAGTGGTTGAAGTGGATCTGCTCCTCGTCGATGATGGCCTGGAACAGGTTCATGCTGATGTTGTCGCCGTTTTCGCGGCAGACCTGTAAAAACTGGTTGTAGGAATCGATGGTGTTGTCCTCCAGGTCGGCGTCGAAGGGGAAGATCTTGCGCACGTCCTGGCCTTTGGTGACCTTGCCCTCGCCCTGGGTGGCCGGCTCGCCGCCCAGCTCCTTGATGCGCTCGGCGAACATCTCGGCGTGGCGCATTTCGTCAATGGCGATGAGCTTCATGTTGGCGGCCATTTCGCCGTAGTCCATGTTGTCCAGGTTGTAGTGCTGGTTCATGTACTGGGTAATGGCGTGCAGCTCCATTGCGCGGGCTTTGTTCAGCACGTCCAGAACCTTGGCCTTGCGGGCCTCTCTGCTTTCAGCGGCCATTGGGGCACCTCCATTATGTTTCGGGTCCGAGACGAATTGTCTGGGGCGCTTTTCAGCATATGCACAATAGGCAAACGCGGCCCAAGGGGCAAGGGCTTTGCTCGGACAAAGAAAAAGGCCGGAGAACGCGAACGCTCCCCGGCCCATTGTGGCGGGTTCAACCGGCGCGGCCGGTTTATTTGGCGTAGCCCACGGCCCGCTTTTCGCGGATGACCGTGACCCGGATCTGGCCGGGGTAGGTCATGTTGTTCTCGATCTTGGCGGCGATGTCCTTGACCAGCATGTAGGTCTGCTCGTCGGGCACGCGCTCGGCGTCGACCATGACGCGCACTTCACGTCCGGCCTGGATGGCGTAGGCCTTGCTGACGCCGCCGAAGCTGGTGGCGATGCCTTCCAGCTCCTCCAGGCGCTTCACGTAATTCTCAAGCAGCTCCTTGCGGGCGCCGGGGCGCGCGCCGGAGAGGGAGTCGGCCGCCTGCACCAGGGTGGCGATGGCCGTCTGGGGCGGCACATCCTCGTGGTGGGCCTGGATGGCGTGCACGATCTCCTGAATCTCGCCGTGCTTCTTGGCCAGGTCCGCGCCGATGAGGGCGTGCGGGCCTTCGACCTCGTGGTCCACGGCCTTGCCAAGGTCGTGCAGCAGACCGGCTCGCTTGGCCATCTTTTCGTCAAGGCCCAGCTCGGCGGCCATAATGCCGCAGAGGAAGGCCACTTCGATGGAGTGCTGGAGCACGTTCTGCGAGTAGCTGGTGCGGTAGTGCAGCTGGCCCAGCAGCTTCACCAGCTCCGGGTGGATGCCGTGCACGCCCACGTCGAAGGTGGCCTGCTCGCCGATCTCGCGCAGCTTCACGTCCATTTCCTGCTCCACCTTGCGCACAACGTCCTCGATGCGGGCGGGGTGGATGCGGCCGTCGTGGATGAGGCGCTCCAGGGCCTGCTTGGCCACTTCGCGCCGCAGCGGGCTGTAGGCGGAGAGGACAACGGTCTCCGGCGTGTCGTCGATGATGAGATCGACGCCGGTGGCGGCCTCCAGGGCGCGGATGTTGCGGCCCTCGCGGCCGATGATGCGGCCCTTCATTTCTTCGCTGGGCAGGGTGACCGCGGTGACGGTCTGCTCGGAAACGTAGTCGCCCGCGTAGCGCTGAATGGCCAGGGAGAGCACTTCCTTGGCCTTTTTGCTGGCGATCTCCTTGGCTTCGGTCTCGATGTTGCGGATCATGCGCGCGGCTTCATGGCGCGTGCGCGACTCCACCTCGGTCATGAGGCGTTCCTTGGCTTCCTCGACAGTAAGGCCGGAAATCTCCTGCAGCTTGCGCTCATGCACATCCGCCGCGGCGCTCAGAGCCTCCTCTTTTTCGGCCAAGGATTTTTCCTGCTTGATGAGGCGCTTTTCAAGCTCCACAACGCCGGATTCCTTCTGGGCGACCTTTTCGAGCTTGCTCTCCAGGCGTTCTTCTTTTTCTTGCAACCGGGCCTGCTCGCGCTTCAGGGTCTGCTCGCGGTCCTTGAAGTCCTGCTCTTGTTCCTTCTTCAGGCTGAAAATCTCGTCCTGGGCCTGGAGCCGGGCCTCCTTGCGGGTGGCGTCGGCCTCCTTCCTGGCTTCTTCGACGATGCGGCTTGCCAGGTCCTGGGCGTCTTGGTTGCGTTTTTTTGAAACATAACTGCTGAGATAATAACCGCCCGCGAGACCGACCAAAAGGGCCACGGCGTCGAGGGCGATGAGCAACAGGCTGGATTCGTTCATGCGCTGCTCCTTACCGGTTATATGGACAGGCCATGCGGGCCTGATTCGCAAGCGGTCGCCATGCTTTGGTGGCGCAGGCGTCCGCGTTCGTGCAAACCGTTTAGGGCAGGTGTCTTGGAGAGGAAGGGATGGCGTGCGAAAAGCCTTGGACGGATGCCAAAGCGGAAAAAGCCGCCGGGCATATAGCCCCGGGGCGCCGTGTTGCTCTTCGAGTTTTGAACCTCGTTTAACGAGGGGGGCTTCTCCGTCCCACCGTTAGGCGGCCCGTTCGAGGACGGGTATGCACACGGGTGGAATCTGGCGAATCCCATTTGATACATATTGGCTCAAGAACTCAAAAACAATCACGAACTCCCCAGGGGTTTCCTGCTTTTCTATGCGCAAGGCCGCGGTGACCGGCCTGTTATCGCCTCTCCAAGAGCTCCTGCATGCGGGCTTCAAGTCCCGCTTGCTTCCGGCGCATTTCAAGATAGTCGTCCGCCATCCCGAGGGCCAAAAGCGTGAGCAGTTTCTCTCTGCTTATATACTTTCCACCCTTGCTCAGCTCGGTGAAGCGTTCTTCGAGCAAGGCCTGGGCTACTTGGATGCGTTGTTCATCCGCATCCGTCTTGAAAGAAATCTCAAGTCCGTTGACCGTTATGGTATAGCTCGGCATAGCGTTATCTCAGGTCTAGCGCCCGTCGAGCGATGCCTGCACCTTTTCGAGAAGCGCTTCAATACGGTCCTGCACTTCTTGTCGTTTCGTCGCCTCGGCCTCTACTTGAGCAGCCAAGGCAACGTTATCCTCTTCCAATTGCCGGACGCGCGTCAAGAGTTCCCCAAACCGCGCTTCCAACTTTTCAATGAGTTCCATGCTCAGACCCTAACGCTTCCTTTCAGTGAAATCAAGGTTTCTTGCCACGGCCCGCAAGATTGACCTGTCGCGCCCGGGCGATGCCAAGGGCTTGGTCAGGCACGTTTTTCGTTATGACCGAGCCCGCGCCGATAAGGGCTTTTTCGCCAACGCTCACCGGGGCGACCAGCGCCGTGTTGCTGCCGATGAACGCGCCCGCGCCGATGTGGGTCTGGTGCTTGTGCGCGCCGTCGTAGTTGCAGGTGATGGTGCCCGCGCCGATGTTCGCGCCCGCGCCCACGGTGGCGTCGCCCAGATACGTCAGGTGGCTGGCCTTTGCGCCCGGGCCCAGGCTCGACTTCTTCATCTCCACGAAGTTGCCCACGCGGGCGTTTTCGCCCACATCCGCGCCGGGGCGCAGCCGGGCGTAGGGCCCGGCCACGGCGCCCGCGGCCACGTGAGCGCCCTCCATGTGGCAGAACTCGCGCACCTCGCAGCCCGCGTCGAGAACGGTGTCGGTGAGGTTGCCGAAGGCCCCGACCTTGGCGCCGCGGGCAATGGTAGTGGCGCCGAGGATGCGGCAGGGACCGGTAATCTCCGCCCCGGGCTCAATGCGGGCGCGCGGGCCGATGACGACGGCGTCCTGTTGGTGCAGGAGCACGCCGGAGGCGAGCAGGCGGTCCACAATGCCCTCGCGCAGGCGCGATTCGGCTTGGGCCAGCTCCAGCGGCGAGTTGACGCCCAACAGATCCAGGGCGCCCTCGCGCTTCAGGGCGTGCACCTTGAGGCCGGACTCCACGCCCAGGCCCACCAGGTCGGTGATGTAATATTCGCCCGCGCGGTTGGCGCTGGTGAGGGAAAAGAGAATGGCCTCCACCGCGGCGACGGAAAGACAGAACAGGCCGGTGTTCACCTCGCCCGTGTCCTTGCCGTGCAGCGCGGGGTCGAAATCCTTGGCCTCCACAATGCCGACGACATTGCCGTCGGTTCCGCGCAGCACGCGGCCAAAGGCTCCGGCGTCGGGCAACACGCTGGTCAGAAAGGCGATATCCGCGCCTTCGCGCGCGGTGCCAAGCAACTCCTCCAGGTCCTCCGGGGTCACCAGCGGCGCGTCGCCGTTGAGCACCAGGCAGTGGGCGGCGCCGCTTTCGCGCACCTTGTCCCAGGCCACCTGCAAGGCATGGCCCGTGCCCTTTTGCTCGGTCTGCGGCACAAAGCCCTGAACCAGTTCCGGGTGCGCCCGCGCGACCATGTCCTGTCCGTGCCCGACAACGGTGAGCACCTGTGCGGCCGCGGACGAGGCCACCGCCGCGACATAGGAGAGCATGCTCTCGCCCAGCAGAGTTTGCAGAACCTTGGGCTTGTCCGAGTGCATGCGGGTGCCTTTGCCCGCGGCGAGAATGACGGCGATGGTGTTTGCGTGGGGCATGTGGGCTCCTCAAAAGATGAACGTTGCGACAGGGATGTTTCGCACTTTTTGGCGCAAATGAAAAGGCGGCCCCTGCCTCAAATGAAAAGGCAGGCCGGAGTTACCCGACCTGCCTTTGTTACTGTTTGCCAAGCGCCGTTTCAGGCGGCGGAAGCGTGTGTTAGCACGTTCCCGCTTTTTCGCCGGAGTTGCGGCAGCTCATGCGGGCGATGGACCGGCGCAACGCAGCCTGGGCGCGTGCATGGTCAATCTTCTCCTGGGCGCGCGCCAGGCGCTGCTGGGCGCGTTCCTGCGCTTTGCGGGCGCGTTCCGAGTCGATATCAGTCGCCTTTTCCGCGGCCTCGGCCAGGACGGTGACCTTATCGGGGGTGACTTCGGCAAACCCGCCAGAGACGAAGACATAATGGGTCTTGCCGTCGTCTTTGTAATACAGGTTGCCAATGCCCAGCGCGGACAAGAAGGGGATGTGGTTCGGCAGCACACCGAACTCCCCGAGCGCGCCGGGAGCCCCAACATAGTCAACGTCCTGCGAGAGGACCTTGCGGTCGGGCGTCACGATTTCAAGCAGCAGCTTTTTGGACATGGCGTCCTACCTATCCCTGCTTGGCCTTGTCGAGGGCCTCGTTGATGTCGCCAACCATGTAGAAGGCGCTTTCCGCGATGTCGTCGTGCTTGCCGTCGATGATCGCCTTGAAGCCCTTGATGGTGTCTTCAAGCTTGACGTAGCGGCCGGGCTTGCCGGTGAAGGCTTCGGCCACGTGGAACGGCTGGGACAGGAAGCGCTGGATGCGGCGGGCGCGGCCGACGAGGAGCTTGTCGTCGTCGGAGAGCTCGTCCATGCCAAGGATCGCGATGATGTCCTGCAATTCCTTGTACTTCTGAAGGATCATCTGCACCGAGCGGGCGACCGAGTAGTGCTCCACGCCGAGGACCAGGGGGTCCAGAATGCGCGAGGTGGAGTCGAGCGGGTCGACCGCGGGGTAGATGCCCAGCTCGGCGATCTGGCGGGAAAGCACGAGCGTGCCGTCCAAGTGCGAGAAGGTCGTGGCCGGGGCGGGGTCGGTCAAGTCGTCAGCGGGCACGTAAACGGCCTGCACCGAGGTGATGGAACCCTTGTTGGTGGAGGTGATGCGCTCCTGCAGTTCACCAAGGTCGGTGCCCAGAGTCGGCTGGTAGCCGACCGCGGAGGGCATGCGGCCAAGAAGCGCGGACACTTCGGAGCCAGCCTGGGTGAAGCGGAAGATGTTGTCGATGAAGAGCAACACGTCCTGGCCGTCGGCATCGCGGAAGTTCTCAGCGATGGTCAGACCGGTGAGGGCGACGCGGGCACGGGCTCCCGGGGGCTCGTTCATCTGACCGTACACCAAGGCGGCTTTGTCCAGAATGCCGGCTTCTTTGAACTCGTGGTAGAGGTCGTTGCCCTCGCGGGTACGCTCGCCCACGCCGGCGAACACGGACAGACCACCGTGGTGCTTGGCGATGTTGTTGATCATTTCCATGAGAATAACGGTCTTGCCCACGCCGGCGCCGCCGAAGAGGCCCATCTTGCCGCCCTTGGGGAAGGGGATCAAGAGGTCAACGACCTTGATGCCGGTCTCGAGCACTTCGACCTTGGTGTTCTGGTCGACGAACGGCGGAGCCGAACGGTGGATGGACATAAGCTTGTCGCTCTTGATCGGGCCCATCTCGTCCACGGGGCGACCCACGACGTTGATGATGCGGCCAAGGGCGCCAACACCGACCGGGACCTGAATGGCCTTGCCGGTGTCGGTGACTTCCATGCCGCGGACGAGACCTTCGGTGGCGTCCATGGCGATGGTGCGAACCACGTTGTTGCCCAGGTGCTGGGCGACCTCGCAGATAAGGTTCGGCGCATCCGAATTATTCGGATTCTTGATATCCAGCGCGTTCAAGATGTGAGGCAGGTGCCCCTCAGGGAATTCGACGTCAACGACGGCGCCGATTACCTGAACGATTTTACCTACAGTTGCACTCATTTTGTTAGGCCCCCTTTTCTCATTTCAGCGCTTCGGTGGCGCCGACAATATCCATCAGGTCTCTGGTAATCGCCGCCTGACGCGTCTTGTTGTAAAGCAGCGTCAGAGAGTTGATCATGTCGTCACAGGCGCGCGTGGCGTTGTCCATGGAGGTCATGCGCGCGGCATGCTCACTGGCGGACGTGTCAAGCATGCCGCGGTACACCTGAACTTTCACGAAGCGGGGCAGGAGCTCGGCCAGCAGGCCCTCGACAGAGGGCTCGTAGACGTAGTCCTTGCCAGAGCCCGCGGCTTCACCAGGGGTTCCGCTTATGGGCAGCACGATCTGCGAAACGGGGACCTGACGGCCCACGCTCAGGAACTCGCCGTAGCAGAGCACCACTTCGTCCAAGGTGCTGTCCAGGAAGGCGTTGATCAGCTCGTTGCCGAGCTTGCTGGCCAGCGTGAAGTCAAAGCTGCCCATGATGTCGGGGTACTGGACCACGATTTCATATTCAGCCTTGCGGACGGCGTCGCGTCCCTTCTTGCCCACGCAGTAGAACTTCACGCCCAGGCCCTCGGCCTGCTTTTCCTTGGCGAGCGATATCGCTGCCTTGATGATACCGGCGTTGAAGCTGCCGCACAGACCGCGGTCAGAGGTTACAATAACGATACCAACAGTCTTTTTCACCTCACGCTTTGCCAGAAGCGGATGGACCGACTCATCCGCACCGGCCGCAAGATCGCCAAGCATTTCGAAGAACTTCTGCGCATACGGCTTGAACCGCTCAATGCGGCTCTGGGCGTTGCGCAGCTTCGCCGAGGCCACCATATTCATGGCCTTGGTGATCTGCTTGGTCTTCTTGACCGCGCCTATTTTTGTTTTGACGTCCCTCAGGGAAGCCATTGCACCCTCCTGCGCCGGTTAGGCGCGGAAGCCCTTCTTGAACTCTTCGATGCCAGCCTTGAGGCGGCCTTCGATGTCCGCGTCCAGGGCTTTCTTCTCGACGATGTCCTTCAGGACGTCGGCCTTGGAGTTGCGCATGAACTCCATCAGCTCGGTTTCAAACTTGTGCACGGCGTCCAGGGGCACTTCGTCCATGTAGCCGCGGGTGCCGGCGTACAAGGAAACGACCTGCTCCTGCACCGGCATGGGCTGGTACTGGGGCTGCTTCAGCAGTTCGACCAGGCGGGCGCCGCGGTTCAGCTTCTGCTGCGTGGCCTTGTCCAGGTCGGAGCCGAACTGGGCGAAGGCGGCCAGTTCGCGGTACTGGGCGAGGTCGAGGCGCAGGGTGCCGGCAACCTGCTTCATGGCCTTGATCTGGGCGGCGCCGCCGACGCGGGAGACCGAGAGACCGACGTTGATGGCCGGGCGGATGCCGGCGTTGAACAGCGCGGGCTCCAGGTACACCTGACCGTCGGTGATGG
>Ga0183099_1001463_pt1 | contig 13633 bp, 13 predicted proteins | sample Biomet1_FD_127788 | JGI IMG/M metagenome (GOLD analysis project Ga0183099, IMG submission 127788) | Microbial communities from bioreactor (seeded with anoxic lake sediment) at LBNL, California, USA - Biofuel metagenome 1 | ecosystem: Engineered > Bioreactor > Anaerobic > Unclassified ... | reverse complement strand
TCCTCTTTAACCGCTAAAAGACTGGGCACAAAATCGGGCTGTTCAAGCAACCGCATCAGATCCTTCAGGGCATTGGTATGCGTTGTACTAGTTTCACTTTTTTCTCCTCCCAGACACGTCTGTTCTTTATGAAAATAAAGCCATAATTTTTGTTTCCTCTTTAACCGCTAAAAGACTGGGCACAAAATCGGGCTGTTCAAGCAACCGCATCAGATCCTTCAGGGCATTGGTATGCGTTGTATAATCGGCAGCAGCCAGGGTAATCAGTACCTGTACCTTTTTGCCTGTCCCCTTGCCAAAGGACAGCGCTTCTTCAAGCATCAGCAGGCTAAAACCCGTCTTTATCCCTCCGTCTCCGGGTTTGGCATGCGGCATCGCAACTCCAGGGCAAAGGATGATATAATCCCCCAGATTGTCAATATTCTCAATCATCGCCTCGATATACTGCTCTGTTATACAGCCATCAGCCAGCAGCAGACTGCCGCCGATGCGGACAGCGTCCCGCCAATCAATCGCCCGTTTTTTCCGGCAGATGCGATGGGGCTCGATCAGCTGAGCCAAGGTAGGCTGAATATTCTTTTTAACCGTCAGCAATTCCTGCAGGGCCAGTTCCAGTTTCAACGGTTCTTCGACTTTGCAGCAGGACTCGACCACCTGCAGAATTTCCTTGATTACAGGTATTTTTTCGCTATCACTGCTCGGCGGCTTGCCGGATGCATATTGCGAAAAAAATATGCTCAATTCACTGATATTCTTTTCATTTAAAAACGGCTGAATGGCAATAGTCTTTACGCCCTCGAGTTTCAGCGGCACAGTTGTCACAACCAGATCGACTGCGGTCTTTGTTACAAAACCAGCAGCATCGTGCATCGCTACCATCCCGGCAACCTCAAAGTCAAACAAGGCATGCAGCCTCATCAGCACAAACTTTGAAGTTCCGACACCAGTTGCACAGACAATCAGTACCTTAGCCCGGCGTTCTTTATGGCGGCAGAGCCGCTCATGCGACGTCATAAAATGAATGCAGATATAGCCACATTCCTCATCACTGAGGCTAGCCTGCCAGTCCTTAGACCAAAAACGAACCGTGCGGCACACACAGGAAAAAATTTCTGCATAATTTTCTTTTATATCGTTAAGCAACGGATTATTGATATTAATGCCATGCCGGAAGCGATAGATTGCCGAACACATATGCTGCCGCAGATTCTCATAGAGCTGTTCGTCCTTATAAAACGCACATTTGTATTCCTGCGACATCTTCTCTACCAGATTTGATATGATCATCTGCAAATAAATATCATTGTCCTTTTCCTGCTCCTGCTCCAAAGAAAAATTGCTGCCCAGCAGATGAATGGTAATATAGCCAATTTCCCCCTGAGGAATCTCTACAGAGAAGGTTTCTTCGATTCGGCGCGCAATTCCTGCCGCAACAGCAAATTCTGCCGTATGCGTCAGATGCTTTAATTCATCGGGATTCATGAAAATATCGCGGCCAAGCTGAATCCGTTTAATAGCGATCGCCAGATGGATGACAAGATTATTGAAAGCATAATCCGAAAAAGTATATTTCAGCTGCCGCTCGGCTTCTCTCACGAAGCCCTCAATTGCCGCCATATCAATATCCTTGAACAAGCGGATAAAGTTCACATTGCACAAGTTTAAAGTGTCAAAATGGGAAAACAGACTTTTCGATGCCATCTTTCTCAGCCCGGCTTCATCCCCGATCACCTTTATCCCCTTGCCTTTTGCCGTCTCGATAAACATTCCCTGCGGTCCCAGCCGTTCTTTGATTTCCTTGATGTCATTTTGAATCGTCGTCTTGCTGACACTCATCTTTTCAGCCAGCTGCTGCAGTGTTGTATAGCTGTCTTGTTCCAGCAGATCATACAATAGATAGACCAGCCGCTCATCCTGCGACAGAACATAGTTGTAATTCCCCTGATCATGGATACAGCACAAGAGCCGTGCCAACTGTTCCGGGGCTGCTGCTAGCGAAACTCCTTCATTGGGTTTGCGTACAAATGCGGGGAATTCATTTACCATGAGATACTCATCAATCCGGTCGAGATCATAGCGGATGGTCCGCTCACTCACTCCCAGAGAAACAGCAATTTCATCTATTTTTAATGGTTTCTGGCTGTAAAGAATCTGTCGGAGGACCTGTGCACATCGTTCGTTCAACATTTAATCACCTGCCTTGCTGCCTGCGAAATAACGCAAGGAAACATCCCTGTGCTCTATTGCACAGCGATGTTTCCATTGTATCACATATAATACAAATTGCGATTTTTATTCTTCGTCTGGATTATTGATTACCTTGCTGCTGGTTGTCATGAAATTAGGCACAATCAGTACGAGCAAGAGCAGCGCAATGATGGCGAATATCCCCATCTGTCCCAGTGCCTTTGCCAAAACCCCGATGCCAATGCCGAGTACTCCAAAATCAAAATCACCAAATGTGGTATTTTGAAATCCCAAGGAGCCGAGAACCGGCAGCAGCAAAGCCGGGGCAAACGTGATCAGCAGACCGTTGGCCAATGAGCCAAACACAGCGCCTTTGCGCCCGCCAGTGGCATTGCCATAAATACCGGCAGTTGCCCCGCAGAAGAAATGCGGCACCAGTCCTGGGATAATCAATACACCGCCAAGTGCCCCCAGCAGCAGCATGCCAATGATACCACCGATAAAAGAAACTACAAATCCGATGACAACAGCCGTCGGCGCATAAGTGAAGAACACTGCACAGTCAACAGCCGGCACAGCATCTGGAATGACCTTCGTTGCAATCCCTTCAAAAGCAGGAATCAAGTCGCCAAGAATCATTCGAACCCCAGAATATACGATCGTTACCCCGACGGCAAATTTGAGCCCGGCCATCAGAGCGAATAAAAACGGCGACATGCCTTCAGAAAGTGTAGCTACATATTCAGGGCCGGCAGCAATGGCCGTAACAAGATAAAAAAACATCATGGTAATCGCTGTAGATACCGTTGTGTCACGCAAAAATCCCCATTTTTCCGGAATTTCAATCTTTTCCGTGCTGTCTTCCGGACGGCCGACTTTAGACCCTACCCAAGCTGATATGTAGTAAGCCAGGCTGCCGAAATGCCCCATAGCAATGCCATCACCCTCGGTTACTTTATTCGTATATTTTTGCCCAATGGCCGGCGAAATAGAACTCCAAGCTCCAAGAATAAACCCGCCGCATAAAATAAGTTCGGTTCCCTTCATGCCGGAAGTTCCCAGCACAGCAGACAACAGGCAGGCCATAAAGAAACTGTGGTGACCTGTCAAAAAAACATATTTGTATTTTGTAAACCGGGCAATCAACAAGTTGACGACAAGGCCGACAACAAGAATTGACATCGTCTCAACTCCGAGTAGCTTCTGTGCTACCGAAACAATGGCTTCATTGTTTGGCACCACCCCTGTGATATGGAATCCCTTTTCAATCATTTTCCCCAAAGGATCGAGATTGGAGACAATGACCCCGGCACCAGCGCCGAGCATCAGATAACCGAGAATCGGTTTTAAAGTTCCTGTCATAATCTTGTAAAACGGTTTGCGCAGCGCCAGCAGACCGACAAAGGATACCATACCGATCAGCAGGGCCGGCTGTTGCAGCACATCGCGCAAAAACTCCAAAATACCAAACATAATAAACCCCTCCTCATTCTATTTTTTAGCCGGAAATTTCTTTAATGATATCCAGCACATCTTCCGTAATTTTTTTCTTGTTGACATAGCTGCGAATCACGGCTACCCGGCGGTTTTCAAACTGCTCTGCCAGTTCCTTGACAGTGACAATCAAGTCCGCTTCTTTGCCTGGCGCCGAATTGAAATCCGTCGATTCAACACTGGCTGCAATACCGTTTTCCTTGCAGATTTCCTCAATTTTCATAGCGAGCATCAGGCTGCTGCCGATGCCATTGCCGCATACGGTTAAAATTTTCATCTCAATCATCCGCCTTTATTAAATTTTTTAGTCTGAATATAGTCCAGTATAGCGTCTTTTTCCATGCCGCTGCGAACCTGTTCCAGAAACTCTTCATCTTCAATGATCTGCATTAACTCAGCCAACGCTTCAATATGTGTCGACTGGTCAACTGCACAGAACGTAATCAACAAGTCCACCGGATCATATTCCTCATTACCAAAACAAACCGGACTCGAAAGTCTGACCAGCCCCATGCCGATCCGTTTGACTCCGCACTCAGGCCGGGCATGCGGCATTGCCAGTCCCGGTGCGATTACGATATACTGCCCCATGCGCCGGATGTTGTCAAGCATCGCCGTCACATAAGATTCCTCGGCACAGCCAGCAGCAACCAGTAACTTTCCGCCGGCCCGCACTGCTTCCTCCCAATCTTTAGCGGCCACATCGACGGCAACCGTTTTCTCCGTGAATAATTTTTCTATCATAACTGAATCCCACCTTGATGAATGCCCTTTTGGCAGTCCTTATAATATCGAGAAGCCCAATCCCGATGCATCTTTAAAGAAGTCCTGAACGGTTTCCCGGGAATATGCCTGCAGATCTTTACCGTACAATTTGCTTTTATTCAGTACTGTATTCTGCACTGTAATAATTGCACAGCCGCTCTTTTCCGCATCCATGATATTGTAAAATTCACGGCAGCTGGCCCATAGAAGCTCCGCCTTTGGATTTTTAGCGCAAATTTTTGCAGCTTCCTGCATCAGCGCTACAGCATCCACCCCAGTATCAGCAATGCGTCCGGCAAAAACGGAGACAATACTTGGTACCTGCGGATTCAGCGCCGCAACTACGCCTGCTACCTGCTCCAGCGTAAAAATTGCAGTGACATTCAGTTTATAGCCTTTATTTGCCAGTTTTTTAATCAATGGCAGAGAAGATTCGCCTTTGGTATTCGTCACTGGAATCTTAACGTAGACATTATCAGCCAAGGCTGCCAGGACATCGGCTTCTTTCTCCATCGTGGCAAAATCATCAGAAAAAACTTCAAAGGAAACCGAGCAGTCCGTAATTTCAGCCAGTACCTCGCGGGCAAAGGCCTTGTAATCGGTAATTCCCGCCTTTTTCATCAGCGAAGGATTGGTCGTAAACCCTTTTACCATTCCACCCTGATAAGCCGTCAGCATATCCGGCAGACTTGCCCCGTCGGCAAAAATTTTAACTTTCAAATCCTTTAAATTCATTTCAGCTCACCTCATCTCTTTTATAGCTTTATTATAAAATTCTGCCAGTTAACCGTAAACAAGAAAAGTCTGCATTTCTATTCCGGCAAAATTTGCTTAAGTCTCCTGCCAAAGCCGTGGTATTTTCCGCAAAACAAAAGGTTCCAGCTCGGAGGCTGGAACCTTTTGTTTTGCCTGTATGCAATTTAAATCTTAAAATGGCTGACTGCCGTCTGCAGTTCCTGCGCCAATTCGGCCAGGCTATGGCTGGACGAAGCAATTTCTTCCATGGATGCCGACTGTTCTTCCGTGGCCGCCGAAACCGTCTGCGATTCATCGACAGCCATTTTGCTGTTTTCACTGACGGTCTGCACCGAGACGACAATCTGACGGCTGCCGCCAGCCATCTGCTGCATCGCTGTAGAAATATTTTTAACCTGCGCCGACACATTATCGACTAGCCCGACAATTTCCTTGAAGGTATCCCCGGCTGTCGTGACAACTTCAGAGCCAACACGCACTTCCCGCATGCCATTATTCATCGCCACCACCGCCGCTTCTGTATCCTGCTGGATTTCACCGATCAGGCCGGCAATCTGCTTCGCTGCCTGCTGTGACTGCTCCGCCAGCTTGCGGACTTCTTCCGCCACAACAGCAAAGCCTCGGCCCTGCTCACCCGCTCTGGCTGCTTCAATGGCAGCATTTAAGGCCAACAGATTTGTCTCTGAGGCAATCCCGGCAATAGTATCGATAATCTGCCCAATTTCCTTGGAACGTTCCCCGAGGCGGCCAACGACTTGCGCTGAACTATTTACCGTCTGTTCAATATGCGACATCTGTGACACGGCCTTGCTGACAGCAAGATTGCCACCTTCCGCCTTGGCTGCCGCCTGTGTCGACTGATCAGCCACCTGGTTTGATGTCGCTGCCGCCTGTGAAATTCCCGCCGACATCCGTTCAACAACCGCCGACGTCTCATCGACGGCCTTAAGCTGTTTTGCTGCTCCCTGGGCCACCCCATTAATCGATTCAGCAACCTGGGTTACTGCCAACGAAGACTGTTCCGCACTTGCTGTTAGCTCCTCCGAAGAAGCTGCAACCTGTTCAGCCGACTCACTGACCTTTTTAAAAGCCGCCCGCAGACTTGTGCGCATGGCCGCCAGCGCATCGGCCAATTGGCCGATTTCATCCGTGCGCAGAACTTTGCGCTCCTTATCACGAAAATCTCCGGCAGCAAATTCTTCGCATAGCTTAACCATCATTTGCAGAGGATTCGTTATGGTTTTTGCCATTGCAATTCCGCTGAATGCTGCCAGCAGCACCGCTACCAGAATAATTCCCAGGATGCTCCATATAATACGGATATAGGAGCTCTTGAGTTCTGCGCTTGTCAGATAGGTCAGCACACCCCAATGATAGTTTTTGATCGGCGCAAAAGCAATAAGCGACGACTCGCCTTTCGTGGAATCTGCCGTCACGGCACCACTGGCCCCCTGCAGCACCGACTGCACATACGTATTTTCAGCCACGCTGTCCTTTTTTAATACGCGTTCCTTATCCGGATGAGCAATCAGCGTTCCCTTATTATCCACTACATCGACATAACCACTGGTTCCGATCGCCGTTCTTTCCGCTATCTCCCATACGGCCTTTAAGCTGATATCAGAGGCCAGCACGCCGACGATCTGCCCGCCCGGACTTTTTATTGGCACGGAAATCGTCACAGTAGGCGCATTGGTAAAACTCGATATATAGACATCTGTGAAAAATGTTTCACCGGCAATGGCCCGCTTAAAATAATCCCGGTCAGCACGATTGGCCAGGTTTCCTGAAGTGCGGGCAATTTGCATACCGGAGGCATCCATAATATAAATCAATTCAAATTGCGGATTCTTTTGCTGCGCTGCCGCAATCAACGATTTTGCTTTTTCAGCCTCCAATGAAATAACCTCCGGCGACGAAGCCAACGTTTCGGTCAAGCCCTTTGCATCGTCCATAAAGCGGTTGATCTCACTTGAAAGCTGCAGCGCAATTGTAGTATTACTCTCCGTCGTCTTTTGCTCTGATGACTGGATGCTCAAATAGATGCTGAGTCCCCCGACAATCAAGGCCGTAAGAAAAGAAAATCCTATCAGCATCCCCACCAGCTTTGTCTGTAATGTGCTTTTACCCGGCTGTATTACCGCCATAATCTGTACCCCTTCTTCCCCTAAGTTCATGAATAACCGCGGGCATTGTCGCACTATTAATTTTTTCTAAAAATTCTCTATATTCCACGCAACGTAACTCTGCCCCGCAGTATTTTATAAGAATAATTTCGACAAATATTTTAAAAATCCCTTTAACAAAAACTTGTTCCAGCGGTTAATTTAACCGCTGTCCAAATATAAATATTTGCAAATCCATTTTAGTTATGTATAATAATTATTGTACATAACTAAAATGGATTTTGGGGAGGACCTTTTATGAAACAGGATTTGGTCAAAGAAATTCTCGATACCTTATGGCTGGCAAAAAGGGCAATTGAATCGATGCCGCCACTGCCAAAGGGATTTAAGCCCAGCCATATCCGGGTCCTTGATGCCCTATGGCAAAAAGGCCCGGCAAATGACAACATCCGTATCAGTGATATCAGCAAAGCCATGCAAATCGCCAAACCCAATGTGACCAATCTCATCAATGAGCTTTGCCAGCTTGGTGCCTTAGCAAAGAAAACTTCGTCAGATGATAAGCGGGTCATTAACATAAAGCTGACGGCCTTTGGCCTAGCCTGCATCGAAAAATATGTGACCGGCTACCATGCCCAGCTTGCAAACGCCCTGGAAAAATTGGATGAACCCAGCTGCCTGTTGATGCTTTCAAACCTGCAGCTAACAGCCAATACCATCCTGGAAGTATCCGCTATGCACAGCAGGGAGGCCGTTCAGCATGAAAAATAACGATCAACGTACACTGCTTGTCGTGATCTCCATTGCCCTTATCACCTTTATGGGCATACTTTCCGAAACCGCCTTAAATATCGCCTATGCTCTGCTGATAACAGAGCTTAACGTGACTGCCTCTGTCATTCAGTGGCTGACCACCGGCTATCTATTGACCCTGTCCAGCCTGATCCCGCTCTCACCGCTACTCGTCCGCCGCTATCCGACCCGCCGGCTGTTTCAGGTTGCCGTACTGATTTCTTTGGCCGGGACCATGATCTGCGGGCTTGCAGGCGCCTTCCCACTGTTATTGACCGGCCGCATCATTCAGGCCATTGGCACAAGTATTTCGCTGCCGTTGATGGTAAACATCATTCTCGAAGCTGTTCCTACAGACCGTCGCGGCAAAATTATGGGTATCGTCGGTCTCGTCACCTGTTTTGCTCCGGCACTCGGTCCGATCTTTGGTGGCATTGTCATGCAATATATGAACTGGCACTGGATTTTCTTCTTCATGCTGCCGTTTCTGTTGCTGTCCCTGCTGGTTGGCAGTAAATACATGATAGATATTCACAAAGAAGATCCCACGCGGGCTGACTATCTTTCCATGCTGCTGTCCGCCAGTGCGTTTATTGGCATCATTTACGGAGTTAGCCTATCTGCTGACCGAGGCTGGCAGGACGCTGCCGTCCTTCTCCCACTCAGCTTGGGCCTCATCAGCATTTCATTCTTTGTTTATCGCCAAATTCATCTAAAAGAGCCCCTGTTGAATTTGGCGGTCTTTTCCTATCCCATGTTCACCGTAGGCGTGCTGATCGTTATCATCAGTATGATGCTCGTACTGGCCGCCGCCTTCATTCTTCCGCTTTACCTGCAACAGGCTTTAGGCTGCTCAAGTTTTACCGCTGCCCTTGCCATGCTTCCGGGGGCTTTTTTAAACGGCATTATGTCGCCAATCACCGGGCGTATCCTCGACCGCCATGGACCAAAGCGGCTGCTGCAAACTGGCTCGCTGCTGGTTGCCGTGGTCATGGCAATCTTTTCTTTTTTTGACGCAAGTCTGCTGTCCGTCATTATGCTTTACGCAATTTTCATGTTTGGCGCTTCCATGCTAGCCATGCCGGCCCAGACCAACGGTCTCAACCAGCTGCCGGCAAAATACAATGCCGATGGCGCAGCCATCGTCAATACGCTGCAGCAAGTGGCCGGAGCCTTTGGCACCGCACTGGCATCAAGCATTTTCACCGCTGCCACCAAAACCAGTCCCGCCACCGACGCCACTACTATCATTGCCATAGCTACATCATCCACCTTTCATTTCCTGCTCATTTTGGCGATCAGCGGGCTATTGATTTCCTTGACCGTAAACAACAACCAGCCACCGGGCCATACTGCACCCGTCAGCCATTGATACCCGCCATACCAGCTAGCAAAAAATTTGAAATCCCCCTGCTTTCTGAATAAAACCAGCAAATCATAAGCCATTCAGTTGCTTATAGTTTGCCGGTCCCTTATTATAAATTATTAATCAAAATTTCCAAATAATATAAAAAAAGAAGGATTTTTACAGAAAAAGGAGAAGATTCATAATCATGAAAACAACTTGCTGCTGATAAATTGCATCAGTCTCATTTTGTTCTCATGTATGTTTTTCATTACGGAGGGATTGTTAAATGGTAAAAAAAGTTTGTAAAACCCTTATTTTCGGGCTGTGTCTTGGCGTAGCCTCGGCTGCCTTTGCGGCCGATCTGCAGCCGCTTGCCGGGCATCCGGAAAGCAACAAAAAGGATATGCTGCCAAAACACGAGTACAAACTCGTCAAAAGCGTACCGGTGTTTGGCCGGCAGGGTGTAGCTACCGACGGAGAATACTACTGGGTCAGCGGCAGCAAGACACTGACAAAATACGATAAGAACTGGAATGAGGTCGCTCGCAACACGAGTCCTTTCGACGGTTATTCCATTCCGGCCAACCATATCGGTGATATCGATGTGTATAACAATGAAATCTATGTCGGCGCCGAAAATTTTGTCGATGGTGTCGGCAAGGATATCCAGATTGCCGTACACGACGGTGATACCTTGAAATTAAAGCGAACATTTAAATTTGAGCCGCAAAGCGGCCAGGAGGAATGCTCCGGACTCACGGTAAATCCTGACAAAAAAACCGTATGGATGTGCTCCTGGGTCGGCGAAGAAAGCGGCCGCTACCTTTATGAGTACAGCCTTGAAACCGGCCAATTCCTGCGCAAGGTTCACCTGCAGTGCCCGCCACAATGGGTTCAGGGAATGGTGTATTACAAGGGTTCCTATTATCTTACAGCTGATGACGGCACCGCCGATGCGCATGAACCAGATCACATCTATCGCGTTGATATCAAGCCTGGCGCATCGAACGCGACTGTTGTCCTCGAGCGCACCCTTGATGACGTTACGTTCCAAGGCGAAATCGAAGGCCTTACCGTCAACCATAAGACAAACCAGCTGCTTGTTCACTACAACCGCGGCTCCAGAATTATTCTTGGCATGGTGAAAGGACTTTATCCCGGCTATGACAAGGAAATCTCTGAGGTTTTCATCTATGATATGAAGCCGGCAAAACACTGAATATAGACTTTTTCCGCCCCTTGCTTATGGCGAATTGAGTTTTGACTGACAAAAAATCCCCCCTATCACTAAAATAGATAGGAGGGATTTTTTCTATATTTTTCTAAAAAGTACCACTGCATCATGGTTTATTTTTCGTAAAATCCGGCAGGCTTAAAATCCCTGCCCCCAGTACGACCCCGCCAATAACCAGACAAAGAGACAAAAAATACTGCCATATCAGCTCTTCGCCGAGAAACAGCGCCGCAGCAAAAAATCCCGACAACCGGCGATGCATTTTGAAACAGTGCCGCAGTGGATGCCCCCACCTGATGGATGCTCATATTCCACAACAAAGCACCGACTGCCGTGCTCATAAAACTCGAAAACAGCAGCACACCCACTACGGTGCTATTGAGAACAATCGTTGCCAAAGCAGGCGGTTGCAGGCACAGAGCCGCTGCCCCCAGGCCTAGAGCGGCAAAAAAATGGCTGTACGCCGTAACTGCCAGCGATGAACTGTGCATTACTGCTTTTTTGACAAAAAGCGCCCCAATGGCAAAGGCAAGTGCCGCCGCGCCAATCAGTGCATCCCCCTGTAGGCTTGCTCCCGTTTGACTTTTTCCGGCAACGACAAGCACCACCCCGCCAAGCCCCAGTAAGAGTCCCAGCCCTCTTGGCAGCGAAAATGATTCCCTTAGGAAAATACAGGCCATAACAGTTGTAAACAAAGGGCCCATTCCCAAAATCAAAATTGCATGCGTGCTGCTGGTTTCCTTCAGACCGACCGTCAGGGCAATCTGATGCAGAAAAATTGCAAACACCGCCACCCCGAAAGTCGCCCCCCACGCAGGGCGCGGCAGCGTGCGGTTTTTATTTTTTAATAAAAAAATTCCAAATAAAAAGCTGCCGGCTAAGAGGAGCCGGACAGCAGCCAATAGCAGCGGGGGGAAAAACTCCGTGAGATATTTAATGGATACTGAATTGACACCCCAAAGAAATACCACCAGCAGTAGCAACATATAGGGGCTTTTTCTTTCTGCCTGCTTGCTCAATCGACCCACCTCATATCTCCCGAATTTAAATCCAGCCTAGCGTAAAAATCCACTTTTCCATAATACAATACTGCTTCGCCTTTTACAAATAAGTTTTCCGCCTGAAATATTACAGCTATGACAGTGTGGCCAATTTTACAATATTTTGTACCGAAGGACCCTCAAAGCACGACATCGCCACTGTATGATGTCCACTGAGTTCCTGCACTTTCTCCAGCCAGTTTTTTTATGCTTCAGCCCTGGCCAGTAGCATCGGATCACGCGTATCGGTCAGCAACAAGCACTGATTGACCACCCACCACGTATTATATATTCCAGCCCGGTCCAGGTCCTCCCGCAGGCGCGATGCCTCAAACACCAGCGTCGCCTCCGGCAACGTGACAATAATGACTTCGGTGTAGCGGCATCGCGCAGCCGTGGCAAAAGTCGCTGCACAAAAAACGGCGTTTGCCCCTTGGTTCGTTCGACCTCTTTATGATAGCTTTCCGTCGCATCGAGCAACCGCAGTATATGCCCGGTCGGAGCCGTATCAATGATAACCACGGCATCTTCCACCTGATCTACGATATCGGCAAAAGCTCTGAATACTGCCATTTCCTGGGTGCAGAAAGAGCGGAGATCTTCTTCGATATATACAATATCATCCCCGCTCATGGTTTCAAAGGCTTTATTCAGGACCTCATTTTGATAATTTTCCAGCTCCTGTTTTTCATCGATTCGGCTCAATGTTTCCCTCGATAGGGGCTACTACTTTTCCCGGTATTCTCTGGCTGCCTGCGCGGGATCTAAATTGGCAACCACTAGTCCTGTCACCCCTGCAATTACGACGCCTTTGCCAGTAAAAAAAGATATTTTGTCAAACAGATTCCCGCTGGATCAAACTTTATATACTTCGCCATCAAAACAGCCTCCGCTTGCCTGCCTAGCCATCAGCAGCAACCTTCCGGTCCACAGCCACAATTCGATCTTCTTTTAAATTTTCTTATTTTCACCTGCGTTTCAAGCCACTGGCTAAGTTCCTCATTGGTCGGGTAGGCTTTGGTCTTAGCGACTTCCCCATCCACAAGCGTAACCGGCAAAACATCAGCCCCTTCTTTTTGCAGAATATTACTGATCACTTTATTCGCCACAAAATCCTGCGGTTCATTCGCCAGACCATGCCTCGTTATAATCAGCCCTTTTTCTTTCAGCGCACTGATTACTGTCGCAATTCGCATCAATTCGGAATCAATCGACGGTCCGCACACCCCTGTAGCACAACACATCGCTGGATCAAAAATCTCAATTTTTTTCATCATAAAGCGCTTCCTTTCTTCTTTTCAACAGTCACAATTTACCTGCTTACGCGTCAGCCAGTTTTTCTGATTTTCGAGATCCTCCCGATATACCGGCAGACTGCGTAAATTATCATAAACCAAGGAATCAATAAAACGTAAGTGGTCATCTTTCACCAAAGAATAATACACCCATTGCGCCTGCTTCCTGTCCTTTACCAAACCCGCATTTTTTAAATAAATCAAATGCCGGGAAGCTTTTGCCTGACTTATTTGCAGTGTCGCCATAACATCACAAACACAAAGCTCCTGATCATATAATAAATTTAGCATTCGCAGGCGCGTTTCATCGGATAATGCCTTTAAAACATCCAATAAATTTTCCACCATTTACCCTCACTTCAGTGTATAATCATATAATCGTCTAAACGATTATATGATTATACTACACGTTGCCGGGAAAAAATGCAACCCTTTTTTACTCTTTGCCGGCTGCAGCTGCTGTTTATATTTTTATATAAAAACTCCCCTATCGTTGTATACACCATAGGGGATTTCCTCCCATTAATTACTATTGCTGACAACTATTTTAGGAGATTATCTTCTGATAAGCAACGACATCCAGCCGCTGGCCAAAT
>Ga0183099_1001460_pt1 | contig 13644 bp, 11 predicted proteins | sample Biomet1_FD_127788 | JGI IMG/M metagenome (GOLD analysis project Ga0183099, IMG submission 127788) | Microbial communities from bioreactor (seeded with anoxic lake sediment) at LBNL, California, USA - Biofuel metagenome 1 | ecosystem: Engineered > Bioreactor > Anaerobic > Unclassified ... | reverse complement strand
CCGCGCCTCGGGGGCAGGGTACGGAGCGGGTTGTGTGTGCCCAGCGTGACCTGTGCATGGACCAGGTGCGCGATGCCGTGTTGGGTTTGAAGGAGCAAATGCGCCAGAGCATTGGAGTGGTGGCGGACCAATCCCGCGCGAACGGGGAAACGTTGGTGCACATCGCGGAATCTCAGGTGGTCAGGCGTGAATTGTGTGCACGGCAAGAACAGCGCATGGGCGGGGTGGAGCGCATTCAGTCGGAACACCGCGAGGCACATGCCGCAGGGAGGGAGGAATACCTGGCCGAACGTGCCGATTTATGGGGAGCGGTGAATACCTTGCGCCTACATGTCTACGTGGGGTTGGGGGCTGGTTTGGTGTTGCAGGTGCTGGCTCCGCTGGTCCTGCGCAAGCTGTTTCCGTAACGGAAAGGAGAAACATATGGGATTTGAATGGAAAAAGTTGTTGAGTGCAGTGGCTCCGGCCATTGGCACAGCCATGGGCGGTCCTTTTGGGGCACTGGCGGCCACAGCGGTAAAAACCGTATTGGGGCTGGAGGGAGAGCAGGACGAGAGCGCCCTCGCCAGCGCGCTGGAGCGGGCAACACCGGAGCAATTGCTGGCGCTCAAGGAGGCTGAGCGGCGATTTACCCTGGATATGCAGAAGCTGGGGGTGGATGTGCTGCGGCTCGATGCGGCGGACCGCGCCAGTGCTCGGCGGCGGGAGGCGACAGTCAAGGACGGTGTGCCCGGCTTGTTGGCTTCCTTGGTCACCATTGGTTTTTTTGGCCTGCTGGGCTGGCTTATGTTGGCTGAGCCCCCGACCGGATCCAAGGACATTCTGAATCTTATGCTGGGGGCGCTGGGGGCGGCTTGGACATCGATTGTGGCCTACTACTTCGGCTCCAGCGCGGGCAGCGCGGCCAAGGATAAGCTTATTGCGGGGGTGCGCTAATGGCAGATTTTGGCAAAATATCACAGGCGCGGTTAAGCACTTGCGACGAGCGTTTGCAGAAAGTCTTTGCCGAAGTGGTGCGGAGCTTTGACTGCGTGATTTTGGAAGGCCACCGAGATAAGGCCACACAGGACAGCTACTTCCAAGCTGGCAAAAGCCGCTTGCCCTGGCCCAAGGGCAAGCATTGCGCCGAGCCTTCCCAGGCCGTGGATGCCGCGCCGTACTTGGGCGGAAAGGCCAGCTATGAGCAACGGCAGTGTGTATTTTTTGGCGGGTACGTGCTTGGCGTGGCGCAGCAACTTGGAGTGCCCCTGCGCTGGGGCGGCGATTGGGACGGTGACCACGAGGCCATGACGGATCAAAACTTTCAGGATCTCGTACACTTCGAATTGATCCAATGAAATCAGTCTGGGGAGGCAGGACCTGCGGCTATGGGGTATGGGGCGCACGCTGAAAGCTGAGCGAGAGGGTGAAGGTGCTGCCCGCCCCCAGGGCGCTGCTTACCGTCAGGCTGCCGCCCATGCGCTCGGCCAGTTCGCGCGCGATGGCGAGACCGAGACCCGTCCCCTTGTAATGCTTAGTCATGGGCGATTCGCCTTGTACAAAGGGGGCAAAGACGTGTTCCAGATTGGCCGCGTCTATGCCTATCCCGGTGTCCGTCAGGGCAAAGGCCAGGGTCGCATCGCTGCTGGTGGAGGCAATTTGTCGAACAGTGAGGTTAACGCCGCCAGTCTGGGTGAATTTGACGGCGTTGGAGAAAATCTGGCGCAGGATGGAGCCGAGCATTGTTGGGTCGCCCATGAGAGGCAGCTCCAGCACTTCCCGTGCTGCGGAAACGGTGAGGGTGAGCCCCTTGGCCTCTGCCCTGGACTGAAATCCGCCTGTAGCGGGGTAATGACTTCTTGCGTGGTAAAGCGCCGATGGTCCAGCTTCAGTGAGTCGGAATCCAGCGCGGCATAATCCAGCACATCGCCCAAGAGTTCAGAAAGCAACTGGGCCGACTGGGTGGCCCAGTTGAGATACTCGTCCTGTTCTTTTGTGGGCTCGGTGTTCTTTAGTAATTGCAACATGCCCATCACGCCGTTGAGTGGGGTGCGCAGCTCATGGCTCATGTTGGCAAGAAAATCACTTTTGGTTTTACTGGCGGCCTCGGCGGCCTCCTTTGCGGCCAAGAGTGCCAGTTCACCCAATTTGCGCTCAGTAATATCCCGTGAGAAGCTAGCAATTTGCCGCACTTGGCCGTCTTCCCCGGTAATGGGGTAAAGCCGGATGGCGTAGGTGCGGCCCTCGCGCACTTCTTCAAAGCGCAACGGGCGGGCCTTATTCGTTACTTCAACATACTGTTGGCGGCGGTTCTCGCGCAGTTCCCATGGCAGAAGATCCAGCATGTTCATCCCTTCCAATTCGTCAGGGGTATGCTGCCTGCGTGCGGCGGCGCAGTCGTTCATGGAAAGGATGACCCCTTCGGGGCTGAGCAGCAGCATGCCATCGGCCGAGGCGTTGAACACGGCCTTGAGCCTCCGCTCGGACAAGAAGAGGGCTTGGCGGGCCGTTTCTTGCTCCGCCTGCTGGCGTTCCACGGTTTCAGCCATATGGTCAAAGGTGCGGGCAACCTCGCTCAGGTAGCTATGCCCATCGTTTATGCCGGTACGAACGGTGAGATCCCCGGCCCCCAAGCGCTGCACGGTATCGCGCAGTTTTTCCACCGGGCGGAGAATATGGCGTGCTCCCCACTGCCGGGAAAGATAGAGAGTAAGCAGGGTGATGCACAACAAGCCTGCCAAGTTTCGGCGCAGGGTGGTGTCACTCTCGGCGTAGACAGCGTCTTTGGGAATGCCTACGCGCACGTAGCACACGTCCTCCTGGCAAAATTGTAGCCGCCGCAGCACGTAGTATCGCTCACGTCCATCCAGGCCCGTGGCCCAGCCCTCCGCACTCATGGCTTGGTCGAGAATGATTTGCCTGTGTTCCTGCGGGAGCAGGGCGCCCAAATAGCTTTTGTCCTCTGGCAGGCGATAGTGAACACGGCCATCGGTGCCAGCCACAACAAGGCTTGTGTTGCTGGGAAGTCCGGCCATGAGGAACATTTGGGCCAGCCGGGTGAGAGAAACTTGGGCAGCCAGCACAATGGTTGTCTTGCCTTTGGTGCCTGTCACGGGCACGGCATACGTGACGTAAGAACCTGCGCCCTCACGGGTGGTGCCAACGGAGAAAACTTGCCCCTTAAAAGCCTCCGCCACGGCTGGGTTGGTCGCCATGTTTGTTCTGGGAGGCAGCGGTCGTGATGTTGCCAGAACCTTGCCGCCAGGGCCGAGAACCATCACGAGATCATACTGTGTAGCGGCCTGGGCGGTGGCCTGCATCACAGCATCACAACGGGAGCGGTCACAGGAGCGCACCTCTGGGTTGCGCGCCAGCACATCCAAAAACAGGCGGGCGTTTTGGGTTTCCTGGGCAAGGCTTTGGGCAACCATGCCCGCGGCCTGCGCAGCGTTCAGTACCGCTTGCCTCCGTTCGTTCTGCCTATCCTCCAGGTGCCCCCAAATCGTCAGACCGATGACTGGCCCCAGCGTTAACGCCACCAGCCACAGCAGCATTGTGTGCAGGGAAAAGTTGCGCCAGTGTATGGGCAAATGTGCCAGCACTTTATGGCTCCGTCTGTCCGCAACTTACAAGCATGATTTCCGTGGCTTTGTCTTGCGGCACTGGGGGTGAGAAGAGGTACCCCTGCCCGTACTCGCAGGCCAAATCGGCCAGAAAGCCACGCTGGCGTTCGGTTTCTATGCCCTCTGCAACCACGTTGAGCCCCAGGTTGTGGGCCAAACTGACAATAGTGCGCACGATGACGAGGTTCTCAAAGGTGTCGATGTCACTGACAAAGCTGCGGTCCACCTTGAGCGTGTTGATGGGGAAACGTTTGAGGTAGGAAAGCGACGAGTATCCTGTGCCGAAGTCGTCGATGCTGACCTTGGCCCCCATTTCACGCAGGCCGCGCAACTTGTGGGCCGCGCCTTCCGGGTTTTGCATCACCAAACTTTCGGTCAATTCCAGTTTTAGCCTGCTGGGTTCCAGCCCGGTTTCGTCGAGCACGCGGGATATTTGGCGCAGCAAGTCCGGCTGGGCGAACTGCTTGGCCGAGAGGTTAACGGCCATGCTGAAATCTGGGGCCACGGAGTACTGGCGTATCCAGTGCGCGGCCATATCGCAGGCTTGGTGCAAGGCCCATTGGCCAATGGGCACGATGAGCCCGGTTTGCTCGGCATGGGGTATGAAATCCAGGGGGGAGATGATGCGGCCATTGGATTCCCAGCGGATGAGCGCCTCGAAGCCGGCGAGGGTATTGTTCTGCAAGTTGAAGATGGGCTGGTAATAAAGCAGGAATTCCTCTCGTGCCAGGGCATGGTGCAGGCTCTGGTACACGGTCAGCTCGTGCTGGGCGCTGGTGCGCATGGCCCACTTGAACACTTTGACCCTGCCGCCACCTTGAGCGCGGGCGTATTCCATGGCGATGCCGGCGTCCTGGAGCAGTTCCTCGGGCTGTTCGTATTCCGAGGGGCCAAGAACCACGCCGATGCTGGCGGAAAGAAACAACTCATGCCCGTCCACATGGATGGGCCGGGCCAGTTCCAGCCCAACCCTGCGGGCCACACGCATGGCCTCGCCAGAGCTTTTGAGCTCTTCCAGCAGCACAGCAAACTCGTCGGCCCCGGTGCGGGCAACAGTGTCCAGGCCGCGGGCCGCGCCTTTTATGCGCTCGGCTACGGCGCGGAGCACCTTGTCGCCTGTGGCGTGGCCCAGGCTGCTGTTCACGGGCTTAAAGCGGTCCAGGTCGAGGAATAGCACGGCGTAGTGATAGTTGGTGCGGCGCCGCGAACGTTCCAGGGCTTGCAAGACGCGGTCAAGAAAAAGGGCGCGGTTGGCCAGCCCGGTCAGGGGGTCGTGGAAGGTGCGTTCGTGCAAACTTTGTTCGGCATCGTGCCGGGCGGTAACGTCCTCCACCACCAGGGCGATGAGGTTACGCCCGGGAACGTAGGCCGAAACGCGCAAATAGCGTGAAAGCTGCCCTAGATAGTTCTCGTGGATGATGGGCTGGCCACTTTTGGCCACCTCGGCGATGAAGTCGTGCCAGTACCCTTCCAGGGTGGGCAGTACTTCTGATATCGTTTTGGTCAGCAGGGTCTCGCGCGGTTGGGAAAGTATCTGCTCCATGGCCGGGTTTACTTCGATGATGCGGCTTTGCCCTTTGTCGGGACTCACACCGTTATCATAGGCAAGCAGGACAAAGCCGTTGAACATGGAGGTGAACAAGCTTTTGAAGCGCGCCCGCGACTCCGACAGGGCTGTGGTTGAAGCCCGCAGGTCCGCAACCGTGCGTTCCAAGGCTTCACCAGCGTGGGAAAGGGCAATGCGCTGCCGGTGCATGTCTACAAAAACGCGCACCTTGCTTTTGAGTATCTCGTGGTCGAAGGGCTTGATGAGGTAGTCGACGGCGCCGGCTTGGTAGCCTTTAAAAACATGGCGCTGCTCTTTGCTTATGGCCGTAACGAAAATGATGGGGATATGACGGGTGGCTTCGTTGTCGCGAATGCGCTCCGCAGTGGTGAAGCCGTCCATGCCGGGCATCATCACATCCATAAGGATGAGGGCGAAATCGTGCGTATTAATGAGCTTCAGGGCATCGAAACCGTTGGTGGCGGTAATGACATTTAACCCTTCGCGCCGGAGTAAGCCGGAGAACAGGAGGAGATTGACCTGTTCGTCGTCTACCGCGAGGATTTCTATGACTTCGTTGGAGAGTTCCGCCTTGCTCATACCTCTATCCCTCGGGGAATCAATCCGTTCCGCTCCGTGACGTGAACTTTGTTGTGTGTGGCGTTCATGCCAGGGGGAATGGCCTACGGAAGTGAGTCTCTTCCCTCTGTGAAAACCTATGTTAATCTTTACCGGATGTACAGGATTTCGGAAGAATGGTTGTGCCGTGGTAATTGTTACTTGTACGTAAACAGGGTACAGTGCATTACCGTACAAGTGTTGGAACAGTGGTGCCTTGCGTGCCGCTTCGGCACGATCTTCTGGAGGTCAAAGGCATGGCGCAGTCTTATGCGGTAGATGATGTGAAAAAAAGCAACCTTGAGCATGTGCTGGAACGGGAGCTGATCAGCATCTTTTTCCAGCCAGTGGTCAGCGTTCGACTCAAAAGCATCATTGCCTTTGAGGCTTTTTCCCGCGCCATGACTGAAGCGGGTGCGAAACTCGATGCACGCGACCTTTTTGAAACCCCTTGGGACCCGGAGACACGCCTACGCCTGTGCCGCCTATGTCGCCGCAAGGCCATGGAGGCTTTTCGACCCATAGCCGAGCGCCATCAGCATATGATGATTTTTCTCAACGTGGATGGGGTGGGCGTACGCGCTGCCCAGAAAATCGGCCAGTTGGACGCCATTTGCCAGGCCATGGACTTGCCAGGGCGCCGGGTGGTGCTGGAATTCGGCAAGCCCGCCCTGAATACACCGGAAGTCGCCCGTTTTGTGCAGTATTACCGCGAGCGCGGGTTTAAAATATCTTTGGATGCCATGGACGGGCTGACCTCGCCCATTGAGGAAATTTTCGCGCTCAAGCCGGATTACATCAAACTTGACCGCCAGGCCTATACGGATGTTGAAGGGCAGGAGTTCAAGGCCGATATGGTGCACTCCCTGGCGCGCTTATCCGAACGTCTGGGCAGCACCCTGGTGGCCAAGGGCGTAGAGTCGGAGGAAGAGGCCATTCGTCTGTTGGAGTGGGGAGTATTCCACCAGCAGGGCTATTACTACTCCAAAGACAAGGATAGCGAGGAAAAGGATCCCATCCGCGCGTTTTTGACCAAGGTGGTGGAGATTAATCGCAAGTTTCGGGAACGTGCCCAGGGCGAGGTGCAGGCCAAGCGCAAGCGCTACGAGGACTACCATAAAATGTTGAAGAAGGTGGCCTATAAGCTGGGCGAGACCATTGCCATGGACTTTACTGCCGTGTGTGAGCGGTTCGCCGCGTCTGAGGAGGTTCTTTTGTGTGCCTATGTGCTGAGCGATGAAGGTACGCAATTGACGCCCCGGGCCTTCAAGCGGTCCCTGGTGCCGGATGCTCCGCTGCTGGGGCCGGAGCGTGGCCGCGGTGAGGACCACAGCATCCGTGAGGATGTGGTGCACCTGAAAAGTGGGTTCGACAAGTACGTGACCCAGCCTTGTGTCTCGCCCCACTCCCGCTCCCTTGCCTGCACCATCTCTGCCCGCTTTTACAACAAAGAGGGCTCTCCCTATATTTTGTGTCTGGACTTCCTGTGCGAGTAATCCCTGGGTATTGACCAAAATCGGCTGACGAGGCACTCTGTAGGCATATCCAAGCCCCGCGGCAATCCGTTTCGCGCGTGGCGGGTTCCTTTTCTCGGAGGCCTTGTGGGCAAAGTCATCTGCATTATCGACGGCGACTTCATGCGTCGGCGCATCATCGAATCCCAAGCGTTTTATTATGCGGGCACAGCCATCCGCCAGCATTGCATCCGGCACATTCTGCCCGGCGAGGAATTGCTGCGCATTCTGTACTACGCCGCCGCGCCTTTTTCCGGTCGCGGGGTGCACCCCAAAACCGGGGAGACCATCGACTTCAGCCAAACGGAACAGCACCGCATGGCCGACGATTTTTTCCGCAGCCTGGCAGCCACTCCGCAAATGGCTCTGCGCCTGGGGCGGCTGGCCTGGCAGTACAATGCCTGGAACATCGCCAGCAACAGGCTGCCTGACTTGCTCGCCGGACGCATCGCGGTCAGCGATCTTTCGGAACAGGACATACGCCCGGACTTCCGGCAAAAGGCCGTGGATATGCGCATTGGGCTCGACATCGCAGCCATAGCACTCAAACAGCAGGCCAGCCGGTTGGTGCTGGTGACAAACGACGCGGACTTTGTGCCTGCTGTGAAGCTGGCGCGCAAAGAGGGCATTACCGTGTGCCTGGACCCGCTCTGGGCCAGCGTTTCCGCCGACCTGCGCGAGCACGTGGATTACATCCGCAACCTGCTGGTGCCCAAGAACGAGAACTTTCGTAAATACCCCGACCCTAAAGAATATGACCCATCTTCTTGCGAAGTGGGTGAATGCCAGATGCTCGGCGTGCAGGAGTAGGGACGGGAGAGGGCGAAGCAACGGTCGTTGCTGCCTTAGGGGCTGGTTTTCCGGTTTTCTCTTTTGCAGGAGTGGCGATCAGGTCGCGCAGACAGTTTGGGCGCGCTCGTAGTCGTCCATGCGGCCGATATCCAGCCAGCTATCACGTACAGGGAAGACCCGGGCCTTCTCGCCTTGAGCCACCATGGTTTCGAACAGCCGGGGCATGTCATAGGCCTCCCCGTGCGGAATGTGCCGCAGCACACCGGGAGAGAGGACATAAATGCCTGCATTGACGAACACGGTCTGGCTGGGTTTTTCTTCAATGCGTAGCAGTGTGTTTCCTTCCGTGTGCACAACGCCGAAGGGAATCTGCGTGGTGTAATCGCGCACGCACATGGTTCCGGCCGCGTTGTTCTCGGTGTGGAAGTCTAGCAAATGCGCAAAGTTCACCTTGGTCAACAGGTCGCCGTTCATCACCAGGAAGGGCAGGTCCATTTCCGGCAGCAGAGTAAGAGCCCCGGCTGTGCCCAGGGGCTTGTCTTCGCGCAGGTAGCTGATGCTGGCGCCGAACCGGGAGCCGTTGCCAAAGTGCTCCTCGACCATTTCCGCCTTGTAGTTCAGGGAGATGAAGAAGTGACGGAACCCCTGGGAGAGAAAATTTTCTAAAATGCGCTCAAGAATGGGCTTGCCGCCTACCTTCAGCAGCGGCTTGGGGCAGGTGTCCGTCAGGGGGCGCAGACGCTCGCCCCGCCCTCCGGCCATGAGCACCACGGCGTTGGGCAGTTCGCGGGTGGCCATGAGGCTCATCATGCTTTCCAGGCCCACAACGTGGCCTTCGGCGTCCACAATAGGCAGATGGCGCAGCACCTTGGCCTGCATCAGCCCCAGCAGGGTGTCGCGGTCAGCCTCTGGCTGGGCCGTGGTGGGGGTGCGGAACATAATGTCCGTCACGGGGCTGGTGACGGATTTGCCCGCGAGCAGCGCCCGGCGCACATCGCCATCTGTGACAGTGCCGAGCAGCCGACCCTCGCCGTCCACCACCATGGCGATTTGCAGGCGCGAGGAATCGATGATGCGCAGAGCTTCCAGGGCCGGGGTGTCCGGGGTAACGAGGACTGTCTTCCACTTGTCCATGGGCGCGCGCTCCCTCTGCGAGGTGTTACAGCTAGCCTGCGGCTAGTAGGTCATCTTCTTCTGCACCAGGGCGGGACCAAGATCAATGGTGGCGAGAATTTCTGCAATGCGGGGGCCTGCGTTGCCGGAGCCGTAAGGGTTTTTTACTCCGGCGCAGTGGGTGCGCCAGCTTTCGTCGTGGATGCCCTTGATGCAGGCGGCGTAAATCTGGTCCTGGTCGTACTGGGTGTCGATGACATTGTCCGCGCGCAGGCGGCCTTGTTGGCGGGAGCCGATGTTTACCACCGGGCAGCCGAAGATGGCTGTTTCCTTGATGCCGCTGGACGAGTTGCCCGCGTACACGCCGCGCCCGGCCTTGCCGCACAGGTGCAGCACACCGTGATAGTTGCGCCGGCCTAGGCTTTTGTGCACCTGGATGTTGGGTATGTTTTCTGCCGCAACTTTTTCCAACTCGGCGATGATGGCTTTGCCACCTGCGTCGTTGTTGGGGTAGGTAAGGATGACCTGCACGCCCTCTGCCGCCAGTTTACGCATGGCGATGAGCGCCGGGCGCACCTGGGCGGCGGCGTCCTCGAATTCCGTGGTCACGCTGTGCTGGGTGAAAATGACCACGGGGCGCTCCAGCTCCAGGCCGTAGCGCTCTTTCAGCTCTTCCGGGCTGGCGTAGTTGCCTTGGGCGATGAGATCAAGCGCCGGAAAGCCGACGTTGTGCACGCGCCAGGCTTCCTCACCCAGTTTGCGCACGCGTTCTGCGGCTTCCTCGTTGGTGGTGAAGTGCAGGTGCGCCAGCTTGGTCATGGCGTGACGCACGCTGTCGTCCAGCGCACCACCTTCGGTGATGTCTCCACCCTCAATGTGCGCAGTGGGAATGCCCATCTGCGTGCCCGCCACCACGGCGGCCAAGCCCTCGAAGCGGTCGGCGTAAACAATGAAGAAGTCGGGGCGCAGTGCGTCCAGGCTTTCGGACAGGCTTACGATGCCCGTGCCGATGGCCTCGGCTGTCGCGGCCAGGGTGTCGTGATGCATGGTCATCTTCACCTCGGCGTGGATAGCGAAACCGTCCTTCTCAATCTCGTTTTTCGTCGCGCCGAAGTCCTCGTCCAGGTGTGCGCCGCCCACGAAAAGGTAGCTCTCCAAGGCAGGGTGGGCGTTGATGGCTTTGATGATAGGGAACTGCAGGCCGTATTCGGCGCGGTTGCCGGTGAAAATGGCTATTTTGCGCTTTGTGGCCATGGTGTCCTATGTGCTCTTCGGCGTGTTTGGGGGAGTGGTTATCGGTGCATTGTCTTGGGCGGGGATGCAGAGGCTCAGGCCTTGGCGCAGGTCCACCCGCGGTTTCCAGCCCGTTAGCGCTTGCAGGCGGTGGTTGTCCAGCACGAGGTGCGAGGCGCGGAGCTCTTTGGGGCGTGGCCGCTCTTGCGGCAGGCGCGGAATATGGAAAAGTTCAGCGCAAAAGTCAATCAGCAGGCCGATGCTGGCCCCCGTGCCCGTCGATACGTTGGCTGTGATGCAACCGCCCTGAGCGGAGGCGGCAAGCCCCAAGCGCAGTATGCCCTCTGCGGCCTCGGTGACGTGCAGAAAATCGCGCACCGGGCTTTCGTCCCACACTTGCACCGGGCCGCCAGCGCGTACCTGGGCGAGCACGCGGCCAACCACGGTATTCTCGCCGCTTTCCGGACCGTACAGGTTGGAAAGCCGCACAATGGCGCCGGAGAGGGTCCCCTGTTGGCAGGCCGCACGCACAAGTCTTCGGCCTCGATCTGCCACGTGCATACTCGGCGGCGGGGATGAGAGGGTCTTCTCCGTGGCCGGCCGGTCTAGCCCGTCGCTGTACACGATGCCCGTGGAAGGAAAGATGAAGGCACAGTCCAGGTCCGCCAGTGCGGCAAGCACCTTCGCCACCAAGTCCACGTTGAGCTCCCTGGCTCGTTCCGGGTTGCGCTGGCACGCTCCGGCATCGGCCAAGCCTGCCAAATGCAAAAAGAGCACGTGGCCTGGCTTGTTCTGGTCTGCCTTTCTCAGAAAATCCGCAGCCTCGCCAAGTGCCCCGGCAAGGTTCGCCGCGCCTTGGTCGCTGTGCAAGTAGCCTTGCGGCAGCGCACCGGGGTAGGGCCGCATGTCGATGCCCAGCAGCTCCGCGCCCTGGCCCAACAACTGTCGCGTCACCTCGCGCCCCAGAAAGCCTAGGGAGCCGAAGACCACGGCGCGCCGGATGGGGGCGAGTGGGAGGGCGGAAAGCGGTGTGGTCTTGGGCACGGGCGGTCCTAAATGTTATACTGGTCGGTCTTGTAGGCCTTGCGATTTTCTGGAACGGCGAACCACGCAGCCGTCTCGGCCAAGCCCCGGTCAAAGCCCTCCAGTCCGCCATACTCCGGCCGCCAGCCGCAGAGTTTGGCTGCTTTGGCATTGCCCGCGAACAGGCGCTCCACCTCGCTGTTCTTTGGCCGCAGGCGTTCCTGGTCGCACTCGATGTCGATTTGTGCGCCCATGACGTGGGCGATGCGCTTGGCCGTATCGCCTATGCTGACCTCGAAGCTGCTGCCCACATTAATGACCTCGCCCACGGATTGATCGGACTGGGCAACGGCGATGAAGCCGCGCGCGGTGTCCGTGACGAAGTTGAAGTCGCGAGTGGGGGTGAGCGCACCGAGTTGGATACAGCGCTTGCCCGCCGCAATCTGCGTGATGATGGTGGGAATGACCGCCCTGGCGCTTTGGCGCGGGCCGTAGGTGTTGAAGGGCCGGATAACCGCCACTGGCGTGCCGAAGGCGGCGTAGAACGAGAGTGCCAGCTGATCCGCTCCAATCTTGGTGGCGGAGTAAGGCGACTGGCCTTGGAGGGGGTGGTCCTCGGTAATGGGAACGAAGCGAGCGGTACCGTATACCTCGCTGGTGGACGTATGCACCACCTTTTGGACGCCGAGGTCGCGCGCGGCCTGCACGATGTTCAGCGTGCCGGTAACGTTGGTCTGCACATAGGTGTCCGGCGAGTGGTATGAGTACGGGATGGCGATGAGGGCGGCCAAATGCAGCACCACATCGCAACCGCGCATGGCGGTACGTACGCCGTTGCCGTCGCGGATGTCACCCTGAAAGACGTCGAGGCTCTTTTTCAGCTCCGGCTCATAGTTGTCCAGCCAGCCCCAGGAACTGAAGGCGTTGTAATGCACAAAGGCACGCACATCGTGCCCTTGGCGGATGAGCATCTCGGTGAGGTGCGAGCCGATGAAGCCGCCTGCGCCGGTAATGAGGATTTTTTTGCCCGTAAGGTCCATTAGTTCTTCTCTCCTTCCACCATCTCCCAGGTGATCTGGGTATCCGGCTCGATGCCGCTGGCGGCCACGCGGCCAAGCAGTCCCTCGAAGTGTTCGGCCAAAATCTGGCCGGTGCCCGGGCGTTTGACCCACAAATTGGCCTTGCTGAAGGCCTCGCCCTTTTTAATGGGCGCGATGGTGACGCAGGAGGCGTAGGCAAAGTCGATGGTGACTTGTTCCTCGGGCAGGATGGCCTTGGTGCCGCCCAGGGACTTGTGGATGATGGCGCTGCCCTCCACGAGTTCCTTGAGTTCTGCCGGGTCCATGGAAAGGGAGACATCCGGGCCGGGCCAGGACTTGTCGGAGGTGAAGTGGCGCTCCAGCATGGAAGCGCCCAGGGCCGCCGCGCCCAGGCAGGGGTGGATGGTCATGGTGTGGTCGGAAAGGCCCACCACGGCGTCGGGGAAGGCGTGCATCAGCTCGACCATGGCGCCCAGGCGGACTTTCTCCGGCGGGGTGGGGTACATGCTGGTGGTGTGCATCAGACCAAAGGGCACCTTGCGGCTGCGCAGAATCTCCACACTTTTTGCCACGTTGGCCATGCTGTTCATACCTGTGGAAAGGATGACCGGCTTGCCGAAGCTGGCGATGTGGTCCACCAGCGGGTAGTTGTTGCACTCGCCGCTGCCTATTTTGTAGCCGCACACGCCCATGGATTCCAAACGGTCTGCCGCGGCGCGGGAGAACGGCGTGGAGAGATAGATCATGCCCAGGCTTTCCACCAGGGCCATAAGCCTGCGCTCGTCGGCCTCGGAGAGCTGGCAGCGCTCCATGATTTCGTAAATGGAGACGTCCGCGTTGCCGGGAATGACGCTTTTGGCCTGCGGGCTCATTTCGTCTTCCACGACGTGGCACTGGAACTTCACGCACTCGCAGCCCACGGCCGCGGCGTCGCGCACCATGCGCTCGGCCTTGGCGTAGTCGCCCTCGTGGTTGATGCCGATTTCGGCGATGACGAGCGGGGGGAACTGCGGGCCGATGCGGCGTCCGGCCAGGATGATCTCGGGCATTGCTGGGCTCCTTTCACACATGAATCATGCGTGTGCGGACGATAGTGAAAAGGTGGTGAAGAATCAAGGCGCGCCGGTGCCCGCGCTGGCGAACCGACGCAAGGCCAGGAGGGT
>Ga0183099_1001459_pt1 | contig 13651 bp, 11 predicted proteins | sample Biomet1_FD_127788 | JGI IMG/M metagenome (GOLD analysis project Ga0183099, IMG submission 127788) | Microbial communities from bioreactor (seeded with anoxic lake sediment) at LBNL, California, USA - Biofuel metagenome 1 | ecosystem: Engineered > Bioreactor > Anaerobic > Unclassified ... | reverse complement strand
TGAATTTCTATTCAATATTATTGTACCATAATATGCCATCTGTTATCAAGCAGCAGGCATAACTTTTTAGAAATAATGTCAAAAGTTCTTGACATTATATCTTGTGGTGTTATACTAAAAATGTAAATAGTATTTTACATTTTAAAAGGAGGCACCTATGATAAAGTTTTTATTTTTCAGTGTAATTTGTACTGCAGCCTTATTGGTGATTGGTAAATTATTTTTAAGATAAAGGAGGATTATCAATGAAAAAGATGGACGAAATGGAAATGGTCATTAGTCTAAAGTCCATTAAATGGGCTTGGTTTTACACTATTATATTTTTACTTGCATGGATAGTATATGATTATCTCAAACAAGGTGTTTTCAATAGTACTGCTTTCTTTTTGTTTATTACCCAAAATCTAATTTGTATTGGGAGGAGCACATTCCTTAATTGGAAATGGGGTAAAGATGAGAAATAAAATTAAAGAGCTTCGGAAGCAGATTAGACTGCGCCAGGAAGATATGGCAAAAGAGCTGGGAGTAACCCGGCAGACAATAAATGCAATAGAAAATAATAAATATAATCCAACTTTGGAACTGGCAATGAAGCTTGCCATACTATTAAAGACGCCTGTTGAAGAAATTTTTAAGCTTGATGAGTGAGAAAATAAGTGGCAAGGATTACCTAAATTACGTGAAGATGAGCATCATGCACAAATTATAAAAAGATAATGCATTGGGAAATATTCAAATACTTTTCTACAGAATCAAAAATCAATTTCAGGACTTACCTTTGCTATAATTAAAGTCATAAAAACAAATAAGGACTAGAACGTTCCTTGATAATTTTAAAGATTAGCAACGCAGTTCAAGAACTTTATAGGGAAATAATGTATCCTATTTTTTAGGTGGTGATAACATGGATCGATGGGAAGCTATTCTTGCAGTTCAGCACATGCAGGATTATATTGAGGAGCATATTACAGAACCGATTACGCTGAATCAGCTCGCACAAGCGGCCGGTTATTCAAAATGGCATAGTGAAAGAATTTTTAAAGAACTCATCGGAAAGACTCCCTATGATTATATTAGGGCAATGCGCCTGTCAAAAGCGGCTATGATTCTAAGAGATGGAAAATCTAAAATAATTGATGTTGCTTTTGACTTTGTATTTGACTCACATGAAGGGTTCACAAAAGCATTTTCCAAGCAGTTTGGATTATCTCCCAGAAATTACCGCCGAGATTTTCCGCCAATACCGCTTTTTATACCCTATTCCATCTATGACTATTACCATACTCTACAAAAAGGAGAGAAGATAATGACAGAAAACAGAAATGTAAATACTGTGTATGTACAGGTTGTAGAACGCCCTGTAAGAAAGATCTTGCTAAAAAGGGGCATCAAAGCCGACGATTATTTTGTTTACTGCGAAGAAGTAGGATGTGATGTGTGGGGGGTACTGACCAGCGTAAAAGAAGCTTTATATGAACCCATCGGCATGTGGCTGCCAAAAAACATGATAAAAGACGGTACTTCCAAATATGTGCAGGGTGTGGAGCTTCCTTTGGACTATAATAAACCAATTCCTGATGGTTTTGAAATCATTGAACTTCCCCCTTGTAAAATGATGGTTTTTCAAGGGCAGCCCTTTCAGGATGAGGATTTTGAGCAGGCAATTACTGATTTGTGGGAACTGATGAAAACTTATAACCCCACTCTTTACGGATTTCAATGGGCGGATGAAGAAGCTCCCAGATTTCAGCTTGCCCCTATGGGATATCGAGGATATATTGAAGCCAGGCCGGTAAAGCAAATCAATACTATTTAGTGAACTCACTTAGCTGAAGCTAAGCATCGGGTCTTCAGATGGGGAGTCTGCCCCACCTGAAGCAGAATTATAGGATCACTTAACTATAAAGTGGGTGTCTTGAAATTTGGATAAATTCTTTAGTGCTGCTTGTTTAAAAACTTAAACATTTAAAATTATGGAGGTGAACATTGTTATGTCTGAGATTAACCTTTTAGTGGATTATAGCCTCTGTACAGGCTGCAGAATATGTATGCTTACTTGCAGTGAAAAAAAATCCGGTTCATATAATCTAAGCAGGGCCCTTTTAAGGATTAAGGAACAAAACGAAGTATACCAATCACCTGCAGTGTGCATGCAGTGTGGTAACCCAGCATGCCTTAAAGTATGTCCTGTGAATGCAATATCAAAGGACAATAACGGCACTGTTCTAATAGACCCAGAAAAATGTACAGGCTGTGGCATTTGTGAAAAATATTGCCCGCAACAGGTTATATCATTATATATTGAAAATGAAGGTACTAGAAAAAAAGCACATAAATGCGATCTTTGTGATGGTTCTCCAGCATGTGTTCAAGTCTGCCCTACTGGCGCTCTTACAATTGTAAGGAGGTAACTTAATTATGTATGGTTATACTGGTAAAATTTTAGAAATTGACATGAGTAGACTGACTGCTAAAGTTATACCCACTGATGAGGAAGCATGTACTAAGTTTTTAGGAGGTAAAGGTCTTGGAGCATGGCTTCTAGCCAAATATACTCCTCCAAAAATTGATCCTCTCTCAGAAGAAAATGTACTAATATTTCTTTCAGGCCCCTTAACAGGAACTCTCGCACCAGCAACAAGAGGCTGCGTTGTTAGTAAATCACCACTAACTAATATATACTGTGACTCCTATGCTGGAGGATATTTTTTTCAAGAAATGAAATTTTGTGGATATGATGCAATAATAATAAAGGGTAAATCTAAAAACCCTATATATCTATTAATTGAAGATGAAAAAGTAACCTTTAAATACTGCTGATATTATATGGGGACTTGACACTTATGAAACTAATTCAAAACTTAAGGAAATCCTAAATGATGACAGATTTCTAATTTCATGCATTGGTCCTGCTGGAGAAAACCTTGTTAAATATGCATTAATAGATTTCGAACCTCACAGACAAGCTGGCAGAGGTGGTCTTGGTGCAGTAATGGGTTCCAAGAAATTAAAAGCCCTGGCAATAAAAGGATCCTGTGGCATAGATGTTTTCGATAAGTCTGAATTTACAAATACCACAAAGTGCGCTTGGGATGAACTTAAAAACTCATCCGGTACTCAGTCCCTTGCAAACTTTGGCACACCAGCACTTGCCGACTACTCAAGTCAGCTTGGATTCTTCCCTGTAAAGAATTTTACAGATGGAGTGTATGAGCATGTCGATATGCTTAATGGAGATGCACAAGATTCTAACTTTAATTTGAGAAACATTAGCTGCTTTGCATGTCCTATACATTGCACAAAAATAGGTAAAATACGAAAAGGCAAATACAATGGCACAATTGGAGATACTGTAGAATATGAGTCAATAGGACTACTCGGAGGAAATATTGAGGTTAATAATCTTGAAGGAATGACATACTTAAATTGCCTGTGTGACAGACTCGGTTTGGATAGCATAAGTGCTGGAAATGTACTTGGCTTCGCTGCTGAAGCCTTTGAAAAAGGCATTATTCCTTCTAAATATAAAAATGAAACTATAAAATTTGGTGATGTACCTGCCTTTGTCTCATTGCTTAAAAAAATTGCCGCAAGAGAAGGCATCGGAGATATACTAGCTGAGGGAGTTAAAATAATCTCAGAAAAATGGGAGAATAATACGGAATCTATTGCTGTTCATGTAAAGGGCCTTGAACTGCCAGCCTGGGGACCAAGGGGTTCTGCTGGAATGGGTCTTGCTTATATGACAGGAGATAGAGGCGGCTGTCATCAAAGAGGGTATCCTATAGCCTATGAACAGGGTGCACCAACACCCTATCCAATTGATAAACCTCTGCTTCCCCTCTCCACAGAGGGAAAAGGAAAAATCCTTGCATGGGACCAAAATTTCATTGCAGCTGTATATTGCATGGTATTCTGCGACTTTACAAGAACTGGGATGAGCCCTGAAACCTATGCCAAGCTCCTAAGCAGCGCTCTTGGAAAAGACATATCAGTTGACGATCTTTATATTATAGGTGAGCGTGTATGGAACCTTATTCGTATGTATAATATCAGAGAAGGCTTGACAAGCGCTGAGGATAAACTACCAGAAAAACTTAAAAATCCATTGCCAAGCGGTCCCTACGCAGGTCACTGTTTCTCAGAGGAGGACCAGCTGACAATGCTTCAGGATTACTATACTGAAAGGGGTTGGGACAAGAATGGTATACCAACACCTGAAAAGCTAAAAGATTTAGGTATTGATGAAGATTGTATTTCCCCTTTCAAATAGCAGCTAAAGTAAAGAGACCAGTAAATAATTATTTACTGGTCTCTAATGTTTTTCATATATTTAAATTTGATCCTGCTTATTATATGAGGAAATTGCATAATTCATAAATTAATTTTTTCAGCTTAAAAAACGTTGGTAATTCGTTATTTTTAAGCTGAAAAATCAGCCAAAAGGTTATTATATAATTTCCTTATATATTATATCATTAATAATGGACTTTAATTTTTCTGCCATCAATGAAAATCCCAAGTCAGTAGGATGTACTCCATCAACCGTACACTCACTAAAACTTTGCCCCAATGCCGTACCTAAATCCATAAAATATATATTGAGATCTCCACTTTTTCTCAGACTATTTACTAGATTTCTTTGAAATTCACACCGTTCACTTCTTTCATTAAGAACTTCTTTATAGAGGTTATCTTGAGAATATGGAGGTCTGGATACTACTAGAACAGAAGTGGTTTTGTGCTTTTCTCTAAATATTTTTATAAAGTTAGGCAATGTTGTCTTGAACAACTGGGTGCTTTTGCAATTAGGTTCATAGTCTAAAACCAAACAACCAACATTTTGAATTTCAGATATTATATGAGCTAGTTCTGGCTCACCACAACCACTGCCTGAGAAACCCAAATTTATACAGCTAGCATTAAGCTTTCGGCTTAGGATATTTGTATAACTCATACCTGGCCTGGAAGCGCAGCCTCCTTGAGTAATTGATGTCCCATAAAAAATTATATTTCTATCATATTCAAATTTTTCTGATTGGTAAATGCCGCTCTCATTGTCCACTCCGACAAATACTTCCTCTACCCCTTGATAAAGAGGAAAATTAATTACTACGTCTTTCAGAATACTCCCATCGCACTTATATAATTCATATTGATATTCAATTTTGGTATGGTCATAAGTAGTTGTACTACAATAATATAATTCACCATTATGACTAATATAACAATCAAATCCACATTGTCCTGTAGCAGGCATATGGTTCATATTAGCCAATCCTGTTAATTTAACCCATATTTTAATTGATTTACTATTTGTTGTAAATCTTATTTGCCCACCTGATGTACAATCTGCAAGTATATCAACATTATTTGGAATTTCATAATTTGGCTTCAAAGGCAATCTTCTATAAACTCTATCTTTTTCAATCCAAGGAAATCCCATTATAACAAATGGTACTGACATTGGTGATAACCATCTAGTATTGCTGCTTTCCACTTCATTAATATTCATTAACTTGTCAATTTTTTGTATATCCATGTCTTTCACCAGCTATATTGTATTTGAAGAATTTACTTTCATTAGATGACCCTCTAAATTATTATGCTTTTAGTTCCTCTTTTAAAAAGCCTATAGTGTAGTCCAATACTTCATCTTCCCATGCTTTATTATTAAAAGTATGATCGGCACCCTGAACAACATGCAAGGCTCCCTTTGTTTCATAAATTTCTAAGTATTTTTCTGATGCACTAATAGGAACAGTTGAATCCTTGCCTCCATGCAAAATAATAACATTTTTATCATAAGTCGCTGATTTTTGGTAGATATCAAGACTTTGTATATCGTCTAAAAAATTTATTCCCAGCAGCAAGCCACCTATATCGCAGTAACCAATTTTCCGCATATTTTGAATATCCTCTTCACTTTTTCCCTGAATAATGATCTCTCTCATTACTCCAGCAGGTGCCCAAAGGCATAGAGCTTTCACATCATTTCTTCGTTCACCCGCAAGCATACCAGCAACAGCTCCACCCATACTAAATCCTACAACTGCTATTTTGTTTGTGTCTACAAAATCTAGATTCTTTACATAATTGAGTATATTCTTTGCATCCTCAAGTTCCTTTGATAGTGTCATATTAACAAAATCTCCATCGCTTTCTCCGCTTCCGCCAAAATCAAAACGAATACTTGCAATACCATTTTTTTCAAGCATTCTTGATAGTTTTACAAAAATAAAGTGAGGCTCCATCTTGTTACCTGTAAAACCATGAAAAATACAAACTATAGGATTTTTTTTATTCATTTTATCCGGAACATGTAACGTTCCTCTTAATGTTAGTCCATTACTATTAAGTTCAACTGCCCTTTGCATTATATCACCTGATTTCCAAAATTATAACAAAGAAGACTTCACACCATTGGGTATTTTTTTCATTCTATCTACTTTAATAGAATGGCAGCGCGGCAGAATTATGTCACTAGAGTTAACACTAACACTTATTAGTTAGCCAACCCTAATATCTTCTTCCTGTTATCTAGCCACAAATCAGGCTTTTCACCTACCCTTCTTTTTATATTAATCAATGTCCCTAAATAGACCTTATTTAATGTTATCATTACATTCATAATATTTCAATGTATTTGTTATATATCTTCAAATATTATAAATTGCCCTTCGATATACTTTATGCTTATTTTCAATTTTTCATCTCTATCTTTATAACTGTCTCCTCCTGCGGCGTCTTCTGTAAAAGAATAAAGTTGGAATATAGGAGTGAACTCGCTTAGCTAAAGCTAAGAATCGAGTGTTCAGATGGGGAGTCTACTCCACCTGAAGCAGAATTATAGGATCACTTAACTTTAGAAGTGGGTGTCTTGAAATTTGGATAAAAACTCAAATATTAATATAATGCAAAAGCCCTTGATTTCAAGGGCTTTTGCTGTTTTTACAGTATAGAATTTTTTGATATAAACTCCAGAATTAATTCCATGGAGTCAGAAACTTATATTTTTTAGGTAAAAAGGAAAAGCTATATATAATTAACTTTTTATGCAGTTATACTTGTTCCATGCAAATACAAATTTTTAGGAAGGAATAGATTTACAATGAATAATAGAAATAGTAAGCTGGCTGCTGCCATAGCAGTATTATCGGAAATAATCTTAATAAGTACTGCTGCTCTTAGTACTTTATTAAAACAGTGGAATAATTTAGCCTTGTTGTTCCTGGCTATTATATGTATTATACTTCCTTTTATAATTACCAGTATTGCTGATAAAAAGAGTATAGTGCTGCCTTCCAGTTTCCAGTTAATATCCGTATTATTTATTATACTTTCACTATACTTTGGGGAAATTAAGAAATTCTATATTACATTTTGGTGGTGGGATTTACTTCTGCACACTATATTTGGCAGCTATGCAGTTATTATAGCATTATATTTTATGCAAGGAATTATTATAAAGGAAAAAGAAACGACTAAACAGCGATTTACTATTTTAATTTTGATATTTGCATTTAGTTTTTCAATTGCTTTAGGTACCCTATGGGAAATGTATGAGTTTATAGTAGATTATTTATTTAAAACAAATATGGTGAAGGGTGGGCTTGAAGATACATCATCAGATTTAATTGTAAAAATTTTATCTGCTCTTATCACTTCCACAATATATTATTATCATACATTAAAGAATCCAAAATAATAATAGTCAGTAGGCTGATAAGCGGAATTAAAGAAGTTGCAGCTAGGGCACTTGAAATTCAGGTGAATATTTATAAAAATTTTACTGAAAAAATAATTAAACGTAGTATAATAAATACATATATTGTAAATAAATACATAATTTATTAATATCCAAAATAAAGGGGGTAAGTATGAAAGAAAAACCAAATTTAATGAAGAAGTGGACAGCGGTGTTAACAGCAGCACTAATGATTGTAAATATTTTCGCAGTAAAGTTTTCTGTTAGTGCAGCAGAACCAGTAACTATTACAGCCTGGGACATTACAGCAGCACCAGTACCAGCATCTGCTGATATTCCTGCAACCAGCGGCTCACAATCAGCAGGATCAGTATTGACAAATTTCAAAAATGCAGCACCCACTTATAGTTCAACTAGTTTATCCATAGGTGGCTGGGATAACGGTGAAGGTACAAAGTATTGGCAGATCAGTTTATCAACTAAAGGTTATGACAATCTTACACTATCTGCAAAAACACGTTCATCAGGTACTGGCCCAAGAGATTTTAAGGCAATATACAGCATAGATAATGGCACTAATTGGATTGATGTTCCTGATAGCACCTATGCAGTCAAAGGAACAGTACTCAGCAATTATATGCCAGCTCTTTTACTGCCTGCTGGAGCAGCCGATGCTGAAAATTTACTAATCAGGTTTATCATGACCTCTAATATTTCATCTCGTGCTGGGACAAGCGCCTATCCTGTAACTGAGACTGTTGCATCAGGTGGTACAAGTAATATTAATTATATTCTAGTTACAGGTACTCCTGTAACCAATTCTACAACCGTTGGGGGTATAAATGCAGTACCGGCTAATGGTTCAGAGGTAGCATTGGGTTCTAAGGTTGAACTTACCTGTGATACGGTGGGCGCTGTAATAATGTATTCCCTTAATGGCAGTGAATTTAAAGCCTACGACCCAGAAGCAAAGGTTACACTTACAGCACTTCCTGCAACAATTAAAGCCTATGGAACAAAAGCTGATCTAAATAGCAGTGTAACATCAACCTTTAATTATACCCAGGGACAGACTGCTACAGTTACTGCAAGTCCAAATGGGGGAGCAGTAATATTAAACAAGCTGGTTACACTTTCCTGCGCTGCTGCAAATGCTGTTATTAAATATTCACAGGATGATGGAACAACCTGGAATAACTATGAAACGCCAATTAAGTTATCCGTGCTTCCAGCATCAATTAAAGCCTATGCTATATCTGATGGTTTGCAAGACAGTGCAGTATCAACTTTTAGCTTTACTCAAAGGGTAAATATTGATTATAGTACCTATTTCGGGCAGATTCATTCACACACAGGTTATTCAGACGGCCAAGAAACACCGGATTATGCCTACAATTATGCAAAGGATACAGCAAAGGTTGATTTCCTTGCTGTAACAGATCACTCAAATTCCTTTGATAATGCCAGTACTTCATCTATGGCTGATGGTTCAAAAAGCCCTGAATGGGTAGATGGACATGCGAAAGCAGATAAATATACAGACAGCAGCTTTGTTGGGATATATGCTTATGAAATGACCTGGTCTAATGGAATAGGCCATATAAATACCTATAATACACCAGGCTTTGAAAACCGTGATACTGCTAAATATAAGCTTCCAGATGCATTAAAAAGTTATTATGACGTATTAAAGCAGTTCCCTGATTCTATTTCACAGTTTAATCATCCAGGTCCAACCTTTGGTGATTTTAATGATTTTGCAAACTATGATCCAGATATAGACAAACAAATATCCCTGATTGAAGTTGGAAATGGCGAAGGAGCAGTTGGAAGCAGCGGTTATTTCCCTTCCTATGAATATTATACCCGTGCACTGGATAAGGGCTGGCACGTTTCTCCTACGAACAATCAGGATAACCACCTTGGAAAGTGGGGGGATGCTAACACTGCCAGAACAGTTATACTCGCTGACAGTTTAACAAGAGATAACATTTATGATGCAATGAGAAACATGCGGACCTATGCAACAGAGGATAATGATCTGAATGTTAAATATACCTTAAATGGCGAAGTAATGGGTACCATTTTTGATGAAAAACCCACTAGTGTTAATATTAAAGTTGACCTGGAGGATCCAGATAATGAAGCGCTTGGAAAGGTTTCCGTAATATCTAATGGCGGCAAGGAGGTAGCATCAAAAACACTTTCCACAAGTAAAGATACAGTTGAGTTTACATTATCTCCAGACTACTCCTACTATTATATAAGAGTAGATGAAGCAGACAAGGATATCGCAGTTACAGCTCCTGTTTGGATTGGTGAGGTTGATAAGGCTGGTATATCCAAAACAACAGGGAGTACTACACTGCCAATTAAAGGTGAAAGCTTTAAAGTTACATCAAGTTTATACAATAATGAAACCATGCCAATGGCCATTAACAGCTTAGTATATTCAATTGAGGGAACTGTCATAAATACAGCTCCTGCGCTTGATCCTGTTAATTCATTAAGTACAGGCTCCTACTCCTTTGATTATATACCTCTGTCTGCAGGCACATATAACATTGATGTTAAGATGGCAGCAACAATTAATGGAGTTGAAAAGATTATTACCGATGTATTAAAAATTGATGTTACGGACCCTGTATTAGTAACAAAGGTTGTAGCTGACGGATCACACTTTAATGATTATGTAAATGGTTATTATGCAAATAATTTAGGTAACTTTACAACATTGGCTAACAATGAAAAGATAGCTGTTAACATTGAAAAAACTAAGCTTACTGATGATATATTGAAGGATGTAAAGCTATTAATCATTTCAGCACCTGCAAAAAAAGCAGGAACTGCTAATGGCATAGCTTATCAACCGCAAAGTTTCAGTGATGAAGATATTGCTGTTGTTAAGAGGTTTGTTGATAATGGGGGAAATCTAATAGTTTGCGGAATTGCAGATTACCAGGATGGAACAGATGTATACCAAACTTCTACCCAGATGAATAAGCTGCTTGAAGGCATTGGCGCAACTTCAAGATTTAATAATGATGAAGTAATAGATAACACCAATAAATCAGGTACTCAGAATTTCCGTCTTGCTTTTGATGATTATAATATGGATTCTCCTTATCTAAAAGGTGTTTTGCCTGGACAAACTTACAGCTTCTACAGCGGCTGTTCCATAAGCCTGGACAGTACTGCACTTGCTTCTGGCCAAACCACATGGCTTGTAAAAGGGCACGATACCACAGAATCCATAGACTCAAATAAAAATGTAACAGGTACGGCGCTGCCACAGGGAAGTGTATATGCACTGGCTGAAGAGCAGCTTTTAGGCGGCGGAAAAATGTTCATAGGCGGAACAGTTTATATTTCAGATTTTGAAGTTAAAGCTCAGCTTGATAATGCTACCCAGCTTCAAAACAGCAACTATAACATCACAATGAATATTCTGGATTCAATTAAAAAAGTAGTTCCTGTAACTCCAATAAACCAGGTAAGAGCAGCTGCAAAAGGTGATGTATTCTGCATCGAAGGCACAGTTACAGCTGGGAAAACACCTGCTGACAATGCATTCTTCGATACATTATATATCCAGGATGAGACAGGTGGTATTAATTTATTCCCTGTATCTGATACAGATATCAAGGTAGGCCAAAAGGTTAAGGCTACTGGCACAGTTGATGAATATCAAGGTGATAAAGAATTAAGAGTAATTGAATATTCAGTGACAGATACATCAATAAACCCATTGAATCCAGCTTTAATGACTACAAAGGATGCTATGGATATTATTAATGGCGGAATGCTGGTTAGGATAGAAGGCACAGTAACTAAGATGGATAGTCAGAACATCTATGTAAATGATGGCAGCGGAGAAGCAAGAGCTTTTGTAGATGGTTATATAGGTGATGGCAGCGGTGATCCTTCTAAAGCAGGCAATTGGGATCCAGAGATTTTGGTAGGGGATAATGTTAGTATTGTAGGACTTGCTTCCCTGGATCCAATAGGACCTAGATTAAGAGTTAGAAATACAGCTGAGATTATAAGAATAATAGATACTGTACCTCCTCTTATCACTATATCAGGTGTTGATGACAATGGCTTATACAATAAAGATGTTACACCAGTTGTAACCGTTGATAAAGGAACTTATACAATGATATTAAATGGAAACAATTATTATGGAGAAGCAATTAGTCCTGAAGGTATCTATGCTCTGGTTGTGACAGCAGTAAACAGAGACGGATACACCTCAGAAAAAACAATATCATTTATAATAGATAAGACTGCTCCAGTATTTACTATAAACGGAATTACCGATGGTGAGGCTGTGGAGCTTAATCAGAAGGTAATTATAACATGGGAATTTAGCGATGCTGGTTCCGGTATCAAAACTGTCTCTGGAGATATAATTAGCGGTGAAATGCTTGATACAAGTAAAGTTGGAGTTCATACACTTAATTTTGCAGCAGCTGACATGGCAGGAAATCAGATAACAAAATCAATTACCTACTATGTTAACTATGATTACAGCGGAGTACTAAATCCAATAAATGGTGATGGGTCAAGTATATTCAAAGCTGGGGGTATAATTCCAGTGAAATTCCAGCTAAATGATGCAAATGGACTATATGTAAAAAATGCAATAGCGGAACTATCCCTTGTTAATATGACTAATAATATTAGTACTGAGTTAAATATAGTTTCAAGAACAGCACATTCTCATAAAAATATATTTAGATATGATAGTGAGAACAATCAATATATATTTAATTTAAACACAAAAAATTTAACTTCAGGCACCTATCAGCTTAGAATTGAATTGGACGATGGCACAACTAAAATAGCAACTATAAGTTTGAAATAATTTGTTATTTGCTTGAGAGAGAATATTTCAACTGCTGAGCTTCGCCTCTATAAATAAAATTAACTGCCGTATTGGAGAAAATCCAGTACGGTACTTCTTTTGCATTCCAATGTTAATCTGCTCATTTTCTATTTGAAGTTTTATTATCGTTCATACATAAATATAGTGTTTAAGTAAACAATAAAGTTGTTACTAAATTTGTATTATATGGAGGTGCGTATATGTTTAAACATGAAAATCAGCTGCTTAATAATCTTCAGGTAAAGGTAGAAGGTCCTAATCCACAGTATGCAGTTCTTATGCAGGAACAATTAGGCGGCGGAAATGGAGAATTAAAAGCAGCTTTGCAGTATCTGTCTCAAAGCTTTAGAGTAAAAGATCCGGCAATTAAAGATTTATTTCTTGATATTGGGACTGAAGAACTTAGCCATATGGAAATAGTTGGAGAAACCATAAACTTATTAAATGGGCATGAAGTAAATTACGAATCTGTAGGAAGCGGAGAAATTCAAACTCATGTGCTGGCGGGTTTAGCACCAGTTTTGGTAAATTCCTCAGGAGCACCATGGACTGGCAACTATGTAACAGTCACAGGAGATCTGGTAGCAGATTTGCTTTCAAATATAGCTTCAGAGCAAAGAGCAAAGGTTGTTTATCAATATTTATATCGGCAAATTAAGGATAAAGAAGTAAGAAATACAATAGATTTTCTGTTGAATCGTGAAGAAGCGCATAATGGTTTATTTAGAGAAGCCTTAAACAAAGTAAAAGATACAGGATCGAACAAAGATTTCGGCGTAACAGAGGATTCTAAATTGTATTTTGACTTATCTTCCCCAGGTAAGTTTTTTGAAGATCCAGACCCAAGTGCACCAAGTTTTAATAATCCAAGGAATTAATATCTTTAGAGCTCATATTGAGCTCTTTTTTAGTAAGCGCATTAATTTATAATCATTTAGCTTAAATGAAAAATTTAAAAAGGATAAATAGATTCTGACTATTTATCCTTTTAAGTCTTTTATTTTTAATTTATATTATTTTTTAAGTTCTGCAGTATATACATCCATAGCAGCCTT
>Ga0183099_1001458_pt1 | contig 13651 bp, 15 predicted proteins | sample Biomet1_FD_127788 | JGI IMG/M metagenome (GOLD analysis project Ga0183099, IMG submission 127788) | Microbial communities from bioreactor (seeded with anoxic lake sediment) at LBNL, California, USA - Biofuel metagenome 1 | ecosystem: Engineered > Bioreactor > Anaerobic > Unclassified ... | reverse complement strand
TAAGGTTCCTCGCGTACCATCGAATTAAACCACATGCTCCACCGCTTGTGCGGGCCCCCGTCAATTCCTTTGAGTTTCACCCTTGCGGGCATACTCCCCAGGCGGTACACTTATCGCGTTTGCTACGGCACCCGGCCTCTTGGCCGGACACCCGGTGTACATCGTTGACTGTGCGGACTACCAGGGTATCTAATCCTGTTTGCTCCCCGCACCTTCGCACCTCAGCGTCAGTCATCTGCTGGCAGCCTGCCTTCGCCATTGGTATTCTTCCAGATATCTACAGATTTCACCCCTACACCTGGAATTCTGGCTGCCCCTCAGTGACTCTAGTTAACCAGTTCTCGATGCAGTTCCGGAGTTGAGCCCCGGGATTTCACACCAAGCTTGATTTTCCGCCTACATGCCCTTTACGCCCAATAATTCCGAACAACGCTTGCACCTTACGTGTTACCGCGGCTGCTGGCACGTAATTAGCCGGTGCTTATTCATGACCTACCGTCACCGTATGCTCATTTCCTCGCATACTTATTCGTCAGTCATAAAAGGATTTTACAACCTTCCGGCCTTCATCATCCACGCGGCGTCGCTCCGTCAGGCTTTCGCCCATTGCGGAATATTCTTACCTGCTGCCTCCCGTAGGAGTCTGGGCCGTATCTCAGTCCCAATGTGTCCGTTCGCCCTCTTAGGCCGGATACCCGTTGCTGCCTTGGTGGGCCGTTACCCCGCCAACTAGCTGATGGGCCGCAGGCCGTTCCTTCAGCGGAGCCGGAGCTCCTTTCCTCGCATATCTCTGACATATGCGACCGTACCCGGTATTATCCTCTATTTCTAAAGGCTATCCCGGTCTGAAGGGTACGTCACCCACGTGTTACTCACCAGTCCGCCGCTCTCGGCATTGCTGCCTGCCGCTCGACTTGCATGGTTAAGACGCGCCGCCAGCGTTCGTTCTGAGCCAGGATCAAACTCTCCATGATTATTTTTCACTGCCATTGCTGGCAGCGATTTTTCACAGTTTGTTCAATTCCTTCTCCATATTATTGTAAAAAGAAATTGTGTTCCCCTGCATTGCTGCCGGGAACGGGTTTTTTGCAGTCCCCTTCCGGGTTCTGCGCGTTTCTTTTCAATGGACGGAACCTTCGTTCCGTCTGCTGACCTTACTTGTTCTTTCTTTCCTTCCCTTTGTTTTCAAACAGCGTGCCGTACTGTTCTGCGGCGGTGATGATGAATATATCATCCTCCCCTCTTTTCGTCAATACCTCTTCTCCCTTTTTTTCATCTTTTTTTTCCTTTTTTGTTTACTGCATTTTTGCCCGCAAAGTACGATTTAAAATGCACCAGATAATCAGCAAACGATGCATAACTCAGCACCAGACTTACAAGGAACAGCACTAACGCAGCCGTTTTCCAGGCCGGATAATTTTGTACAACACTGATAATAAGATTCCCCGCATTTCCTGATCCTGCATAATACAGGCGGACAGCGCACTCCGGTACAAGGCAGACAAATCCGGTTAAAACGTAACTGACTGTTTTTAGTTTTCCACCCATTCTGGCTGCAATCGCCGTTCCGTTCTTAGCTGCAACCATGCGCATAAAGTTCATCCCGAACTCACGGTATACGATAAAAATAAAAATGACAGGCGGCAGATATCTGCCGATATCGGGACCGTATGATGTCATAAAGCACGTAAACGTAGTCAGATGAACGACGACGTCCGCAAAAGGATCAAACAGTTTACCAAAGTCACTCACTTCATGCTGTTTCCGTGCAAAATACCCGTCAAGGAAATCGGTAAATTCCATAAAACCAAGCAGCGGTATAAGCACCCATGCAGAAAGCCCCGCGAAGCGGCCTGTCCAGACCGGAATAAAATAGACGACAAAAAACACAGGAGACAGAAGTATCCGTGACAAAGTAAATGCGTTTGCTGTTTTCATAGAGTCAGTATGTTTTTAACAAGAATAAAAGTCAAGCAGAACAATCAGAGAATGCGGACAAGGACAGCCGGAACCGAGCGGCAGTCCATGATATACATTGCCGCTGTATCCGCTCCAGCCGGAACAGAAACTGCGGTAACCGACATATGTTTCAAAAGCAGCGACACGTACATACCGGCTGCCCGTGTTATAATATTTCCGTTACCGGCACTCTTTTCCTGGCGGGAAGACGGATCATGAAAGGTGTACCATGTTCTGGGAATCGGAAAGAGCAGGCGGGACGGAAGCGTGCATACCTCAAGTTCTATATACGACACACCGTGTTCACCGGTACAGACCGTTCCAGAGAACACACCCGATACAAATCTGCCCCGGCTGACAGACACAGGAACAACCGCCCGGGGCAGCGGATAATTCGTCCGCAATGTCCGCAGAGTAAAAAAAAGCAGTATGAAATATGAAATACCGGCAGCAGGAAGTACGAAACGATAAAAGGCAGCGCACAGCATGCCGGCGGCAGTACATAAAATGACCCATACAACAGCATCCCGGGTACGCATCACGGCTGTACTGAAAGGTGTAAACACCAACAGGGCGGCAAGACACACGACCGCCGCACTAAGCAGAATACAAAACGCGGACAGCCGCCATTTTTTGCACGACCGTTGAAACGCTGCCGCTGCAAACATGCACAGCGCACAATATACCGCGCCGCCTGCGGACGCAGCTGCAAGCGCGGTAAACAGCGTTTCCGGATATGACATTACGGATACGCCTTAAAGTCCTGAATAATACTGATTGCTGATTTCGCCGTATATCCCGGCATAGTTTCCGCAGCCAGTTTCAGGGCACGTTCAACAACGGCTGAAGAATCCGCGACGCCCTGCAGTGTTACCGTATTCCCATGAATAACAGCTCGAAGGAATTCAATATTGATTTTATACTCAAACACAAGTTTGTTTACAAGATGCTGCGCGTCGAGCATTGTGTGCAGTTTCCGGTTCCCCTCTTCGTCGCGCTCCGGCGTGATAAGGGTACGGACAAGACTCGTAATAATATCCGCGCCGTCTTCCACACCGAGTATGCCGGTATTCATTACAAGATGAAACCTTGTCGGATCATCGAGATCGACGTTGAAAAAACTTTTGTGGAACCCCTTCCGATTCGTATCGCTTTCTTCGACCCGCTGGCGGGCCTGCTTTTCATTCCACGAAAATTCCTTTTCAAGGCGTTCAAGACGCACGGAATCCTTGGCGATAAGACGAAAGGAAATGAGGCTGGGTACGTCCTCAAGGATAATGCATGAACCGCGGCCGATCAGTATACAATTATCCTCAGACGCAGCTTCGAGTACGGCAGTCTGCAGATACTGTAAATACTCATCACGATCCTTCACAAGTGAAGCAAAAAACTTAGGCTTTTTCTCGTCATATTTCACCAGTTTTGATTCAGGAAAACCAAGGGCAACGATACGTTTCTCAAGTTCCTGACGGCGGACAAATTTATACCCCAGCTTTTCTGCTGCTGAAGCTGCAATTTCATCTCCAAGAGCGGCAACCTGACGTGATATTGCGACAATAGCCATAACTTTCTCCTTACTTTATAATGTATCTCTGAATAGTATAACTTATAACTGCAAAGAAAGGAATATAAAAAATGAATTCACAAACAGACGATTCAGCTCTGGTTTGGACAGAAAACCGCAGACAGGTACTGCTAAAAACAGTAGTCATGACCGTAACGGAAACGGAAAGCACTGCTTCTGACGGACAAAAAGGCAGATACATCGTCATGGACACAAAAGACTGGGTGATCGTTATTCCAGTCTCCGGATCAAAATTTCTCATGGTTAAACAATGGCGTCACGGTGAAAAAGCACTGAGCATTGAATTTCCGGGCGGAGTCATAGACTCCGGAGAATCACCGGAAAAAGCTGCCGCGCGGGAACTGGTAGAGGAAACAGGATATACCGCAGAACGGCTGATACATCTGGGAACTATGAATCCGAATCCGGCACTCATGTCCAATCACGTGCACGTGTACGCTGCAGATGGACTAAAAAAAACAGACACGCAGCACCTTGACGACGACGAATACGTGCATTATCTGGAAAAAGACCAGAATGAAGTGTTAGACAATCTGGGCACCCCCGACTATCCGCACGCGCTCATGGCCGCGGCTGCCGCTCTCTACATGAGATACCGAATGAAATAAAAAAACCGGACTGCCTGCAAGCCAGTCCGGTTTTATGTTATTCCGCGTCAGCGGGATGCGTCGTACGGGTCGTAACTCTTTGACGGATCGTATACACCGTCACGGATTTCGCCGGTAAGACTCGGAATTTTCATTTTCATTCCCGGGAGGATCAGATTCGGATCATCAGGATGCGGAATGGCCGATTTGTTCGCCTGATACAGGTTTTCCCACAAAAGTGGATTATTGTACACATACGGACGGCCGGAAATATTCCAGAAGCAGTCTTTCGTATCCGCCCACGGGCGCACCATGTAATAAGCCGGAAGCGGCGTTACCTCACGGACACCGTCAAGAGCTGCAACAGCCTGCTTTGCGTAATCTGCGGCCGAAGCATAATCTTCTCCGTTGTAGGACGTTTCCGCCCCGGCATATTTATCCTTTGCGGCCGTATAGGCCATCGGGAAGTTCTTGTCTGCGCTGATACTTTCCGCCCATGAAATTTTGTTCCTTGCAGCAAGCATTTCGTCGTCAGCAGTTTTACGGGCCAGCATCATGTCGATATACGCCTTTGAAAGAGCGGCATTTTCCGCCGCTTTCTGAGCCAGCTCAACGGATGCGTCGTACTGGCCTGCGTTCATCGCCACTTCGGCCTGTTTCGTATATTCATCAGCAAGTTTCTGATACGTGTTGTTCGTATAGCTTGCGGCAAACACAAGGGTTCCGGCAAAAAGCAGTGCCGCAGCTGCCGATAGTAGTCTTTTCATTTTGCAGCCTCCGTCGCAGCAGCAGAACTTCCGTCAGTACTGTCAGTTATGGTTTCAGGAACATCTTCCTGAGCACCTGCAGGGTCTTCGTACGTTTCGGCCTGAAGAAGCACGGCATCGGGAGATTCAATTCCTTTGATATTGTCTCCCTGAAGCGGTGCGTTTTTATCCGCCTGTACAGCGTAATCAGCACTTTCAGAAACCTTCGCTTTTGCGTCGTCTATAGCTTTCTGCGCGGCGGCGCGTTTCTCGGAAATATCAGCGAACAGTGTTTCAAATGTCTGCCGGGCATCTCCGTAATGCTTGAGTGCGTTTTCAGGATCCTGCATTGAAAAACTTGAGTCACCGTCCCGGAACGATTTTACGCCGGCAGTATACGTGTCTTTCTGCGAAACGCCGGCATACACGATGTCAGCATCACGTTTTGCTTTGAACGCGGCCGTTCGTGCATCCTGGGCAAGCTTCCGGAATGCTGTCGTCAGCGCTTTATCAAAAGACGTATACGCCAGATGAGCTTTGTCGTACATTGCGCTGCCGGTTGCTCCGTCGGAAGCCGCAAGCGGTTCAAACTCGGCCGCAGCCGCGCTGCCCTTGTCATAATTTGCCTGGTCGTATGGAGCATATCCCAGATTATCGATTCTGGCTTTCAATTCAAGAGCCTTCGCGTATTCCGCAAGCGCATTGTAACGGGCTGCGATATCCGCAAGTGCAGCTGTTTCGTCAGTACCTGCGGCACTCTTTTCTTTAAGCGTATTGTACAGATCATCTGTCTTTGAAAACAAATCCGCCGTCGTTTTGTCAGCTCCGGCATCCAGTGCCGCCTGACGCGCTGCTGCGGCTTTATCAAGGGCCGCAGAATTATCTACCGGTGCGGGCGCTGCCGTTTCTACCGGTGCAGGTGCGGGTGCCGCTGTCTGTTCCGCGGGCGCAGGTTCCGCAGCTGCCGGCTCTTCTGTTTTCGGAGCCGATTTACATGATGCGACTGCAAACGCAAGTACCGTTCCAAAAAGAACCACATATCGTTTTTTCACGTTATGCCTCCAATTTAAAAATTTTCACTTTATAATAAATCTGCTTTTATAGTATCCTATTTTTGTTTTTCCCGCAACTTTGAAGTGCAGTAAACTTATAAAATAGCCGAAATAAGCCGATACTGTATAGAGCAAATCTATATATATTGGAGCTTTTTTATGGCCGACGATTTTACATTTGAAGTTACACAAAGCATTGGAACAATTTCTGAAGGAAAAGGCGGATGGAATCTTGAACTGAACATGGTATCATGGGGCGGCCGTCCGGCAAAATACGACATCAGAAGCTGGTCTCCTGATCACCAGAAAATGGGAAAAGGGCTGACACTCACGAAAGAGGAACTCATTGCTCTTCGGAAAACGCTTGATTCTGTGAATCTGGATTAATTCACACCGGCTCGTATTCGGCACACGACGCGCCTTTTTTTGCGACGATCTCATATGCAAGCAGATGCAGCAGCGTATCTTCCATAAGTGCGCCGCCCGAGCGGATATCCATGTCCGTTGAAGAAAGTGCTGCCAAAATTGCGGCAACCTGACCCGGAGACCATATCTGTGCAGCACGGCTGTACTGTGATTTGGCTTTACGGCTTGCAAAGCCGTTTATCTTCAGATTAAAATCATCGTTCTGCCCTGCCGCGTTGAGCGAATGCCACACCTGCAGTCTGCGGAAACAGGACGTGAGACCTGCAATGATCATGACGGAAGACGAATCTTTCGTAAGGCGTATTTTCTGTATCACTTCCAGAGACTGTTCCAGTCTGCGCGGCACGGATTCGGCCGAACACATGGTATCGAACAGGGTAAAGGCAGATTCTTCCCTGTTATGCGCAAGAACGGCTTCCACGTCTTCAGAAGTCACTTCGTGGCCTTTCGGAAAAAGCAAAAAGAAACGGGAACATTCGGAGCGGAGTTCTTCCGTATTGTTTTCCACCATGTCAAGAATATCTTCGGCAGCGTCCGAACTCACCGTATAGCCGTTTTTACGGAAAAAGTCGGTGAGCCACGGGATTTTACGATCCTCGAACATTTCCCAGAACACTTTTTTATTCGCCGGAGGAACAGCTTTTTCGAGCTTCGTATCGACTGAAATTTCATCGGAAACGAGTACAAGGGCCGACGTTGAACCGGAGGCGTTTTTTGCCCAGCCTGCGATCAGCTCTATATCTTCTTTCTTTTTGATCACTTCAGCTGCTCTAAAAACGACGCACGCAGAGGAAGTAAACAGCGATCCGCTCTGAAGTATCGTCATCACTTCGGAAACGGGTGTGTCCGAGGCATAAAACAGATATTCGTCAAGACTTCCATACGTCTTTTTCAGAGCGTCCTTGACTGCCTGTACTGCGGCGTTGCGTTCACCGAATTCAGGGCCTGTGTACAAATAGAGAGGTGCATCCATGGTCAGTATGTACGGACGATATTTGAAAGAATTCCGACAATGCGGACATCCTGGCAGTAGATCGCCTGAAACGCTGGATTTTCGGGCTGCAGTCGTACGCGCGTAGCTTCCCTGTAATACCTCTTGAGCGTGATCGCGTCGTCTATGACGGCAACAACGATCTGTCCGTCGGCGGCAGCGGAAGTTTGTTCGATAACGGCAAGATCTCCTTCCAGAATACCGGCGTTTATCATGCTTGTTCCGCGGACACGGAGCGCAAAATACGTCTTGCCCGGCCGGACGAACGGTTCTGTCAGATTCACGAAGCCGTCAAGATTTTCTTCGCAGAGCAGGGGTTTACCGGCAGCGACAGTACCAAGGAGCGGAACCTTGCTGACGAACGGTTTTGCATCCTTTTCGCGTCCGTCAACAAGTACGCGGATCGAACGGGACCGTTTCTGGCATAACGAAAGATACCCTTTTTTCTGCAGCGCGGCGATATGATCCTGAACAGCGCGCAGGGAAATATCGAAATGCTCGCTGATTTCCCTGACTGTCGGCGGATAGGAATTTTCTTCCGTAAATTCGGAAATAAACGAAAGAACCTCTTTCTGTCTGTCTGTTATCTGCCTCATACCTTACTCTTCTTCAAACTTTGATTCAAACAATGCTTCGATCGCCTGCGCGGCATTCTTCTCGTCAGGACCGTCAGTCTTGAGAGTTAAGGTGGTGTTATAGCCGGCAGCCATAGTAATGACGCCCATAATAGATTTTGCGTTCACCGTGGTATCGTCACGTCCGAGCGTGATCTCACAGGTAAACTTATTCGCAGTCTGCGCTATGATTGCAGCTGGCCGCGCGTGAATTCCGGCACGATTCTTTACAACGAGTTGTTTTTCAATCATACATACGTCCTTTAATATGAATCATCATTATTATAGTAAGCTGTCCGTGCTTCTCCGGTTTCTATCCATTTAAGGACGTTCTGGTTAAAGTCACGTGCAGAATTATACCCCATTTTTTTAAGCCGTTCGTTCATCGCCGCCGCTTCTATGATAATAGGCAGGTTGCGTCCGGGGCGGACCGGTATTTCGATCACGGGAACTTTGACGCCCAGCAGGTCCATGTAATTCTGTTCCGTGCCGAGCCGGTCGTACACCTTGTTCGGATCCCAGTCTTCCAGTTCAACGACGAGCTGGACCTCTTTCTGGTCCCGTATCGCGCCCACACCGTACAGCTGAGAAACATTGATTATACCGAGCCCGCGTATTTCCATGTGATGGCTGATAAGCGTGTTCGCGCCCTGCCCCAGCACGATATTTCCGCTGACACAGCGCAGTTCGATAATATCGTCTGCTACCAGACGGTGACCGCGTTCAACAAGTTCAAGCGCTGTCTCGCTCTTACCCACTCCTGAATGGCCGGTAAGAAGAATACCGATACCGTACACTTCGACAAGAACGCCGTGCATGGTTTTCTTTGGCGCGAATATATTGGAAAAGACACGGATGAGCCTGCTTGAAAATTCAGTCGATTCGAGAGATGTCTGAAGAACGGGACAGCACGCAGCTTCCGCTATTTCAAGAAATTCATCCGGCGGCTGTATATTGTGTGAAAACACGCAGCACGGGATCGGATACTGAAAAAGTGCCATGATCGTTGTTCGATTTTTTTCGGAATGAAGTTTTCCGAGATATGCAGCTTCTCCCCGTCCGAAGAGCTGGACGCGCTGATAGGCGAAAGATTCATAAAAGCCGGTAAGCGCAAGCCCCGGCCTGTTTATATCAGGAACGGTAAGAGAACGCGGCAAACCGCGCCGTCCGGCCAGACACACCAGATCAAGAGCATCATGTCCGGGCAAATCTAGTTCAAGAAGATCAAGAACTGTAAACTTCTTATCGGCCATACGAACACTATACACGTATACCGATTAGTTTTCAACCAGTATGCGTGTATGAACTTTCGTTTTATTTATTATGATCCTGTACCTTGTCCTTTTCCTTTTTGATCTTGGTATCAAGAACGTCCATAAGTTTATTGAGGCCTGCAGCAAAATCAAAATCGTCGCTTGTTACGTGTCCCTGTGTTCCCCAGCGGAAGTTGACTGTTGCATCAAAACTGTAAGCCTTGTCGTGTTTGACCCGCAGTGTCAGATCAACGATAAGATCGTCCGCGTATTCAATACGCTTCATTTTCGATTCAATCAGTTCTGACTGTTTCTTCTCAAAATCAAAGCCGACGGCAGATACAGATTTTGTCATATATGCGCACTCCTTGGTAGATCATACTGTCTGCGTATAAGCGCAGAAGATGCGGCATTTGACTGCCGCTGTATCTAGTATACAGTCAGTCGGCCGGAAAATCAATTTTTTCTGGAATAGGACGGTTCGATATTGAGAGCAGCTCTGTATTTAGCCACAGTACGGCGGGCGGTGTGCAGCCCCTGCTCTTCCAGCAGCGCTGCGATCATGCGGTCCGACAGCGGTTTGTCGCCGGCAGATCTGTTCTGGAGCAGCTGTCTGATAGCGAATTTAACTTTGTCCTGTATGTTCGTAAAAAAGAATTTCACCGGGAAAAGCTGCCCCCACGGCGACTGGATGAATTTTTCGTTGGCCATACGCGAAACAGTGGATTCGTGTACCCCCAGTTCTTTTGCAAGCGCCCCCTGCGTGAGCGGTTCAAGATAGGTATGTCCCGACGAAGAGAAAAAAGCGGTCTGCGTCCGTACGATTATTCCGCACGCTTTTATAATTATTGATTTACGGTATGCCAGATTTTCGAGAAATTGCCGTGCCGCGGTCATGTTTTTCTTCAGTTCACCAGACTGCACCGAGTTCAGTCCCGGAACAATGCGTACTTCGGGCAGAAAATCGTTCGCAAGCGCTATATGATAATACGCTCCGGCTCCGCAGGGCACGAGCAGCTCTTTCAACGGATCAAAACTACGCATTTCACCGTCGACTTTTGTGATGATAACATCAGGACGCACGTACTGCGATACGGCATGCCCGTACCCTTGAGCAGGATGCGGATTAAGGCGGGAAATGAACGCTACGGCCTGTTTCACATCGTCGACAGAAATCTGCGCACTGTCGCTGACAGGCGAATCGGCAAACATAAGTTTGCGCTGTTCCTCCCTGAGTTTTACGATTCTGCGCCTGATTCGTTCAAAATCAGGGGCACTGTCGTTGGAATACAGCACGTCGATGTGACCGTTCAGAATGAACAAAGCAAGCGGCGGTGCGTGTTCCTGTATCTGCGCCTGAACGTACAGACTTTCTTCCATATTGTTGCAGCACGTCCCTTCCGGATCAAGGCGCCTGATAATGCCGGTGACTCTGGCCAGCATTTTTTCGTTCTGCTCCGGACGGTTTTTATCGAGCAGGGAAACAGGTGCAAGGATGTGCCAGCCGTTCTCATCCAGATTTCTGACAAGGGCTTCGCCGACCGCCCGCTCATCGGCAGACAGTTTCATGACGTTGAGCTGAAACAGAAGGTGTTCCTGAAGCGTTTCCCGCGTATCGGCAGCGTTTTCGTACGCTTCCTGGTATTTTTCAGCTTTTTCAATACCGGCGGACGTCGCAGTTCCCACCCGGGTGTTGTCTCCAGGAAGCGATTTCGGAACGTGCGGCGCACCGTCGGCTGTAAGCGGATCGTTTACGACTTCAAGCGCCGGATTCGTGTCCACAGCCTTGTATATTTCCGCGCTCAGATCCTGGCTGTTCATGGCCAGCAGATTGAGCGCCTGTATCTGACGCTGCGACATAGTCACTCGTTGTACCTGAGAAGTCCGCTGTACCTGTGCGTAACTGAAATCCGGCATAGCGCGAGTATAGCATAAAAAAGAAGTACCGGTATACTTTTGCGGTATGAAACCATTCAGCTCCTTAGGAATACACCTTCCTGATATTCTATTACCTGAACATATAGATCTTAAAACGTGGCCGGTCATTGCGTGCGACCAGTATACGCAGGACAGAGACTACTGGAAAAAAGCAGCGGAGTCGGCCGGTACAAAACCGAGCACGCTCAACCTCATTCTTCCGGAAGTATATCTGGCAGACGGCGACAGAGAGCAGCGGATCGCCGGTATTCGGTCAACAATGCAGCAATATCTTGCTGACGGGATATTCGCACCTCCCCACCGCGGATTTATATATATAGAACGAAAAACTGCCTACGGGCGGGTACGTCACGGCCTAATTCTGGCTGTTGATCTGGAAGCGTACGAATGGACTCCGTTCAGTAAGGCGCTCATCCGGGCGACTGAGGCAACGATCGTTGACCGTATCCCGCCACGCAAGGCAATACGAAAAAACGCACCGCTTGAGCTGCCGCATATCATGCTGCTTGTGAACGACCCCGGGCGGCTTCTCGTTGAAACAGCCGGAGCCGGTGTTAAAGCGCTCGGAACACCGCCTGCATACGACGGAGAACTCATGATGAACGGCGGAAGCATCACCGGATGGGCCGTTCCCGAAGAACTGAACAACTCGGTATGTGCGGCGCTAAACACGATCGCAGACGCGAACACCGCTGCGGACGGCAGTACGTTCCTGTTCGCGGCCGGCGACGGAAATCATTCGCTTGCAACAGCGAAAGCAGTATGGGACGACTATAAAACAAAGCTGACTGCAGAAGAAAGGCGTACGAGCCGCGTTCGGTACGCGCTTGTTGAAGTTGTAAACATATACGATACAGGCCTTACGTTTGAACCCATACACCGGGTGCTTTTCGGAGCGGACACAACGGAACTGATCGCGCGGTTAAAAACAACACTCGGCGGCACGGTGTCTGAATGCGCGTCAGGACCGGAACTGGAACAGGCGGTAAAAACGACCGGGAACGCGTTCGGCTTTGTGAATACCGTAAACGGAAAAGCGACATATACGCTGCTTGCAACAACTATTTCAGAACTGGCAGTTGCACGGTTTCAACCGGTTGTTGACGATTATACAGCAGAACAGGAAGCAGCCGGCAGACATATCGGGATCGACTACATACACGGCAGCGAAGAAGTGCTCAAGCTCGGACTTCAGCCCAATACGACAGGCATACTCCTTCCACCCGTGGACAAGGACAGTTTCTTTGCGACAATCAGCACCCGCGGACCGCTGCCCCGGAAATCTTTCTCCATGGGGGAAGCGGACGAAAAGCGGTTTTATCTTGAATGCCGGAAATTATTCTAGAAAGGGGAACGTGAGCCATGGCTAAAAAAGCAGGTACGATCGTGTACAAATGCGCGAACTGCGGGTATTCGCAGCCGCGGTGGCTCGGACGGTGCCCGCAGTGCGGAGAATGGAACACACTTGAAGAGTGTATCCTTGATCCGAACGCAGTCACGCCTGCCGGACAGGGAACTGAAACAGCGGGAAAAATAAAACCCGTTCCCCTGGCTTCGGTAAAAGCGCAGGATGATATGCGCCTTTCCACGGGTATCGCCGAATTTGACCGCGTGCTCGGCGGCGGCGCCATGAAGCGCTCGTCCGTCCTTATCGGCGGAGAACCGGGCATCGGAAAATCGACGCTTCTGCTTCAGACCGCTTCGAGCTCCGCGAAACTTGCCGGAAAAGGAGCGCGCATACTGTACGTGAGCGGTGAAGAATCAGCAGCCCAGATAAAGGACCGCGCCGAACGGCTCGGCGTCCCTTCGACAGGGATTGAACTGTTGTGTACGATGCGGCTTGAAGATATTCTGGACGCACTCGACGCGCAGAATCCTTCGCTCGTCATTATCGATTCAATCCAGACAGTATATGCTGCGGAAGCGGGACTCGTTCCAGGTACGGTGAACCAGCTCAAGTACTGTGCGAATGAACTGATTGCGTGGGTCAAAGAACGGGACAGCGTGCTTATCATGACTGCACACGTTACGAAAGAAGGGCTTATCGCAGGGCCGAAATCGCTTGAACATATGGTCGACACCGTCATTTCCTTTGACCGGAGCAGCGACGAATTCCGTTTTCTGCGGGCAATAAAAAACCGGTTCGGCTCCGTTGATGAACTGGGCATATTCGAGATGTCTGAAAAAGGACTTATCGAAGTTCCTGACCCGTCAGCGCTCTTTCTTACCCGGAGGAACGACGGTTCTGCAGCGTCTGTACCGGCCGGTGTCGCGTGCACGGCGGTTTTCGAGGGCAGCCGGGTGTTCATTGTTGAAATTCAGGCGCTGACCGTACCTGCGAAAGCGTCCCTTTCAAGAGTGTACAGTGACCGCATAGATTCGGCGCGGGTTTCCCGGGTCGCCGCTGTGCTTGAAAAACGGACGGGATTGCATTTTTCCGACCAGGACCTGTATATAAATGTCGCGGGAGGCATGAGGCTGTCCGAAAGTGCCGTCGACG
>Ga0183099_1001457_pt1 | contig 13657 bp, 11 predicted proteins | sample Biomet1_FD_127788 | JGI IMG/M metagenome (GOLD analysis project Ga0183099, IMG submission 127788) | Microbial communities from bioreactor (seeded with anoxic lake sediment) at LBNL, California, USA - Biofuel metagenome 1 | ecosystem: Engineered > Bioreactor > Anaerobic > Unclassified ... | reverse complement strand
GGATTTATGTTTCAATAAAAATAAGCTAGAAGAAACTCTAAATATCACTTCTTTTTCAGATGGAGAATCAGTATGGAGGTTACGGGATTATATGGAATCCAAAATATTAGAACAAGGAAAAGAACCTTATCCTTATTCTATTTTAAAAGTTAATAGATGGTATAGATATAAATAATAAAAAGGAGTGCGTGAATATGAATAAAATAATAGAATTTCTAAATGAAGCAAAAGTATATTACCTTGCTACATTAGAAAATAATCAACCGAGGGTGAGACCATTCGGTGCTGCAACAGAGTATAATGGAAGACTTTATTTATCAACAAGTAATGATAAAAATGTATTTAAACAGTTTATAGAAAATCCAAAAATTGAAATGTCAGGCATGGCTAAAGGAAAGTGGATTAGAATATCAGGAATAGCAGTCGTTGATGAAAATTTGTATGCAAAACAAGCTATGCTCGATGCCAATCCTTTCTTAAAAGGAAAATATAGTATTGATGATGATAAGTTTACAGTATTTTATGTGGATAATATGACGGCTATTTTGTATTCAAATACTGAAGAACCTATTGAATTAAGATAAAACAATTAGGAGGAAATCATGTTGTATAAAAATAATGATTTAAAACTTTATAATGTTGGACTAGGCTGTATGGGAATGGTAAACTCAGAAAGTAGAGCTGAAAATATTGCTACAATACATAAAGCTTTAGATTCTGGAATTAATTTAATAAATACTGGAGATTTTTATGGATCTGGAAAAAGTGAAATGGTTGTTGGCGAGGCACTAAAAGGTCAAAAGAGAGAGAAAGCATTTGTTTCTGTTAAGTTTGGTGTTTTATTTGAACCAAATGGAGCAATGTATGGTTTAGATGTTAGACCATTCACAATAAAGAACTATCTTACCCAAACACTAAAAAGGTTAAATTTAGATTATATCGACTTATATCAACCAGCAAGAATTGATTTGGGTATCCCTATAGAAGAAACTATTGGTGCTATTTCTGAATTAGTTAAAGCTGGGTATGTAAAGCATGTAGGTATTACACAAGTTGACAGTGATACTTTAAGAAGAGCTCACGCTACGCATCCAATAAGTTTAATTGAATCAGAATACTCTTTATTTAATAGAGGAATCGAAAAAGATATTATTCCTATAGCTAGGGAGCTTGGAATTGGTATAGTTGCTTTTGGTGCTCTTGCTCATGGACTTCTGAGTGGCACTTATTCAAACGATGGCTCCAATAGATTTAGCTCAAGAATTCCAATATTTTTTAAAGAAAATATTGGCAAAAATCTTGAATTAATAGAAGAACTCCGTTTAATTGCTGATGAAAAAAACATTACAATTCCACAACTTGCTATTGCTTGGCTACTAAGCAAAGGAGAAGATATTATCACTTTAATTGGAGCTTCAAGACTTTCTACTCTTAATGATTCATTAAAATCAGTAGACGTAAAACTAAGTTTAGCTGATATAGAAAAAATTGAAAATATAATGGCTCATGATAAAATAGCTGGAAATAGTTTTCCAGAAGCAAAATTTAAGAATGGATTATTGGTGAGATAACCTTAGCTATATTTATTTGAATACCCCCTTGATTTTATTGAATAAATCAGAGGGTATTTTAGTTTACTATAAAAAAACATAGGATAAAGAATTTTTTTCTTCATCTTGAAGGAAAAATAAAAATTTATATGATATAATTAATAAAAACTATAAAATTAAGGAGGTTCTATGATAGAAATATTATTGAAAAATAAAGGACTGTTAAATTTTAAAAATATAAAAGAAATTCCAGTTTCCAATTTAGAATTTGATTTAATGCAATTTGTAGATTATACAGATTTTGAATTGAATTGGCTTAAAGAAAATTATGGTCTGGATTTTGCTATAATGCAAAACTACCAAGATATTGAAATTAGTTCCCACTTTTTAGAAAATGTAAATCAAGCATCATTTCATTTTTCTATTCCTTATATGAATAAAGAGAAGAAAATGGTAGAAGAACCTATTTTTATTATCGTTTCTAAAGTAGGAATTTTTCTTTTTTCAAGTTCTGAACTTGATAGTTTTTTTAACGAAATTTATTTTAACAAAGTAGAAGCTTTACAAAAAAAATATGATAGAGAAAAAATATTAAAATTTCAGTTTGAATTCATTTCTGACTATTTTGCAGATATTACAGAAAGTCTAACAAAAAAAATTAAATTGCTTGCCAATAAAATTTTAATTGAGAAAGAGTTTTCTAAAGAAGAGTTAGACATAATTACAACATACAATTTTAATAACCTATTAATCAAAGAAGCATTGCTTGAAACAACTAGAATTTTTACTCTATATATGAAGAGTAACTGGGAGCAAACGATTGGAATTAAAGAGAGTGTCTTAAGAGAATTAAATGATTTATCAGCTGTTTCGGATTATATTCAATTTAATTTCGACCGTTTGGACGATTTAAAAGAAAACGTATCTAATAAAATAGATTTGGAACAAAATCATATTTTTAAAATGCTTACAGTTGTCACTGTTTGCATCTCTCTGCCAACTTTTATAGCAGGATTTTATGGAATGAATTTTGAAAAAATGCCTGAATTAAAATCTGCCTATGGTTATCCTATAGCAATAATTTCTATGATACTTGCAGCAGTATTACCTTTTATATATTTCAAAAATAAAAAATGGTTGAAGTAATTTAGGGAATTTCAATTATCTTTTATATATTTTATGAAAATGCCCCTCAATTTAATCTCTTAAATTGAGGGGCAAATTTTTTTCCTCCAATATTCATAGCGATAGGGAGAGGGCTGAGTTGGAGGAAAATATATTTAAAAATCTGCTAACAGATTTATGAAATATCAAGATAACTTACTAAATTTTCTTCTATAAAATTTCTTAACCATATCATAAGCTTAATTCTTTAGTTAATACTGTCTGATTTTTTTCTACATATGCTAAAATAATTAATGTGATTATTCTTATAATAAATCCAAATAAGAAAATTATTTTTATTTCACTAAATGAATAATCAAAAATAATAAAAGACTTATTCTGAGTGGCATTTCCTATTGCTCCACCCATAAGAGCGGCAATCAATCCAAAAAAACCAGAAATCATTGAGAATAAACCACTGTAAGCTTCAACAGGCGTTTTTATTATAGATAAAAGCATATTAAAAAACGTAAGTCCTACAATAGAATTTGCAAAACCATTTATAACTGCTTCAATAGACAATATATACTTAAAATTATTTGAGTTTATAAAAATATATAATAAAAAATTTACAGTTGAAATCATTATTCCTACAAATAAAAGTCTTTCGTTACCAATTTTTTTCGTCATTTTACCCAAAAATAAATATAAAATAGTAGATATAATACCTGATATAACATTCAAAGAGCCAAGATATTGTTTATTAACATTTAATATTTGCACTTGATAATACGAAAAAAATGGCTTAGTTAATTCATTCCCCAATATCCAAAAGATAGCAAATACTAGAAATTTTAAAAAATCATTATCTCTTAATGGTGCAAAAAAACTCATTTTATCAGTAGTTTTGAAATCCAAGCAAGGAACAAAATGTTTATTTAATAAAACTACTGAAATTATTGAACTAATGGACATTAAGAGAGTAACTATAAAAAGTCCTGTTTTAGGATCAAATTTATTAAGAGCATATCCATATAGATAGAAATAAATCATTGTGGCTACTGATATATATAAATTTCGCTTACTAAAATATTCTGCTCTTTCATCTGATTTTATTACAAATTGCATTGTCGCCGTCCAAATATTTCCCAAAATAGTTCCAAATAAATTGTGTAAAATTAATATAAAAACTAAAATATAGGGACTTTTAAAATCTAAAACTATCATGAGAGGAATCAAAAGATAAATCCCTCTAGACATGATTGCAATAATAATAAATGCTTTTTTTCTTGTTTTAAAAATTCGATAAATTTTTAGCGTAAATACTTGTGCTCCCTGAGTTATTATAGGAATTGCTGACAAAAAAGCTATGATAAAGGGGGTAGATTTAAAATACAATGCTAATGCAGTAAATACAAAACCAGCATTTAGAACTGCTATACCACAAGACAACATTCCTTCCATTATAGATAATTTTTTTGTTAAACTTAAACTCTTATTCATGAGACTCCTTAGCCATTATTTGAATTTTCTTAAACTATAATTTAAAGAATACTAAATCATCTTTTAATTTATTAATTAGCTCTTCTAGCTCAAATAGTGCACTTTGATGATTAATAATAGTATCCCTCACGTTGTCTGAAATGTCTGTAGTTTCAACACTTAATGATTCAATTTCAGTAGAATTTTCTACAATAAGCTCTATTGCAGTATTGATTTCTTTTGAAGCAGATATTTGCTCATTAAAAGAATTTGTTATATTACGAATTTCATTAGCATTAATTTCATTGTTATCAATAATCTTTATCATATTTCTTTTAGCAACTTCAACTAATTCTAGTCCTTCTGATACTTTATTTTTTATATCATCTGATCCTATTTTTACTACTTCTACCTCAGATTGAATACTAGTTATCAGTTCTTCTATTTTATTTGTTTCTTTATTCGTTTGCTCTGCCAATTTTCTTATTTCATCAGCAACAACTGAAAAACCTCTTCCAGCCTCTCCAGCTCTCGCCGCTTCAATAGCAGCATTTAACGCTAATAAATTAGTTTGTTCGGCAATTCTATCGATAGCAGTAATTATAGAACCAATGTTATTTGATAAATCTTTCAATTTTTCTATCTCTATACTAGTTTTATCAGTACTTTCATAAATGATTGTCATACTATCAGACATTTTTGCCATGTCTAGAGAGCTATCTTCTGCAAGAGTTAGTGTTTCCGAAAATGATTTGTTAGCAGTTTCTATATTACTATTAATTGTTTCACTGGTTGCTGTAATCTCTTCCAAAGCTGCTAAACTTTGTTCTGCAGAAGCTGCCTGACTCTTTACATTATCTAAAACAATAGCAATAGAATGGCTTAGTTGCACAATCCCTTTGTCAATTTTACCATTGATTTCTTCATAATAATCACTATCTTTCCCATTAATCAAATTATCCATAGAATGATTAATTATCCTATTAGAATTAACTATTTCTGAGGTCAAATTAATAATACTATTAATTGTATTATAGAGCTTTTCCACAAAAAAATTGAAATTTGTTGCCAACTTCCCTATTTCATCCTTACTTTTAATATCCAACTTTGCATTAAGATTTCCATGAGATAAGTTATTAAACTCTTTTTCCATTTTTTCAATAGGTTTTGATAAACTTGTGGCAATCATAATAGAGAATACTACTACAATTATTATCCCTATTAAGCTATAAATAAAAATATACTCTGCTAATTTATTCGCCGTACTGTTTATCTCTTTGTCTTTAACTGTTACAATAAGTGTCCAGTTAGGTGAATTTTCTATTTTTTTCGAATATATTGTTGTTTTCTCATTTCTAGTATCTTTAGATTTAAAATTTGTTTCACTTAAATTTAGTATATTAGTAGCCAAAGAATCTTCAATTAGATTTATATTATTATTTGTTAAAGAGAATTCCATTCTTTCTGATTCTACTGGATGAGCAATTATCGTTCCCAAATCATCACAAATCCACCCATATCCACTTTCTCCTATTTTAATATTATTTGTTACTTGAGAGAGTGTATTTAGCGTTACAGATCCACCTAAAATCCCTATATTTTTACCTTCCAAATCATTAATCATTACAGCAATTTCAAAAACAGTTTCTCCTGTTATTATTGATATTATTGGTCTACTTATTACATAACCCTTCCCATTTTTTAAAAGTTCTCTATAATAATCCTTATTTGAAATATCTCCTTTATCCCCTGATGAATTTACTGTTTTTCCTGATATATCTGAAAAATATAATGTCGAAAACCTCTCTTTTTTATCCTTTATTCTTTCTCTTAAGAAGTTTGTGATAATCGTCTTATCTTTCTCTTGAAAAACAGCTTCTTTAGAAAGTTCTTTTTGCTCATTTATTAGTCCTTGTATATAAAAAGATAATGCCTTTGAATTAACATCTAAAGTTTTTTTTACTTCTGCTGTTGTTAGTTTTTCTATAGATTTTGAAATATTTTTATAAATTACTATCCCCACTGATAAAAAAATTAGGAAAAAAATACCTGTAAAGCTTATTATAATTTTATTTTTATCTTCATATTACTCCTTTAATGCATTGTAATTTATTCAATGCCAATGTGCCCCCATCTGTATAATAAAATCAATGGATAAAATAATAAATATTATTTTATCCATTTCAAATCAAATATTTAAGCAAATATTATTTCATTCATTTCTTTTAAACCACTTACTATCAAATTAGCTTCTTTCAGGTTGTCGCTACCTATTCCTACAACTTTCATTTTGCCCTTAACAGCAGCTTCTACCCCAGCTTCTGCATCTTCAAATACTAAACAGTTTTCAGGTTTAACTCCAACTTCTTTAGCTCCCAAAATAAATACTTCAGGATCTGGTTTTGCCTTAGAAACTTTATTCCCATCTATTATTGCATCGAAATATTTTGTTATTCCAGTTTTATCAAGTATCATAACTGCATTCTTACTCGCAGACCCAAGAACAACTTTTATATTTGATTTCTTTAGATTTTTAATAAAATCTAAAGCTCCTGGAAGTAATTCTGATTCATCAATTTTGCTAATATTTTCTATATACCAATTATTTTTCTTTTCCGCTAACTCTTCTTGATCTTTAGAATTTAAAGATAACTCTCCAATTTCTAGTAATATTTCCAATGATTTTACTCTACTTACACCTTTTAATTTTTCATTTTGTTCTTCAGTAAAGTCAAATCCAAGATCATTAGCTAATCTTTTCCATGCCAAATAATGATATTTTGCTGTATCTACAATCACTCCATCCAAATCAAATAAGCATGCTTCAATATTTTTTATTATTTCTTTTTTATTTTCCATCCCTAACCCCTTAATATTTTAGTCTTTTATTTCTAATATTTTGTGACATTATAGTCATTATGTGTAATATCAATTTTATATTTTTCTTCTTTTAAAATTACTTTAAAAGAAAGTTTATTCCACTTTTTAGGTAATTTCGGATTAACAGATATTTTCCCATCTTTAATTCTTAATCCTGCAAATCCTAATATTGTTGCCATCCAAGCTCCACCATTTGCGGCAGGGTGTGTTCCTCCTATGTATATTGATCCAGCAAATTGCTTAGATTCTCCCGTTAAATCTACATTGGCAGTTTTAACAAAGAATGGATAAGCCCATTCAGGATTTCCAATCTCACAAGAAAGAAGTGAATAAATACATGGACTCAAACTAGATCCGTGCTCTGTTCTCGGCTCATAGTATTCCCAATTAGATTTTTTAATTTCTTGAGAGTAGTCTTCTCTAAATAGATAAAGCATTAATGCTACATCTGCTTGCTTAATAATCTGAGTATCTGACGCAACTCCATGGCCTCCACCCCAGTATTCTTTTGGATTAAGTAATCTGCTTTTTACTTCAGACAAAGAGCAATCTTCTAACCTACTATATCCATCAAATTGCTCTATTATCAGGCTTTTTTCGCTGGGTTCTGGAACAAATAATTTTTCTTTGAATTTTATTAAACTTTCAATTTCTCCACTATAATTAAGTTTTGAAATTAATTCATTATATTCTACTAAATAATTTTCTTTTAGTAGTTCTAAAGTATTCAACGCAATTTCTACTGTGTGATATACCATTTTACTTGTATAAACACTATTATTTACTCTTTCATGATATTCATCTGGACCAATAACATCTAAAATTTCAAATCTATCTTTATCTTCCTTGAAATATGCATAAGAGTAGAAAAATCTTGCACATTCTAGAATTACTTCCGCTCCACCATGAAGAAGCATATCTATATCTCCAGTAAATTTATATGTTTCCCAAACTGCATAAGCAACAGCTGCACTTATATGGACTTGTTTGTCTTTAAAATATGTTTTAACAGGACGACCTGTAAAAACATCTGTTACATTAAAATCACTACAAGCATCTTCTCCATTTTCATGACTTTCCCATGCATAAAAAGCTCCTTTGAAACCGTAGTATTTCGCTTTTTCTCTTGCACCATCTAAAGTTCTTATACGATAATTAACTAGATTATTAGCAACTTCCGGAGAAGTATGTAGGAAAAATGGAAGCATAAATATCTCTGTATCCCAAAATACTGCTCCCTTGTACGTTTGACCAGATAAACCTCTCGCTGGAATTGATAATTTATTAGAATGACTTGGAGCAATAATTTGAAGATGGTAAATACTGTAACGTAACGCTAATTGATCTTCTTCAGATCCTTCAATTATGACATCTGAAATATCCCATCTATTTTCCCATTGTTTTACATGAGAATTTTTTAAATTATCATAGCCTAAATTTGACAATTGAATAATTTCTTCCTTACTTACTTTTTCCATGTCATGTACTTCATCATTTCCTGTATATACCGAAACATATTTATAAATAGTGCATTCTTTATTTTCTTCTGCTATAAATTTTATATTACGGAAAACACTCTTATCTTTTTTTCAACTATCTCTTGGTATGCAAAATCTTTTTGACATATTTCAGAAACTATAACTGGAATTTTTAATTCTTGGGTTCTCGACGTTACAGATATAACACCATTTTCAGCATCTAACTTATGCTCTTCAAGATGAGGACCATTTATATCCCAAACTTCTCCATCTATTCCTGTTTTTATGACTATTTCAGATTTCTTTTCAACCTTTATTGAATACTTTAGACACATCAGATGAACATTTGAAAGACTTACAAAACGCTCTGATTTTATATTTACTTTTCCTAATTCTGTATTAAACACTGTATCTCTTTTGTGAAGCCCTTCTTTTATATCAAGTTCTTGTAAATGCTTCAAAGGTATTTCTTTAGTAAGTCCTATCTCTTTCCCATTTATAATTATTGATGTAAATAGCCCGTTGGGAGCATTAATTGGCTCCCTCCAGCTATTACCTTGTCTATCATATAAACCTGAAATATTACATGCTACAAGTTCATCTTTAGTATATTCTTCCATAGTTCCACGGAATCCCATATAACCATTTCCTGTCATGAATTTATTTCCGTTATTAACTATTTTCTTTTTATCAAATAACTGCTCTTCTACAATCCATGTATTCATCTTATCCCCTCCAGCACTCTGGTAAAGAAAGTTTAACTCCTCTAGAATCTATTGTAACTTTAGTATCATAAACTTCGATTTCTACAGATTTTTCATTAATAGTTTTAATTTCTACATTGTTTTTATCAACCTTAATATTAAGTATTGCCTCTTTATATGTAACTCTAAAGCTATAACTATTCCATGCTTTAGGTATCGATGGATTTAACTTTAATATTTCTGAATCACTTCTCATTCCACCAAATCCATAAACAATATTTACCCAAGCTGCTGCTAAACTTGTTGTATGCAATCCTTCTCTTGTATTTCTATTATAGTTATCTAAATCTAAACGAGTTGCAAAACTAAAGAAATCAAATGCTTCATCATGTTTTTTTAATTCAGAAGCAAATATTGAATGAATTGACGGTGATAGTGATGACTCATGTATAGTTCTTGGTTCGTAATATTCATAGTTTGCTTTCTTACTTTCAAAACTAAATTCTTGATTGTATAAGAACATAAACATTAGAACATCTGGTTGTTTTATCATATCAGTTCTATAGATTCTGTCATAAGACCAGCTATGATATAATGGGAAATCTTCTACCGGTATATCATCAACATTAATATGAGGAGAATTAAAATATCCTTCATGTTGTTCATAAATACCTGTATTTTCTTCTAATAATATATTCATATTGTCTGCACAGTTTTTAAACTCTCTTAACTCTTCTTCACTAAACTTTGTTCGATTCTGAATTTCTTCATATTTTTTAGGCTCTTTTTCTTTTAATTCGCTTAATACTTCTGCTGTATATTCAAAGGATTTTTTCGCCATATAATTTGTATAACAGTTATTGTTTACCATCATATGAAACTCATCTGGTCCCATAACACCGTAGAATCCAAATTGTTTTGTAAGTTGACTCCAAGCTCCACGAGATTTTAAAAATCTACTTATTTGCACTAGCATTTCCGCTCCATGGTCATACAGAAAATCTTTATCTCCACTTAAATGAACATAATGCCAAATACCAAAAGCTACTGCTGTACTTGGTTGAAATTGTAAACTAGCATGTTGCCAAAGATCACAAGCCTCTTCTCCATTTAGTGTTGCTATAGGATAACAAGCTCCTGTACAATCAAGCATTTTTGCTCTCTCAAGGGCTCTATCTAGATTATTATATCTAAACTCTAATAAATTTTTTGCAGCTTCAAGGTTATTGAAAAGATAAAATGGTAAACAATATGTTTCTGTATCCCAGAAAGCATGGCCATTATAAGCTTCTCCTGTAAGTCCTTTAGCTCCAATATTATTTGTTGGATCTTGCCCATGATAAGTTTGCTGCATTTGAAAAATACAATAACGTATCCCTTGCTGGTTATTTTCATCTCCTTCAATTTGAACATCAAGTTTTTCCCAAACATTAGCCCAATAATTTTTTGAGAAAACTAAAGCATTTTCAAAACCTACAGATGATTGCTCCAAAAGAGAATTTATTCCCTTCTCCCATAAATAATTATTATTTTTAGACGTATCTTTTAACACAATATTAGAAACTAATTTTTCTACATTACTTATTTCCCCTTCTACAAGAGTTAAGTCAAATTTATATCCAATGATTTTATCTTCTTCATAAGTTGTTTTATTGCATATTTTGTCTGACACAAGATTAAATCCTGAGAAAATTCTCTGATTTGATGTTATTGTCTCTCCAATAGCACCTACTGCTTCATTAACTATTTCTTTTTTTATTACATTCCAGTAGTTTTTTCCTCTAGTTTGTTGAATTGTTCCAAAGTCTAACCCCATTATCATTTGAATATTTCCTGAAAAATTTAATGGTTCAAAACTAATTTTTTGAAATCCTTCATTAACTTTGTCCATATTTAAAAATCTTAAAAAAGTAACTTTTAAACTTTTCCCAGATTTTGTATTCCAAATAAATTCACGTGTAAATGTCCCATTTTTAAGATCTATTACTCTTGAAAAATCTTTAAAATCAGCTGTTTTTAAGTCTAATTGCTCACCATCAACAAATATTCTTGTATATAACCAGTCAACTGAATTAACCATAAAATGAGTATGATTAACAATTCCTTTATATGCCGATTTATTTACATCATCTGAAAATTCATATATTCCATTAAAATAACTTCCAACAAGTGCATCAGCAGTTGTTCCTTCTTCAAAATATCCTCTTATTCCCATGTATTCATTTCCTAATGAAAATATAGATTCAGAAACCATATTTCTACTAGAATCAAAGTCTTTCTCTATAACTTTCCACGGGTCTAACTTATAATACATATCAGCTACCTTAGCCATTAAAACTCCTCCTACATTTAGTTTAACGTTAAATCTTTTTTATCTTAAAAAAAAGGTTTATGAAAACCTTTTTTAATAACTACTCTTTAACTCCAGAATGTGAGTTACCTTGAATAATTTGTTTTTGAAAAGCAGTAAATAAAATAATCGGTGGTATTATTGCAAATATTATCGCTCTTAATACCTCAACATCTGTTGCTTGGCTACTTCTAAATTGGAATAGACGAACCATTACTGTTTCTAATCCTGTATTATTTAAAAGTAAATATGGAAGTAAGAAATCTGACCATGCCATGTTAACTGCATACATTGCAATAACCATAGTTATTGGTTTACTCATGGGCATTACAATTTTAAAAAATATCTGCAAGTCACTACATCCATCTATTCTTGCTGCTTCTATAACTGATTTAGGTAATGTATCAAAGAATTCCTTATACAAAACCACAAAGAAAGCATTGGCTCCAATAACAAACCATAAGGGATAAAATGTTCCTGTTAAGTGTAGTTTATTTAAATTCATAAATAAAGGTACTATACTTGTAGTTGCTGGAATCATTAAACTTCCTAGTATCATTCCATAAATTGCCTTAGATCCTTTTGGCTTTATAATAGAAATTGCATACGCTAATAATCCATTAAAAATTATTGCACATATAACACTTCCTGTTACAACATAAAATGAATTTAGATAATATTTATAAAATCCAAGGTCAACCCATGTTTTCTTTAAAAGCCCAAAGTCAATTTTCTTCGGTAGCAAGGTTGTCTCTCTAGTAAACTCTTTGATATCTTTAAAACTAGAAAGAAAAACCCAAATTGGTGGAGCAATTGATATAATCGTTATCAATAAACATACTAAAAACATTCCATAATATAAAATTCTTACGCTTGGTTTCTTTAAATCTGATTGGGAAATAATTCCATTTACTTTTTTATCTAATAATGACACGAACTTCACTCCTTTCTATGCATCTTCACTTTTATTTATTTTATTATACACTACAGTTAAAATTACTAAAGATACACTAATCATTACTGATACTGCTGCTGCTTTAGGATAATCAAATTTTTCAAATGCATATTTAAATACCAATTGCATTATTGATATTGAAGCATTATTCGGACCTCCATTAGTCATTACTAACGGTTCATAAAGTATTTGGAAAACAGATATAACTTGTAAAATTAATAAAGTTCTTATAAGTTTACGAAGTCCAGGTATTGTTATGTTCACTATTCTGCTCCATATTCCTGCCCCATCAATTATTGCTGCTTCATACAGTTCTCTGTTAATCCCTTGAAGTGCTGCTAAATATATTAAAGCTGTAGCTCCTGCCCCTTTCCAAGTCATAGTAAGAACAATTAACGGTATTGTTAACTTAGGGTCGCTTAACCATATACTCGGTTCCATTCCAAAATGACCTAAAATAATATTTAATACTCCTGTTTTTCCTGGCTTTAAAATAAATCCCCACATTAAAACCGTAGCTAATCCTGGCACAACATTTGGAAAGTAAGTTCCTACCCTAAATAGCCCTTTTGCATAAATCATTTCATTTATGAGAATTGCCATTATAATAGGAATAAAAAAACCAATTATTAGAGACCAAATTGCATAAAGGCAAGTATTTCTTACTGCTGGAAAAAAATCTGGATGATGAAATACATCAATATAGTTTTTAAATCCTACAAACTCTACTGTTCTCATTCCTTGAGCACTGTAAAATGATAAACGAATACTCTCTAATAGTGGTTCCCAAACAAAAAAAGTAAATAAAATTATTGCTGGTAGCATAACAAGCCAACCTGATAAGTTATTTCTAATAAGTTTAGAAATTTTATACTTTTGTGACATTTCTTTTGTTCCTTCAAGCATATAAACTCTCCTTTACCAAACTATGAGTCTACAATAAGTTATGATGTATTTAATTTATCATAGATTTCATGCTTTAACTTTATTATGTAAGTTGAAATAGTTTACTTTAATAAATAAACCTATTTTATTTATCAAGTTTATCTTAAATATTACGGTTATTCTCCTACAAACTCTACTGTTCTCATTCCTTGAGCACTGTAAAATGATAAACGAATACTCTCTAATAGTGGTTCCCAAACAAAAAAAGT
>Ga0183099_1001456_pt1 | contig 13673 bp, 16 predicted proteins | sample Biomet1_FD_127788 | JGI IMG/M metagenome (GOLD analysis project Ga0183099, IMG submission 127788) | Microbial communities from bioreactor (seeded with anoxic lake sediment) at LBNL, California, USA - Biofuel metagenome 1 | ecosystem: Engineered > Bioreactor > Anaerobic > Unclassified ... | reverse complement strand
CTTAATGAGATGTGCCATGTCATCCAGCCGCTGAATCAGGCCGAGCGCGAGAAGCTGGGCGTGGTTGTTCTGTTCACCAGGCCGGAACAGGCCAGCCAAATCACCAATCTGGCGAAGGAGTTGGAGCAGTTCGACTACGTTCCCAAGGTACGTACGCCGGAGGAATACGGCAAGTACATGATCATGGATTCCGGCCATTATGAGTACGATGAAAATCTCGCCGGTTACATCGACTTCGCCAAATACGGCAAGGAGCGCATGGAAAACGAGCAGGGACAATTCAATGATCGGGGCTATGTGGCCTATCAGGGCACGCTCCGTTTGGACGAGCTGATGCAGGGCGACCCTGCCGAGAATATGGGGCAGCAGATGAATATGGAGTAATACGGGCAAAGAAACAGCCGAAGGATCATTCCTTCGGCTGTAAATGCATTTTTCGGGTTAAGCCATCGGCGCTGGTGCGGTACTGTTCCGGCGAGATGGCTCCGTGCTCAAGAAAGCTCTTCAGCATGGCCATCTGACGGCGGTATAGATCTTCGTTGGTCAGAGGCGCTTGCTTTATGGATTCTGGATCAGAATTCAAGGCGTATTTCCTCCCTTGGTGATCTACTCGCAAAACGGGGATCTATACATTATGGGATATACGGAACATTGTCTTCATCAAATAATCCGTCATATATTATCTGATAATATTGTTTTCCGTATAGGTCACTGCAATATTGTGAACCCTGATATTCATGTGCAGTATAAGGATATTCATTGTTATTTTTTTGCGTGTATTTAGTAACACTTACAAACAAGCCCATAATGTCACTGTGACTAAATTCATCTGCTGGAAATACAAAATAGTCATATGTTCCATCACCCAGATCACTTTCATACCCGAAATTTTTGGCACTAATAACATGGTATTGTTTCATTGGTATCATCTCCAATTTTAGTAAGTAGTCGGTACTATACCTATAACATTCAACTTTCTGTTCATCAAATCCCGATAAGTCTGTGGGTTCAGTATAACATCTGAGCCCTCCCCACGCAAGAAACAATAGCTATCGCCGCCACACTGTGGTATGTTGTATAGCTATAAAAAACATAAAGGAGATGAAGTCTATGCGCGTAAATGCCAGAAAAGAAGAATACGAACACATTGAGCTGTTCGGTAAACCTGCGCTGTTTACCAGCGCCCGCATTCAGACTAACAGCGTCCCGGACGGCTGGTACTGCTACGACCTGCGCGGCAGCGACGACGAACCGGGCGAGCCGGTCACCATTGAGCCGTATGTGGTGATTAACCACGCCGGCTCCGTCCTGACCCATGAAAAAATCAACATCCCCGGCGAGGGCTTCCTGCGACTGGGAAACAGTCTGGATTTCCTTGACGAGCACCTGACCTTTCAGGCGTTCTGTGAGGAACATGATATCCCTTACCCGGCGGACAATCAAACATTCAAGCTTCGACCCGCTTCTGTATCAGAGGCGGGCCTTTTTTATGCCATGACGCCGGAGAAGGACGCAGAGCTGGGCTGTATTGGCCATGTCCGAATGGATTTTGGCCATGGCGGCAAAGAATTCTGGCACACCTGGTGGCCGCGCGGCGACGAGGCGTTAAACTCCCCGGAGTTCAAAGTGGAGCTGAATGGCGTGGTGGATGAATTCCGGAAAACCGTGTTGAAGGACCTGCCCTCCATGTCCAACTACTGCTACGACAACGGCGGGGAGTTAAGCAAGAATTCCGGCCAGTACGGCTATGTGGCGGAAACCGAGAACTACCGCTACTGCCTGCGCTGCAATCCCAAGCCCGGAGACTATCAGGCGTACCTGACCTGCTTTGATAAGCGCCGGCAGGAGTTGCGGCAGGAACAGCCCCTCATCGGCAAGGTCAGCTTTGCCAGCGGTGAAACGCTGGCCTACACCGATCCGGCCATCTTTTTGCAGGTCATCCGCGACGAGCTGCCATACAAGCCCACCTCCGGCTTTCAGTACGAGGTGCTGACGGACGATCCCGCCGTCCGAAAAGGCGCGGACGATATCCTCTACGATCTGTTCGGCGAGGAAAACCCGCGTCCGCTGGAGGATTACGGCCTGACGCAGCGTGGCCGCGAGGCGCTTAAAAACGCGGAGAATCCGAATCTACCCCACAGCTACCGCTGGTTCGTGGTGGAGAACTTCGCCTGCGAGGGTGAAACACGGCATGACACCGATTCCCTCACCGGGGCAATCGACCGCTTCAACGGCCTTGCCTGCGACAGCAAGCGCCTGTGCGTCACTAAGGATGACGTCGCCACCGTCTATCTGGCAATAGCCCAGGACGGGGAAACGCATCTGGACGAGGGTTGGCGGGACAATCCCCGATTCGCCGCAGACAGCACCGTACAGGAAGCGGACGCGCGATTGCAGCTCAGCATCGCGGGGCTGGAACCGATCGGTTCAGAAATGACTTTTGGAGGTATGTAAAATGGCGATTTCGAATGAATGGCTGTCATTCCTGCGGGATCAGTTCCCCGTAGGCAGCCGCATTAAACTTCGGGAAATGAAAGACCCGTACCACCCCATGGAGCCGGGGACGATGGGGACGCTGGACTGCATTGACGACGTCGGAACATTCCATGTGAAGTGGGACAACGGCAGCAGCCTTGGGCTGGTCATCGGCGAGGACAGCTTCACCGTCCTGCCGCCCGAAACGCATCTCCTCAAGCTGTATATGCCCATGACCGTGGATTGCTACGAGAAAAATGAATGGGGCGACACCGAGGACGAACCCACGGAGCTGGACAACCACACAGCGGCAGGCTATGCGGACCACATTGTCGCCGCGCTGATGCGGGAGCGGCTGTCCACCGAAACGGAACGCGGCCTCATGCACTATTACGATAAAAACGACAGCGTGGAGCAGAAGGTCAAGTCCTGTGATTTTACCGCCGAGGAGAGCCGGAGCAGAGCGCCGCACCGGGTGCAGGTGGTGTACTCTTCGTCAAAGCAGTTTTAACACAGGGGATTCTCTTCATTTCCCGCGTTGTCCTCCCGCCGGATTCGCTCCCCGCATTCCCGGCACACAACGGTGTCCTCCGCGAGGCAGCTCCGACACAGATGCTGGCCGCTCCATACGGTCTCCTCGGCTGCAGGCAGCTCTCTGCCGCAGATTTCACAGCAAAAGGTATCTTCCATGCAAATTTTCTCCCAGAATATAAAATAAAGCCCGTGGGAGTTTCCCACGGGCCACTATGATTATAGTATATATTTTGTCTTGTCTCAAAGCCGGAGCAGGCTGGCGGGGAAGGGTTTCTTTTACTCTCCGTCAATAAGGCCGGACGGGTCGGACGAGTACTGCGCCGGTTTCCCCTCGGTTCAATTACTGTCCCTGTGAGTGGTAACCCTTGGTACAACTTGATTTATTCAAGTCCTATAATTTCACTCCGACCATGGGTAAGTCCTTATAGGACTTACCACATCCGAAATCAACAATCGCGGCGTAACCATTATCAATCAAGTTCAGGACAAAAATCAGGATGGCGCCAATGGCCCGAAAAGCCGCAGAGATATTGGAAGCCGGTCCAATTCGGCTTGTAAAACGAACTTTTAACGTCTCCTATTTTTTGTTGCTGGGAAAATAAAAAGCAGAAGGCGAAATTTCACTTGCCTTTCTGGCATATAATCTGTAAAGAGCGATCCATATTCTTGGTACAAAGGAACTGATAGAAACCCTTGGGGCGTAGCGCAGGCAACACGTCTGCTTTTTTGTTGTCTGCAAAGAAAACCAAATGGAGTTTGGGGGAACGCACGGCTGTGTTTTGACACAGTCTGGGGCAGAGCCACAGCAAGCAGAGCGGAGCCATTCCGACCGACGGAAGGAATGGGCGCTTTGGCGCGCCAATCCCCCTGCTTGCAGGTCTAATCGCCAATCTAACCGGAACGTTCCGATAATAGATATCATTATAAGGCATGGATATACTTCTTAAACTTGAAGTTTCCTCAGATGGGAAGTATAATAATAAGAAAGCGCAAGAGAAATGATCATGGATTACATCAGCAGATGGACGGCGTAAACAGACAGATGAGTTGATGCATTATGGTAGGAAAGGAGCGAAGACATGACGGCAAACGAAGTGAATCGGCGAATAACAACGATAGCCAATGATCGCCGGTTATCCGTTATCGTCTTTTCCCTGTTCTTTGCCTGGCTGCTTGCATTTCCGTTTGAAGGTCAGATACTTTATACCCTGACGGATGCCTATCATATTGAACCGCATAGTATGGTTTTCAGCGCGATTGCAGCGACCTTTTCCGGACTATTTTCCGGCGGTTTTCTGGCAAACACCATAAAGCGGGCAAAGAAAATGATCTTGGGCTCTGCTGTGTTTGACATCCTCGCATCGGCTGTGTTTTTTTCCCCGCCCGGTGCGCTGTGGTTGCCGGCGCTGGTGCTGTGCTCCTATTCCGGAGGCTGTGCTGTTGCGGCATGGGGATTTTATTTCAGAGGATGCACGCCGAAAGGCGAGCGCATTAAAACAGCGGCCGACGGATTGGCTTATTCCAATATTTTGATGATACTACTCAATATGGCGGCGATTCATCTTTCGCCGCGAATGGGACTGGGGCTCTCCATACTGGTGCTTGCCGCCGCGCTTTTATTTGCTTACTGGCTGCCTGTGGATACGGAGACTGATTTTTCGGAGACGGCATCAGCCCCCCAAAAGAATGTAAGTATTGCAAAGCCTCTTGCGTTCTTGTGTTTATTCGTGGTGGTCATCACAATCAATTCAGGATTGATGTATCAGGTACAGGCGCCCGCTTTTTCGCAGCTTTCGTGGCTGACAAGCTGGTATTGGGCTGTCCCCTATATTGTTGCCCTGTTTATCATGCGAAATCTTTCCAGAAAGGTAAACCGGACTTATATTTTATACGTCGCCATTGCTATGATCGGGTTTTCCTTTATCTTTTTTCTGCTGCTTGACCGTTCGGCGCTGAGTTATTTCGTTGTCAATACCCTGATGCTGGGAGCCTGCGGTGTGTATGATCTATTCTGGTGGAGTATTTTGGGCGAAATGCTGGATTATGACCGGAATGCCGCCAAAGTGCTGGGAATCGGACTTTCCGCCAATGTGCTGGGTGTTTTGCTGGGGGGACTGATCGGCCATATGCTTACTGTTTCGGGGCTTCCGGGTGAGGATGCAACCTTGCTGGCACTTGGCGTGGTCTGCGTCACGCTTGTCATTCTTCCGCCTTTGCATAAGCATCTTTCAGTGCTATTGAGCGACCATGCCTACCTGACGATGCTTTCCGATATTTCCCCACAGGAACAGACCGGGCTTCTGCGTAATATCTCACTGATGGAAAAGCTTACGGAGCGCGAACGGGAAATTGCCGCGCTGCTACTTATGGGAAAGACTTATCGCATGATTGCCGGGGAACTGTTTGTGAGCGAAAATACTGTGCGAACCCATATCAAAAATATATATTCCAAGCTTGAAGTACAGAGCAGAGCGGAACTGACCCATCTTATGCTGGACATACAGACTCAAAATGATAACGAGTGAAAAAGTTTGTCCTTTAAAGCCTCTCACATGAAGATGTGAGAGGCTTTTCTTTAAATATCACACGGACGGGTGAAATCAGCTCGCAAAATATATAGTAAGATTAAACAAACGCTTCCGGTATAAAGGAGGATTTGCTTGAAAAAGCTGGTACGTTGTCCTCGTTATTTTCTGGCTTTAGGAATTTGTCTGATGGTTGTTCAGGTCGTACTGTCTGTTTCCCTGCCGCAGGAATGGAAATTATATGCCATTGTTTCCCTGCCATTGGTTTTGGCCACAGCTATACTGATTTTTAAGGCCAGCATGGACTTGAAAGCTGCCCGGTTAATAACCGAGAACCAGATTTTGCACATTCAGCCGGCCGTTTTTCTGGAACAAAATGGTCAGGTTAAAGGAACGCTTTCGAAGGGCGAGTCCATTGAAGTGTTTGTTTCCTGCTTTGGAATTTTGCTGGATTCTAAAATTGTCAAATTCAATCAGAAAGGAATTCATTTAAGGGAGGTAGTTCTCGGGCGGGATTTTATTACGCTGACCTACTGCGTGAAGCAAAGAGTGAACACGATCTCACTCCTTCACGGGGCAATCGACGATGCCGCGCTGGAAACTATTTCACAAAAATTCCGCTATGAGACCGGGATTTCCCCTGTTGTAAAAATCTGAGGAGGGATGGCGATGTATTGTAAATTCTGCGGAACAAATTTACCTGAAAACGCCGCGTTTTGCGGTGCCTGCGGCGCACAGGCGGCGTCTTGCGGCCAACCGGCATCGGCAGCCGGTGGAAGGGTGGGCTACTCACCTAAAATCCATGACCCCGCTTTTTCCCGATATCTCAAAAATACGAACCGCTGGGCAGCCTTATTTTCCGCTGTTTTGGCCGTGGCTGCCGTCGTTGGTTTTTTCATTGCCGGACAAATAGGTGTGGAGAATATGGAAAATCCACAGGCGCTGTATATCGGACTGTGCATTGGTGCAATGTTTTTAGCCATCGCATTTTTTCAAATTATGGGCAGGAAACGAAGCCGCACTTGGGACGGAACCGTGGTGGATAAAACCGTAAAACAGAAAAGCCGGCAGAAAGAGAGCGGCAATGAGTATTACACCCAACATTATACCGAGTATGTTGTCTTAATTCGCAGCGAAGACGGGAAAGAGCATCGAATCTGTACGGAGGATGACGACACAGTGTTTCATTATTATCAGATCGGTGATCGCGTACGGCATCACGCGGGTCTGAACTCTTACGAAAAATACGATAAATCAAGGGACAGCATCATCTTTTGCAGCGCCTGCAGAACACTATGTGACATTACCGACGATGTTTGTCCCCGCTGTAAATGCCCGCTGCTGAAATGAAAACAAGAGGGCAGCCCTGAATTTTATCTGAGGAGGAATGATTTTTGAGTGATTATTGTAAAAGCTGTGGCGCACGGCTGACACCAAACGCCGCATTCTGCGGTGCTTGTGGCGCTCCAAATGAACTTTGGGGAAGCGCAGCGAATCTCTCTGAAACAGACGAAAGAGAAAGTCCGCTCAGCCCAACAGCGTTTTTGAAAGCGAGTCTCCGCGAAGGGTTTGCTTTAATAAAACAGCTCATAAAAAATCCAAAGGAACTGATACCCATGCTGATTCTCAGCATAATTTGGCTGGTTCTTTCAATTTTACCCGCCTTGGGCGTGAATCCCTGGCCGGTGCGGCTGCTTTCTTTTCTAACCTTTGCTCAGGGGGGAATGTACGGCGGCGTATGGGGAGCTTTCGGCGGTTTAATCGGCAAGGTCGTCTTTGCGTACTTTGCCAGCGTTCTGATTCTGCCTCTCTTTTGTGGGAAGAATCCGCTTAAGGGGCTTGGACGGGGATGGAAGGAATTTTTTTCCGGCCTTGCCATATCCGGCATAAACGCGGTTGTTCCGCTCGTGCTGGGCGTGGGCGCGGCGCTGATAGCTTTTAATTTTCTGACAGGAAACGCGGGTGCGGTCAACAGCATGGCGGGCATCGCGGGGTTTCTTCTGGCCGTGAGGTCTCTGACGCGCCGGGGAGGATTTCTCTGGGGGTTAACGCTTTCCATTGCAAACAGCCTTTCAAAGGGCAGAATTCCCGCACCTGTCACGGTGAGCCGCGCAATAGCAGGCTGCGCGGCGGGAAGTGCCATGGGTACGGCGCTTTCCTTTCTGAGAATCCCCTGGCTTCCTTATGCGCTGGGCGCACTGCTGCTTGTTACCGGTTTCGCGCTTGCGCTTGCCGTAAAATCCGGAAAGGGGGCGGTTTCCGCATGAAAAAACGAATTGCGGCAACGCTGTCCGCCGTTCTGATCCTATTGCTTTGGATACCTGTCTCGGCAGGGGCCATGCTGGATAAGAACGCCGAGCCGCCGGTGGTTGTCTCCAGCGGCAGCTTTGACTCCACCTATCAGACCAGTATGGATTTCAGCATCTCCGGGGGGACACTGACCAGTGCCCAATGGACGCGCAACCCGATGTATGTGAGTTATACGGTTACAGGCACCTGTAAAGAAGGTGCAACGGTTTCTCTTTCCGTCACCGGGCATCAGACCCCCACCCTGGAAAACAACGCCAGCGCGCAGCTTGTTTTTAATCAATTGACAATGAAGGCGACACAATTGGACTCAGATGGGAAAACAGTCGGAGAAGAAGACAGATATACATCGGGAACGGTCAATACGGAGACGGCTTCCCATGCGATGAGCTGCACGGCGGAGTCCGGTGTGAAAACGGTGGCGATTACGGGTGTTTTCGTCTGCCGTTGGGCTGGGGCTTCCGTTGCAGAGGAAACCGTCGCCGTCACCGTCCAACTGGACGTGGAAGACGCGGCGCCGGCGATCGCGGCGCCCGTAGAGTTAGAGACGCCGTCTGTCGTGCAGCAGACGCCGGCAGACGTACCGCCGTCCGAGCCGCAGCCGGGTACTCAGGAGCCTGCCGCAGCGGTGCAGGAGCCGGCTATTGTACCGGATATGTCCCAGCCGGACACAACAACACAAGAGCCTGCCGCAGCGGCACAAGACCTGGGAACAGCGGAGGCAGAGCCGTCCGCCCCGCCGGAGACCTTCCTGCCGGACGCCGCCTCCGCAGATGCGGCGAAACTACCGGATGCAGATTCGACTTACCGTCCATGGGCGCATGCCGGCCCGCTTGCCACTGCCGTGATCTCTGTTCTGGCCGCGCTTGCCGCCGCGCTGGGCGGTGCGGCCGGCGGCGTGGAAAGCGCTGCGGGAGGCCGTTGGGACCCACGGAAAGGCGTGCGGGACGAGGCGAAAACCATGACGGATTATTTTGCCGCGCTTTGGGGCAGCTATGGGCAGAAGGCTTATGATGCGGCGTCCGACGGCATACATCGGATCCTGGACCGGCCCCCGTCGAAGCTGCTCAACACCTCCTACACCATACGCGAAGGCAGTCAGTCGGTCAGAAAGGCCGCGCTGGACACCATGCAGCAGATCGAGAAGGAAACCCGCGTCATAAAGGGCTGGGGCAACGCGGTCAGCAAGGGATTTACCTATGGGGGAATGCTGATTGACGCCCTTGATCAAATGAAAGACCGCAACAGAGAGGACGGCACCCTGATCACGGGCGACAGCCTGCCCAAGGCGGCGGCGAAGTCCTATGTATCCAATACAGTGCTTGGCAAGGTGCTCGCTGAGAATCCGGCTTTGGTGCTGACCGATGTGCTGATGACGGTAGGGGCGGCCGGTACGAAAGGAGGCAGCGCCTTTGCCCCCTCCAACATCATTAAGGGTGTGATCCACGCGGGAATCGACCTGACGGACGGCGGCATCGCCACCCTGAGTCCGGGTGAGACCAGTGACCGGGTGGCGGAACGCGCTAAGGCGGGCTTTTATGGCGACTACCTCGGCAATATTGCGCAGGCCTCGGCGCAGGTGGGCGAAATGGCGGATGACCTGACGCTCGGTGAAGCGTCCGATATTTTGACCGATTATGACTATTATGAGTCGATGCGCAAATCCGCCGACAAAATGTGGAGCGATGAGAAGGGCAAAATGGGATACACCGGCAAGGTGGCCAGCGGTATCATGAAGGGCGTGATTACTACCGGAGAGCTGGTGACGACGGGGACGAAGGCCGCAAGCGAAATGGTCGGTACGGTTTTTGAAAATAGCATGCTTAAGCTCCGAAAATTTTTCGCGTAGGGGAGGGTTTTAAATGAATTATATCATGATGGATACGGAGCTTCTTTGGCTGCTCCATGCCTCGGAAATAGAACCGGCGGAGACCTCCCCGGTGCGCCAATTCGTCGGGAAGGCCTCCGGAGAGCCCGACACGGCCCGGTCGCTTTCCAAAGTCGGGCTTACCAAAAACGGTTCTCTTTCCCGGAGGGGGCAGGCAATCGCTGCATCCCTACTCACGCCGCAGTCCCTGCTGGAAACAGCCAGTGCGGCTTGCGTAGAAATGCCCGTCGTCAGCTGCTGCCAATGGAACGGCGTCTGGACCGTGCTGCTGCGCGAGCCTTACAACGGCATCGTCAATATCCAGTATCCGGTTGGGCAGGCAAACATCCGTGAGGCTGCGGTTGCACATTTTGGAGAGCCGCCGTCTCCCTTTGAAGCGTTTTCTATCTCGCTCACCGTGCCGGAGGTGGCCGTATTTGAATTAAGTCATTTTGTGATAGAGCAACGCGTACGGGAGCTTGAACGGCCATTGCAAAAGGAGGAACTTTTGAAGCAGCTTGGGCTTGCTATCGGTATCCCCTTCGGTTTGATCTCTCTTGTCATCGTACTTATATCAGGGAGAAGTTTGGATACAGTCTATGCGCTTGGTCTTATCGCCGCGCTGCTTATCCTGACATGGCTTTTCATCATGGCGGTATATCGCGGCAAATACGAAGCGGAGTTTGCGCTGGATCAAAAGGGCGTACTGTGCCGGACGCAGGCAGGGCAGGCAAAAAGAACCGGATTGTCAATACGTTGGCGGTAATTTTCGGCCTGTTGTCCGGAGGACCCGCCGCCGCAGGCGCCGGAATGCTGGCGCAATCGAGGCAGGAGGTTTTTATCCGATGGAAACGCATTACAAAGGTAAAATACAAACCTCATACCCGCACGATTCTGCTGCGCGGCGAATGGACAGAACAGATCGCGCTGTTCTGCACGGACGAAAATTACCCCGTTGCAGAAGAATTCATCAACGGTAAAACTAAAATAGAGGGCAGTGAAAAGCAGTGAAAAAGCTCTTTATAATGCTGCTGATTCTTTCATCGCTTGCTGCTTTTACACGTTGTCATGGGTCGGATGGAAAGGAGAATCCTAAAGCGGAGGAACTGGCGGGCATATTTTCCAGCTCTGCCGGGTATCTCAGCTTGGAAAAAGGTTTTGGTCAGCTTCTAAGACGAGTATGTCTGGCTTTTGAACGGACGAGAAAACAATCATACCTATGGTTATGTCTTTATCCTGGGCAATGAAGAAATCTCCTATGACAAGGCCGAAGCGTTTTACCTCCATGACGGCAACACTACCTTTGTTATGATAAGCTGTCTTACCGACAAAGATAATATAACCCTTCTCCCCGGAGATCAGCGAAAAACAGCGTTTGAAAGGCAGACCGAATAGGCAATATCGTCGGCACTCATTACGGAAGGGATGTGGTTTTAAGATGAATTTTAAAAAAAAGAAGAGTGTGAAAGGCTGTGTTCACGGCTTATGCCTTTTGCTTGTGCTTCTCACCTTAGCGGGTTGCGGTGAAACACCAGCGGAAAAAGGCGCGAATATCCAAACGCAGTCCACCGCAACCAAACAGGAAGAAGAGCATATATACCGGATTGGCGAAACCGGCCGTACGGATAAACTCGAAATAACGGTTACAAAGACCGAAAAAGCAACGGAATGGATCAACAGTCCGCCGGAAGGCCGTGAATATGTGATTGTATCCTTTCAGATTACCAATTTGTCCGAGGAGGAACAGAGCGTCGGAGCCAATGATTTTCAGTATGTTGCTGATGATACCGGATCAAGGGAATCCTATGTGGGAACGACGGGCGTAAAAGCCAATCCGGATATCTTTGGGGCCGCTGATATCGCGCCCGGAGATAGCTTTGAAGGAAGCCTGGTTTATGCAATCCCTTCCGAAATGAGTCATGTTGAGCTTCATTATATAAACAGCTATAATACGGCATTAAAGTTTGCGTTTGAAAAGTAACTTATGAATATGGAGGGAGGTCCGTGAAGCATAGATTGTTGGCCCCAATATTGCTTGCTATATTGGGCGTGGCGCTCATCCTGTGGGGAGTTGGCAGAATTGCACTGGATATCATCGGTGAGCCGGCGACTGCCGTCATAACACAGATCCGACGCGAGGGCGGAGAGCGCACCGACAGCAAACCCGGCCGGTATAATTACAACATCAATTATACATTTACGCTGCCTGACGGTAAAGAAATAAACGGGTTTACAAAACAAATTGGAAGTGGAATCTATCAGAAGGCCGATGCGACATCAACCGTCCGTATCCGGTATTTTCCCGGCTTTCCATATTTCAGTGCATTGGAGAGGGATGTTGGGATGGGCGCCGGCCCGATTGCGCTGATTGTGGCTGGATGCGTTTTAGTTTTCTGGATGGTTAGGCCTAAAAAGACTAGATACATGGTTAAATGAGAAAAGTGGCTCGCACAGTTTTTGCACGCCATACCGTGGAGGGATATCCTAGAAGTACAGAGGGTAAACAGCCAAAATGTGATAATCTCGAGAAGAATGACGGGGTGTAACACTACAGCAGTCAATCAAAAAAATCAGAGCGAAGTATCCGTAATTATGTCCGGATACCTCGCTCTTTTTTATGTCATTCTGCGGAGCATCACATCGGCAATGCACTCCGCAACCTTGGCCTTCGATTACTCTATGATATGGCTGAATTTGATGTGAAAAAAAGATAACGTGGGTCTGTAAAATAATAATTTGAAAGGCAGATTTAGTTTTTTAGAATCGAGGTATCGGATATCTGCCTTCTGTGCATCAATCCATCACTCCATGGAAAACGTCTGGCACTTGGGACAATGCCGGTTGCGGCAGGAATTGTAGGATGTAGGGCGGCTTTTCATATCCGCAGTGCGGACATTGTCTATGTGACCGCCGAGTCGGGAAGTCCGGCAGTTTTGAATCGCACGGTATTGCTCAAAAATATTCTGCACCTCAGGCATCGGCATTTACCTTTGGTTTGCGCCCACGCTTTTTTGGAAGCGTATCCAGGGGGCTTGTAATGTGGCAGGGGCAGTCTCTGGTAAGCGGCATCAATTGCCGGCCCGAGAGCGTCTATGACAATTATCTCAGCACAAAACTTCTCTACCACAAGGATGACAAAACCCTGTTCTTTCATATGGTGCAGTCCTTCCCCAAGGGAGCCGACGTGGATCCGGTCACGGCGCACGCCGCGGCAATGGAGCTTGGTAAATATTTCGACGGACGCGAGGTGCTGGTCTGTACCCATACCGACCGTGGCCACGTTCACTCGCACTTCATCATCAACAGCGTCTCGCTGGAGGACGGGCGAAAACTCCACATCAGTGAACCGGAGCTAATCGGGCTCAGGCAGCGAAATGATCAGGTGTGCGAGATGTTCTGTCTGCCGGTATTTCAGAAAGGACAGAAAAAGCATCACTTACACAACCCCAAGTGGAATGAAGTGCCGGGATGACCGGCTGCACGACGAACGATATCTGAAGGAGGCAATGGAACGCGAGTTCCGAATCCGAGCGGGAATTGTCCATGGAAGAATTGAAGCGGCTGAATCACCCGCGGAGTTCACTGGAACAGCAAACGCCGGCACCACATCCGACGCAGGCGGAGTGGACAGAACTGATGAGTGCGCTGGCCTGGATGGAGCGCCGCGTGGCCGCGCAGGTGGCCCTCACGCGGGAGCTTTCGCAGAGGCCGAGAACGTACCCGACCCAGGAGCAGATCACGGCGCTAGCGCGGTATGCGGCGGCAATGCGGGAGACGTTGCAACAGGCAGGGAAGCGGAGAGAGAGGCGTATCTATCTCCCCCGTCCGCACCTGCCGCACCTCAGCCTGGCGTGGCTGTTGATCCCGGTCATCCTGCTGGTGCTTTGGACAATGTGGCTCAGCTGGGACACGCTCTGGAACGGACTCAGGACGATGTTCCCGTGAAGGACGCCATAACTCTGAAT
>Ga0183099_1001455_pt1 | contig 13673 bp, 11 predicted proteins | sample Biomet1_FD_127788 | JGI IMG/M metagenome (GOLD analysis project Ga0183099, IMG submission 127788) | Microbial communities from bioreactor (seeded with anoxic lake sediment) at LBNL, California, USA - Biofuel metagenome 1 | ecosystem: Engineered > Bioreactor > Anaerobic > Unclassified ... | reverse complement strand
ACGCCGCCGATCAAATCCAGCTCGGGATCGTCCGCAAGGCCTTCCACCAGGGGCTCACGGATGTAGTGGCGGGTCATTTCCTTGGTAGCCGGGCCGATGCAGGTCAGCGCATGAATGGAACCGTCGCGCACCTGATTCGGGGTCATGATCACAGGGACATTGCCGCAGTCGACATTCTTCTGACCGCCCAGGACGCCGCAGGGTTCATTGGGGCAGAGAATGTTGTCGTGCATAGCGCCCTGTCCCATAATTTCCTTGACCAGAACAACACGGGGATTGCCCTTGCGGCGGACGTCTTCGCAGACTTCTTCCCGCACGATTTCGCCGTCATACTTCTTCAACTCTTCGCGCAACGCTTGAACGATGTAATCCTGGCACTTGTGAGCGGCAAAGGGGCCGGGACGGGTCATGCCGGTCAGTCTCTTGACCACGGCATGACAGCGAATAATGATGTCGTTTGCATCCGCGCAGCCGGGATGACCAAAGAACATCTTTTCGTCCAGATAGCCTTCGGAGGAACCGAACTCATGCACCTGCACACCATCTTCGTCCACGCCGGTCAGCATGAACACGACGCCGTCGGCCACCTTGGTGACGCCCTCGCCGAGTTCGCCCTCGACCTTGGTAGCAATGGGGCAGATATCCATGATTGTCTCGGTATAGATGTGGCGCTCGTTGGGATGGATCACATCCAGTGCGAGGCTGACGCAGAGGGAGTCTTCCTTGACGGCATTATTCACAATGTCCTTGTCGATTGTGATTTTGCCTTCCTTGATGGACGTCTCTTTGCCAATCTCGGCCTCTGTGATCTTCATATGGCGCTTGACCAGTTTCCGGATCACTTTCTTTTCGCCGGTCATCTCATCGGCCGCTGCGGGAACAAAGCCCCCCAGTGCTACGCCGGCAGGGATATCCAAGGAAAGACCTTCCAGCTTGTTGATTTCTACATGAATCATTCCGTTACCTCCTACGCTTGTTTTGGCAGATGCCACAGGTGCTTTTTTCTCAGCTGCTGCGGGGGCGGGTGCCGCCACAGTCTCAACTGCATTGACTGAATCCAGAACTTCCTTGGTGATGGGCGTCAGTGCTTCCATGTCCGTCTTCAAGGTTCTTCCAATAACCTGCTCGATCGTCAGACCATCGCTGGTGAGATTCAGCAGACCTGCTTCCACCATGTCGTCAAACAGGCCCGGATCTTCCAGATCCGCCGCACCGATAACGAGTCCCTTTTCTCTGCGACAGCAGAAGATGGCAGGGTCTTTCAGATGCTTCTGCAGTGTTTCCTGAGTAATTGACATATGCTACCACACTCCTTTTTTGTTCTATATCTCCACAGCCCCGAAAGGGATCTGTAAAGGCTTAGTCCGCCTTGATTCTCCGGATCAGCTTGTGGTTGACCGCGCGCAGGGCGCCATCCGTGCAATGGAACACCGGCAGCTTCAGCTGCGGTGCGCAGGACATGACCGTGTTGGTGCAATCCGTGCAGTTGCTGATCAGCAGTGCTTGCGCGCCGGCTTTTTTCAGCGCCATGACCTTCTGCACCTGCCCCGAGCAATGTCCCGGATTTTCACATTTCAGCACACCGTTGTTCATGGTCTGCGCCTGCTTGCAATACTGCACATCCACTACAGTCGAACCCATGCTTGCGGCGATTTGCTCCAGCCGCTCCCGGTTGCCTCCGCAGGCACAGACCAAAAGACCCAGCTTTTCAGGCCCGGGCCAGAACACCTCTGCCGCGATCAGGCCACCGGTGGTTTTGAGAATGGGAGACTCCAGCGTGGTCCGCTTTCCGGTGAAGGGGCCGCCCATGATGATTTCGCCGTATTCCGGGCCAATGCCGCCGGCCTTTTCAAACACAGCGCTGACCGGAAGGCCCAGCGGTACATCGTGGAAAATTTTGATCATGCCGTCCCGCAGCTTACCCGCCACAGTCATGTCCTTATCGATCATGGGCTTTCGCAGATCCACGGCATCCCGAACTCTGCAAACAGTCTCTGCGTTGACTACGATGGCGTCGGCGGCCATGGGCAGCTGATCCACACCCAGCAGGATGTCCAGCGTCTCCCGCACGATTGCCCGCTCCTCACCCATCGGATACATATTGGGCAGATGTCCGATCGTGATCCGGGGATTGTCTATGGCTGCCTGCAACCGCTGAATGGCCGTGTCATGAATATCCTTGATGGCGATGATGCCCCGGCTCGCATGCACTACATCCATTATGATGTGGAGACCGCGCACCAATCGGGCGGCGTCTTTTTCGATGGAATCGATATTATGGCTCAGGATCGGCTCACACTCTGCCGCATTTACAATAACCACGCCCTTGCCGTCCTGAAACGGCGTCTTCAGTTTGGCATAGGTCGGGAAACCTGCGCCGCCCAAACCAACGATTCCAGATTCCCGGATCAGCTCCGGCGGTTCCTTCGAAGTCAGCTTGACATAATCATCTGTCTGCCGCTCATCCGCGGTGACCTGAATCCAGCTGTCGGAAACTTCCCGCACGGTACCTGATACGCTGGAAAACAAATTTGCGCTCAGTGCGTCCGCGGGTATGCGGGCAATCATTTGTCCCCGCAAAACTGTGTTGCCCGTTTGAACAATCGACTCGGCAGGCGCACCGACATGCTGCTTCAACGGATAGGTAAATACTTGCTCCATTCCTCTGTCCCCCTCCGACTTTGTTGTGCGATTTACTAATTATCGTCTGTAATTTATTTGAGTTTTTGTTGATTTCTTCCATCGTTTCCACTATACTAATCTCGTTGATATTTGTAAAGCGACAGACTTTTCTTTTTGTTAGAAATAAAATTCATATCTGAAAGCACGGAAGAGGGGATGCGAAGCATGGATTTAAATGTATATAAATTATTTGCTATGGTTGCGGAATCCGGTAATATTTCACGGGTGGCCGAGATGACCGGCTATACCCAGTCCGGCATCAGCCATTCCATGAAACGGCTGGAGGACGATCTGAATGTCCGGCTGCTGGTGCGGGACCGATACGGTGTTCATGTGACACCCATTGGCATGGACATTCTGCAACGGGTGCGGAAGGTACTAAACGCAAACGAGGAGTTAGAGCAGTTACTTTACGATGTACAGGGGCTGGAGGTGGGCTCACTGACCATTGGAGCCTTTTCCAGTATCGCCGTGAACTGGCTGCCGCAGATCGTGGGCAGCTTCAAGCATGCGCATCCGAACATCGCCATCAGCCTGAAAGAGGGCGGCACGGCCGAACTCCACAAGTGGATCCAAGAGCAGCAGGTAGATTTTGCGTTTTGCAATCCGTTGAAAAATCAGACCGCCGAATTTATTCCCTTAAAAACGGATGAGTTTGTTGCGATTTTTCCTGCGGACTATCCGCTGGACCCCACACTGACGGCTTACCCGCTGGAAAATCTGACCGGGCAGCCATTCATTCTCTCGGAGCCCAGCTATGACTACAGCACAACGGATATGCTGCGTGAAAATGGCGTTGCCCCGGACATTCTCTTTTCCTCTCGGAATGACTATGCCATCATGTCCATGGTGGAACATCACATCGGAGTCAGTATTCTGCCGGAGCTGATGATTGAGCAGAGAAAACCGCACCTGAAGTATCTGCCGCTGCTGCCCCGATACTATCGCAAACTGGGGATTCTGTTTTCCGCCCAAAAGGATCTGTCGCTGGCCGCGCAGACATTTATCCACTTCACACTGGAGTATTTTCATCTGCCCGCCCGTAACCTCCGGGGATAAGCCACGGTGGCAGAAGGACCAGGACCCTGTTCCCATTGTTATGACCATACCTTTCCGCTGCGCTGCAAGGCACAAAAGGGGATGAAACGCGGTGCCTCTAACGCAGCGTATCAAAATTTGTTAGAATATGCTTGAGGAAGCAGGCACACTACAGAGCACGGGAAGGTGAGTGGGTACAGCTATCCGCTGAACCGAATTGTTATGTGTGCCGAACGCTCTTTCAAGCACAAATGAATAGGACTATGAATCCTGTAAACTTATCTTTGGAGAGACGGACTACTTCAATCTTTCAGTGAGCGTCCAGTCCCTGCCTGTTCCCTCAAATACTGTTTCGAGGGGATGTGTTATGCTCAGAATTGTTTATCCTGTCTGCTGTGGGATGGATGTTCACAAGTCCTTTTTGGTCGCCTGTATCGCAACAACCAGTGAACATGGAGTTACCAGTTATAAAAGCAAGCGCTTTTCCATTTTCACGGGAGACTTACGTCGTTGTGCAGTCTGGCTCGTTGCAAATAACTGCAGAGATGTTTGTATGGAATCCACAGGGAAGTATTGGATTCCCATCTATAACATTCTGGAGCCGACCTGCAAAATTGTTCTTGCTCATCCAAAGTACGTCAAAGCGATACGAGGTAAGAAAACAGACAAAAAGGATGCCAAATGGATCGCCGATATATTCAAGCACGACCTGGTGTCCGGCAGTTTTATTCCGCCTGCCGACATCCGGCAGCTTCGGGATTTAGTACGCTACCACTGGAAGCTCACCAATTTTACCACTGGCGAGAAAAATCGTGCCCAGAACTGTCTTACGGTTTCCAACTTCAAGCTCGACGATGTTTTCACGGATGTGTTCAGCAAAGCCTCGTCCGCTATCATTCAACACATCCTGGAAAATCCGCGTGAAAAACTTACAGATGTTACTGCCTTCAGAACCAAAGGCATGAAAGCCACCGACGAAGAAGTACTTGCCGCCGTGGACGGGGATATGTGTGCCGAACAAGCTGAAAAGCTCCGCATAATCCGTTCCCATATGGACGGCCTTGACCTCTGCAAATCCAATCTAGAATCCTTGATCCTAACCACGGCGGAAAAGTATCTGCCCCAACTCAACCTTGTCCTGACGGTGCCGGGTATAAAGTCCTTTTCTGCAATCGGTATCATTTCGGAAATTGGCGTGGATATGTCCGTGTTTCCTTCCTCGAAGCAACTCTGCTCCTGGGCGGGCCTTACGCCTCAGAACAACGAGAGTGCAGGTAAGAAGAAAACCACCAGAATCAGCCGTGCCGGAGCTTACATCAAGCCTCTGCTAGTACAGTGCGCACTCTGCGCCATCCGTACCAAGCAGAATCCGGAAATTCGTAGCCGTTACCTCTCGCTTAAGAAGCGCCGCGGCCACAAGAAAGCCATCATCGCTATTGCCAGAATGTTGCTGACTGCTATCTACAACATTCTGAAGAAAAACGAGCCTTACAACGCCGAACTTTACCGTAACGGAGACAGGCCGCCTATTCACCGTGAGGTTTCCGTTGAAGAAGCCGTCTTTATTCTGCAAAGGCAAGGTTACCTTGTCGCTGCTCCGGTGCCGTAACAACTATCTCCTACTTTTTTGGCCGCCCTCGGACGGTCCGGTTTTGTGCGCTCTTTTTCGGGATGGGGCTTCGACTACATCGTTTCAAACTTCTCCTCCTCAATTAATAATGTTGACTTTTGCATAACATAAAAAGAGGGCACACCGTAAATCTGGTGTACCCTCTTTTATTCCGTGACTTCCTGTTCATGGTAGATATTTCGTGCCGAAAGGGTTAAACTTTCCCAGGCTAATTGCGTAACTCGATATCGTTTAGAGGACGGCGCTGGTATGTCTGATGTCGTCCAGCAGCACAGAGATTTCATCAATTTTTCCTTTGATCTGCAGCATTTTATCCTGGGACACGTTATATGTCATAAAAACATCCTTAATGTTCTGAACCGTGGAACATAGAGCCTGATTGACACTCGTAAACTCTGGAAATACATTGCTATTGCTTGCATTTTTAAATTGCTTCAAGTCATCTTTAATGTACTGCACAATATCTTGCGGTTTAGAAAAGACGCCCGCGCCCGTGGAAAAGGGCTTTACCATTTGCAAAAAATACTGATTTTTGGAATTAATATTGTATACATAGAAAAGTTCTATTTGATCTAGATTGAAATGAATAAAACTAACAAGACCATGCAGGTTGGTTACTTTGGCGCCCATCTGCGTCAGCTGCATATCAACTTCCGCCAGATTAGCAGATAGATTATTCATGAGTTACACCTCCCGGCATTATTATATCAGATAAAATACAATTAGATAGATACTTGATAGAAAAATTGACAAAAGCATCAGAGGAAGTCCGTACTTCAAGTATTTTCTAAAAGTCAACCTGTGGCCGTGCTTTTCCGCCAGACCGGCAACAATTACATTGGCGGAAGCACCGATCAGCGTGCCGTTGCCGCCGAGGCATGCGCCCAGGGAAATGGCCCACCAAAGCGGCGTTATGTCCATGCCGCTATTTGCACCGATGGCTTTGATCAAGGGAATCAGTGTTGCCACAAAAGGAATATTATCCAGAACGGACGAGGCCAGAGCGGAAAACCAAATCAAAATAATTCCGGTCAGCAGCAAATTATCCTTTGTCAGTCCCACCAGTATCGAAGCAAGATCATTGATTAAACCGACTTTCTCCAACGCACCGACCAGGATAAAAAGACTGCCGAAAAAAAACAGGGTCGGCCATTCCACATTCGAGAAAACTTCGTCAATACTCTCCCGGCTCAACAGGAGAAGAAGCGCCGCGCCACTCAGTGCAACCAGAGCGGAAGGATAATTCAGTTGCTCGTGGAAGGAAAAGCCCAAAATGACAAGTCCCAACACAATCAGAGATTTTTTCAGCAGAACCGGATCCTTAATCGCCTTTTTCTCATCAAACTGTAAAATCTCCCGCTCTTTTTCCGGGCTAAGGACAAGCTGCTTCCGAAATAGAACTTTAAAAATTAAAAATGTGACGGTAAAAATAATGGCGATGATCGGGCCCAGATTCATAATAAAATCCAAAAAGCCCAAATTGGTGGCGCTGCCGATCATGATGTTTGGGGGATCGCCAATCAGCGTCGCTGTACCACCCATATTGGAGGCCATGATTTCTGGAATCAGGAACGGCAGGGGTTCTAAGTTCAGCGTGTCTGTAATCACAAATGTCATCGGAACAATTAGCAAAACGGTAGTGACGTTATCCAGAAATGCCGAGGTAACAGCGGTAATAATACTCAGGCTGAGAATAATTTTCCACGGATCACCCTTCACTTTTTTGGACGCATAAATAGCGAGGTACTCAAAGATGCCCGTGTTTTTCACAATGCCGACGATAATCATCATACCGACAAGTACGCCCAGCGTATTAAAGTCGATATAGCTCAGAGCTTGATCGAATGTCATGATCCCCAGCAGAAGAATAACACACGCGCCTGCCATGGCAGCAATGGTTCGGTTTACTACTTCGCTCATTACAAGCGCCATTACAATAACAAAAATAGAAAGAGAGACAATTAATTCCATAGACAATTTCCTTTACAGTGTTTTACTCAGTTGGTTTCTGTGCGGTGCTGCGTCGTCCCAAGGTCTAGCACAAGGACATGTAAGCGACAAAACCGTCGGACGCCCCTATGAATCTTTCAGACGGAAGCCATGAACAAACGGATTCAATCAAAACTCTCGTATCGATTCCATTACAGTTTTAGAAATCAGCGCGATTACCCTAGAATAGCAGTCCATTTTTCGTTTGTAAAGATTATTATGAGACATTTATGACCAAAACTTTTCCACTCAGCCGCAATCTTTCCGTGTGCTTTCCCAATACATTACGCTTCTTCCGGAAGCAGGAATTGCTAGAAATGAATGGTTGGGACTTTTCCAGGTAGACTGGGATCACGCGCTGCTGCATATCAATCGCGGCGGCCTCGGCCAAGCTGACACTTATAGATAGCAACAGAAGCTTTACCGCCACGACGACGGCGATTGATGGCAACACCGTGACCATTGCGTGTTCCGGCGCAACGGTGGGTACAAACGAATACATATCAGCAGTCATAGTCGACAGTAGCAATGGCATCAAGTATTACGGAAGCAAACGCTTCTGTGCGGAAGATTCACCCGCGTATGCCCATCGTTCTGACACCGAAGCTGATCAACACCTGGATCTTGAAACCGACAGCCTGCCGGGAACTGCTCAAAAAAATACCGCTGCAGCTGATGACCACAGCGGAAGACAACCAGGCGTTGATCTGGCGATATTTGCCAAACTTATCCTCTCTTGGGGTTTCAAAGTTGAAATCTGTATTATTCTGGTATATGCTTGTAGTTGACTATTGCTTGTTATAGTAATAATCAGCAGTTCGTCGAACGGTAAGTAAATACCATAACATGTAGCTTTGAACATCTCAAAAGTATTAATGGACAGCAGCAGGAGGTATCCAATTAACCTATTAGATGGAAGGGAGTATGGTGATCAATATGAAAAATAGTGCTGCACAAGATAAATCGCTAAAGATCACAGTCATATATTTTGTCATTGGCTGCGCGTGGATTTTCTTTTCGGACAAATTTGTCCAGTTGAGTTTTTCTGAGCAATCTCTGGTGCTTTTCTATTCCATTGCCAAGGGTTTTTTATATGTATTTGCTACTTCTATCCTAATTTATGCGTTGACATACCCGGCGCTGAAGGAGGTACTCGATGGAAAAGAAGCTCTGCAAAAAGCCAATGCAGAATTGAACAAGTCAAACGAGCTGTTTAAGAAACTTTGTCAGGACTACAACGAAAAGCAGGCACTGTTAAAATCCCTGATTGATACAATTCCCGATCTGACATTTTATAAAGATAAAAACGGTGTCTATTTGGGCTGCAATGCGGCCTTTGAGTCATTCGCCGGGAAAGTGGAACAGGACATTATCGGTCACACAGACAGAGACCTCTTTCCAGCCGAGGAGGCTGAACTCTTCATAAATATGGATATGGAAATGGTGGGTAAAAATGCATCCAGAAAAAACGAGGAAAATGTCACATATCCGGGCGGTAAAAAAGTGGTCCTTGAAACATTAAAAACGCCCTATCATGATTATGAGGGCAATATCATCGGATTGATTGGAATTAGTCGGGACATAACAGAACGCAAACACAGAGAAGAAAAAATCCAATATATCAGTTATCATGATACTATGACCGGAATATACAACCGCACCTATTTTGACGAGATTGTGATTTCTCTCGATCACCCCGAACAGCTTCCTCTCTCCGTCATCGTAGGGGACGTTAACGGAATGAAGCTGATTAATGATGCCTTTGGACACGCGAAAGGCGATATGCTACTCCGGGTAATTGCAAATATTCTGGAGCAGTGCGTTCGAAAAGGTGATATCGTTGCCAGAACCGGCGGCGATGAATTTTCCATTCTGATGCCCAACGCCGACGAAAAGGCAGTTAAAGGGGTCGTAGACCGTATCCGGGCTATGTGCGAAGAAAAGCGCAGAGAAGAGCACAACGATATCTATATTGACATCGCACTGGGATATGCGACAAAAAGCGAACCGTCCGATTCGTTGGACAAGGCAATGATATTGGCAGAAGATCTGATGTACAGGAGAAAGCTTCTGGTGCAAAAGAGCCTGCGTAGTGACTATCTGTCTTACATTAAAACGACAATGTTCGAAAAAAGCAATGAGACCGAAGAACATGCAGAAAGACTTGCCAAACTGTCAAAAAAGCTTGGGGAGGCAATGGGGCTTTCCGAGAATGAACTTGATGAACTTGAACTGGTTGCCATGCTGCACGATGTTGGAAAAATCAGCATTGATAAAAACATACTTACAAAAGAAGGCAGGCTTAGCGATGCAGAGTGGCGGGAGATCAAAAAGCATCCCGAAGTCGGTTATAGAATTGCAAATTCTACATCCGAACTTAGCCACATTGCTGAGTACATACTATGCCACCATGAACACTGGGATGGCAGCGGATATCCGCTCGGCTTGTCAGGGACGGATATCCCATTGATCTCGCGCATGATTACTGTTGTAGATGCTTACGATGCCATGACACAGGATCGGGCATATCGAAAAGCGCTGCCTGCTGATGTGGCTGTGGATGAGATCATGCGTAATAAGGGAACTCAATTTGATCCCGATATTGCTGATGTTTTCGTAAAAAAAGTTTTGCTTGCGTTATAATTTTTGATGAAAAGTGATGTTAGGACCTCCAACTTGATAAACAACTCTCATCGTATAAAGTTAACCATTCCATATTGTGGTTAAATCAGGGGATTCTAACTTAGCACTATGGTACTGATACACCATCCTGCGGGACTTATAAGCTTCGTGTAATGTTTATGATGGTTGCAGGGCAGGCACAGCAAGCTGTGTTATCGACCTGCCATTCTCCCAACAGCGGCAATAAACATCTGTGCATTTTTTATACATCGCGAAACGTTTTTTTGCCTCTCGCTCGTCTCCATATACCTTCCAGCAGCCGATGCACTTAAAATTCCTGGCCCGATTCTCAATAAATCCTCGTACATCCTCCGGCGGATAACCGAGAAACAACCCGATTTCATGAGGAAAGCCCCCGCAGCTGTTCAGCCTTCGTATCAGCTCTGAGAGACAATGCTCAGGTTCTGTATTTTGATACCCACTCGCCGACAACACTCTGCCGGCATCAATGTTGGATAGATCCCGTCTCAGCTGCGCTGGTCGGAAAAGATAAATCAAAACGCGCCCGTTGAAATACCGTAGGGGAAGCGCGAACAGTCCTTTTGGTATGAACGTCTGGTTAAGCAGGCGTATCTCACGAATGGTGTCCTCCTTGGAGAAGTAGGGGCAGGAAATAAGACTCCCGGTTTTTAACCCGGCCAGAGTGGGTGAACAAAATTTTATCAGTAATTCTTCCAGCATAGACATCTCCGCTTTTGCGTTTTCTTTTAAAAATCTTTCATCATTTTGTGTAGCACGGCGCGGTTTTTATTCGCCAGCCTATAAATGTTTGTTTCATATATTGGTAGAATCATACAAGTATTTATTTGTCGGTAGTATCAAGAACAAGTGATAGGTTTTTACAAGACGTTGGTTATTAAATAGAGGTGGAGTATGTCCGAGATTTAGCTTGCGGGTGGATGTTTTTGAGGGTTGGAAAAGTATTTTGCCTCTATCCATGGAGTCAAGTCAACGCAGGTGGCGTATGCCAACGGGAGCACCGAATCTCCCACCTACGAAGAGGTTTTCCATCACAACTCGGGACACGCAGAGACGGTAAAGGTAACCTATGATCCCACCGTGCTTACGCTGGAATTTCTTCTGGATTTATATTATGAAGCGATTGATCCGGTTTCGCACAATCGGCAGGGCGGCGATACAGGCGAACAATACCGAACCGGCATCTATTACGTTAGCAAGGAAGACGCTCCGGTGATTAAAAACTCCATTGCCAGGCTCCAAGGCCGCTATAGCAAGTCCATTGCTATTGAAGTACTTCCACTTCGCAACTTCAGCGCAGCGGAAGAATACCATCAAAAATATCTGAATAAGAATCCGGGCGGATACTGCCATATCGGGAAAGCACAATTTGAGAAGGCGGCAAAAACCATTATAAATCCCGTGGCGTATCCAGCACCGGGCTTGGCTGAGCTACGCCAAAAGCTGACTCCTGAGCAGTACGAGGTGACACAACGCAATGCCACAGAGCCGCCCTTTGAAAATGAATTCTGCCAGACGTTTACACCTGGCATCTAGTGGATATTACTACGGGTGAACCCCTGTTTTCGTCAAGTGATAAATTTGAATCAGGCTGCGGCTGGCCAAGCTTTTCAAAGCCTATCGATCCTCATGTTATCCACGAGAACTCAGATCTCTCCCATGGTATGATACGAACTGAGATAAGAAGCAGAGTTGGGAACGCCCATTTAGGCCATGTGTTTCCTGATGGCCCGAAAGAATCAGGAGGTTTGCGCTACTGTATAAACAGCGCTTCACTGCGATTTATACCCAAAAAGGACATGCAGCGCGAAGGATATGGCTTCCTGCTCAGCCTGATAGATTAAGAAGCAACGGGTTCTATGTCTATGCGGCAATTTCGTATTGCACACATTTGGTCTTTATGAATTGCCAATTATGTTTATACTGTAAGAAGAAAGCAAGATCCGATAATTTATATTACAGAAAGGTGGACGGCCTAATTGAAATTTGATTGCATTGAAAAAAGCGGAGTGAAGATCGTCATTGTAAACAGCGGAGAAAAGGTGATTTCCGACTCGCAGTCGGCGCTTGATTTGCTGGCAACAGTAAACTATGATTATGATTCGACCCGAATCGTAATCAGCAAAGAAAATATCGTGGATGCTTTTTTCATTCTGAGCACGGGCCTTGCGGGCGAAGTGCTTCAAAAATTTATAAACTATCATGGGAAAATAGCAATTTTCGGAGATTTTTCACGATATACCAGTAAGCCTCTCAGAGATTTTATTTATGAGTCAAACCGCGGAAAAGATGTTTTCTTTGTTTCCACAAAAGAAGAAGCGGTTGAACGGCTGGCAGGTTAAGGAAAATAACATCGACTTTGCCAAAAAGGGCGGCATGAGCAAACTCTGTAGCTGTAAGGACCGAATGAGCTTCGCATAAAATTTATTAGAGTATAGCTTTCCACAGACCATGAGCTGCTGATGTGCTAAAAAAGCTTTTTTTAAAAAATGGAGATTTATGAAGTTAAGAGAAAGAGCAGAACAATTAAAAATTGATATTCCCGCTGTTTTCATAGCGTTGAGGAAAAAAGAAACGCCGATAATAGCAAAAATTCTTGCCGGAATAACCATTGCATACGCTTTATCTCCTATCGACCTTATTCCGGATTTTATACCCGTGTTAGGTTATATTGATGACGTAATAATATTGCCAGGTCTTGTTGCCCTAACAGTACGAATAATTCCGCCTAATACATTTGCGGAATGTCGTATTCAAGCTGAAGGATTATGGGCAAACTGCAGACCTAAGAAGTGGTATTTTGCCTTACCAATTGTGGTAGCGTGGCTGCTTCTTATTTACCTTTTAATATGGATCTTAATATGAACAACTATGGTACCTATTCACCATTTTGCGGGACAATTGAGCTTCGTGTAATGTTTACACTGTGAAAATGAAGCAGGGGCCATTTATTTATATAATTGGCAGTTAAGCATGAATTAGTGGGAGGTATTATGATGATGTACCGAAAAAGTAATTTAGCCGATTGCAAAACTATCTACTCATTAATTTGCGACATGGAAAATAAAGAGCTCCCATATGACAGCTTTGAAGTGATTTATCATAATCAGATAAATGATTGCCATTATTACTGCCTTGTCTGTGAACAGGATGGTTTTGTGATTGGAATGTTAAATATACGTTTTGAAGAACAGCTGCACCATTCAAAGCGGATTGCGGAGATTCTTGAATTTGCAGTTGCCTCAGCATACAGAAGCAAAGGCATAGGAAAAGAAATGTTTGCCCAAAGTTGTCAGATTGCAACAGACAATAGTTGCTCTCAAATCGAGGTTGCATGTAATCAGCTACGCAAAGATACACACCATTTTTATGTGCGAGAAGGTATGCAAAACTTTCATTTTAAATTTTCCAAACAATTGGATGGCGTTAATTCACCGGAGAATATACTGGGTAGATAGAACCACTTTGGCAAACACACTGAATTCCAATAATGAGCGAGGGTGTGTGAAAACGCGTGTAAACACAACAAATGGCAGCTTATGATTTCTAGTAAATCGCTAAAAATGCAAAAACAAGATATTGCAGGAGCGGAATTACCCCTGTAATATCCCAATTAATTGCTCTGTTCCAATGATATTGATTGCTCGTTTCATGTTGTAAACCAAAAAATGCA
>Ga0183099_1001454_pt1 | contig 13695 bp, 13 predicted proteins | sample Biomet1_FD_127788 | JGI IMG/M metagenome (GOLD analysis project Ga0183099, IMG submission 127788) | Microbial communities from bioreactor (seeded with anoxic lake sediment) at LBNL, California, USA - Biofuel metagenome 1 | ecosystem: Engineered > Bioreactor > Anaerobic > Unclassified ... | reverse complement strand
ACCAGCGAAAGCTTCGAGTATAACGAACAGAACCTGCTGACAAGACATACGGACGGGGCAGGCGGGGTAACAACCTATACCTATGACGGAAACGGAAACAACACATCGGTAACCGACGCCAACGGAAACACAAAAAGCTATGTATATGACAGCAATAACAATCTGATTTCCTATACTGACGCATTGGGAAATACCACAGCATACACCTATGATTCCATGGGCAACTGCCTGACGAAAACCGATGCAAATAACGGCGTTACGACTTATACCTATGATTCCGTCGGAAGAGTTACATCCGAGACACTGCCTGACGGTTCCGTTACAACCTATGAATATACCACGGCAGGAAAGCTTGTGAAGCAAATCGATGCAGCAGGCAAAGAAAAAACATATATCATAAACGGGAACGGATTCAATACTTCGGAAAGCGATTTTGCCGGAAATAATACGGTGACCTTATATAATGCTCAAAACAAGCCGGTTTCCGTAACAGACCGCATGGGAGCGGCGACCAGCTATACCTATGATTTGGAAGGAAACCTTGAAACCGTAACAAATGCTTTGGGCAGCGTTACTTCCTATGAATACGATGCGCAAGGCAGATTATCGAGCATGACCGATGCAAAAGGCAACACCTTCCACTATGAATATGATTCAAACGGCAGCTTGATCTCGACGGAAAATCCTCTCGGCGGCACCAGCACAGTCACCTATGATTCCAGAGGAAGAGTAAGCGTTTCGAAAAACGAGAAGGGCGCAAATACCAGTTATCAGTATGACGGAGCGGGCAGAGTCACCGCGGTCACCGACCATTTCGGCAATTCGGTAAGATATGTTTACGACGGAAATGGAAATGTGATGCAGGAAACGGACAAGAACGGCAATACCTATCATTATACCTACGACAGTGAGAACCGTCTGACTGCAACCACAAATCCATTAGGTTATACGACAAATTACGAATACGACGATCTTGGTCAATTGGTAAAAACAATCAGTCCGGAAGGAAACCAAAAGAATTTCGCATATAATTCAGTTGGCGCTGTCACATCAGAAACGAATGCAAGGGGTTTTGTGACCACATACAGCTATGATGTTCTTGGAAGAAAATTAGACTGCCAATGCAGACGGAACCACCTTAAGCTATGAATATGATGCAAACGGACTTCTTTTAAAAACAACGAATCAGGACGGCAAAAGTAATACCTACACCTATGATAAAAACGGGAATATGCTTACCATGACCGACCCGATGGGCGGAGTGACAAGCAATGGTTACGATGCCATCGGGCAGCTCGTTCAGACGACAGATGCGATGAAGGGCGTGAAAAGCTATGTGTATGATGCAAACGGAAATCTCATTAAGGAAACAGATCCGCTTGGATACAGCAAGAGCCATGTTTATGATCAGTTAAACAGGCTGGTTTCCACCACGGATGCGGAAGGACATGTTTCCGCAATTGGTTATGATGCGGTCGGCAATGTTGTTTCTGCAACGGATGGAGACGGAAATACGATATCGTATGTCTACGATATGCTGAACCGGCTGATCTCGACGACAGATGCGGAAGGCGGCCAGGTCCGCTTTGAATACGATGCAAACGGAAACCTTACGAAAAAGACCGACGCCCTTGGAAATATCACTTCCTATCGATATGATGCAATAAATAACCCGGTTGAAATGGTGAATCCGGAAGGCAATGCTTCCACGAAGGAATACGACAAGGATGGCAGAGTTACGAAAGTTATAGATGAAGAAGGCGCGGTAACAAATTATTCTTATGACGGAAACGGCAATGTGGTTTCGGTCACGGATGCCCTTGGAAATACTACAAAAACTGCTTATGATGAAATGGACAGAGTATCCTCCATTGTTGATGCAAGAGGCGCTGTGACAACCTACACCTATACCGCCACGGGACTGATAGCCACAGAAACAAACGCAAAGGGCGCTGTGACAACCTATACCTATGACGCAAACGGAAACAAGCTGTCTGAAACAAACGGCGAAAATGAAACCACCACATATACCTATGATGCTCTAAATAGAGTGATAAGTACAACAAACGCAAACAATCAAACGAAAACCTTTACCTATGACGCAAAGGGGCAGATCAAATCAGTTACGGATGAAAACGGCCATGCAACGCAGTACGTCTATGACGGGAACGGAAACGTAATAGAGACCATCGATGCCCTTGGAAGTTCGTCCTATTACGAATACAACGCCTCGGGGAAATTAACCAAGGCAACGTTAAACCGAATCGACACGCAGGATAATATTGCGGAACAGCAGGTAACACTTTACCAGTATGACGGCAATAATCTGGTCACAAAGATCATCAATGCAGCCGGAAAAGAGAAGCTGTTTGTTTACGACGCAAACGGCAACCTCATCCAGAAAACGGATGAAAATGGTAATGTTACAGAATATTCCTATAGCAGGATTGATTTAGTCAATAATATTAACTATAATGATGGCAAGAACGTAAACTTTGCATATAACAAAGTCGGACAGCTTGTAAGGATGGATGACTGGAACGGAACCACAAGCTTTGAAGTTGACCTTTTAAAGCGAATCACAGCAGTAACAGACCATAAAGGCAAAAAGGTATCCTATACATACGATGAAGTCGGCAACAACAGCAGCATCACCTATCCGGACAATTCCGTGACTGCTTATGAGTATGATCTGACCGGCAAGATGACGAAAGTAACGGAACCTGGCAATAAGGTAACAGGCTACACCTATGACCAGGCAGGAAGACTGAAGACGATGCTTTATCCTGATTCATGGGAAGAAATCTATACCTATGATGAAGTCGGAAGACTGCTTGAGGTAAAGGATACAGACCCGTCGGATCAAACGCTGAAAACCATAAAACAAAGCTATACCTACGATGCAAAGGGCAATAAGCTGAGCGAGTATAAGCGAGGCAACGGAACAGGATCTGCCAAGGAGAACATCACTTACCAATATGATGCTCTGGACAGAGTCATTTCCTCCCACGAGAACTTCGGCAACAGCACTAGGGGGTATCAGTATGACAGCCTGGGAAATCTGAACTATGAGACAACGGACGGAAATAAGTTCACGGATTACAAGTATAACATCTTAAATCAGCTGACTTACAAAACCTCTGATTCAAATGGCAGTGAATATTATACCTATGAATATGACAACAGAGGGAATTTAGTAAAAGAAAACCTGACAAAAGCGGGCAAGGTCTCGGTAGAAGGCTCTTATGTCTATAACGAAATGAACAAGCTTTCCATGGGCACAAACAACATCGGAGAAACAAGCACCTATGTTTACAACGGCCTTGGTTATCTTGTACAGAACGTATGGGAAATCAAGAAGAATGCCTATGGATATCAGGAAATACAGCCAACAACAGTAGTAGCGGGACAAGTTGTGGTTGATACTGCTACCGGAAAGAAAGATAGTAAAGAAAAGAAAACCGCAGAAGTTGTGCTGGCAGACCCTGAATTGAATAAAACAACCACGGTAACAAAGGATTTTGTACTTGACTACACAAGAAATCTTCAGGACGTTCTCTATGAAACAGAAACCGGCAACCTGAATTACCGTTACGGATACGGACTTCAAAGACTATCCGCAACCATCAGTCCTATCGATAATGCTGCAGGAGCAATTGTCAATAACGGAGTAGTGAAACTTTATTACCACCAGGACTACCTTGGCACAACAGACTATCTGACCAGTGATGTAACGGGCAAGGTAACCAGCTGGACCATGTACAACGAATGGGGAGAAATCACCCACAACGCCGTATTAAAATGCGGGCAGAGAGAACTTGACCTCGTCAAAAACTACACCGGTTACGAGTACGACCCGGTCCTTGGCCAGTATTATGCCAAGAACAGAATGTACGATGCCGAAAACCGCAGATTTACCCAGCTCGACCCTGCAATGGACGGGGATAACTGGTATGCGTATGTAGGGAATAATCCGGTGAATTATGTGGATCCGCTAGGATATTTCTCGCTTTCAGATTTTGCAAGCTCTTCAGTTGATAAGGTGCGAGAGTATGGCATAAATGCAGTTAATTCAGCTATTAATTACTTCGGATTCTCATATGACAAGAATAATGATATCTTCTATGCAAATGAAAACGGATGGCAGAGAAAGTATGGCTATATGGATGAATTTAATGAGTACTCTATATTTGCTAATATAAACATAATGTGGCTTCCATGTATATTTAGTTTTGAAAACAAAGAATGGCGAATAGAATGCTGGAAAGGAAGATATGGGATAACTATTGGCGGAGAGATAGGAGTATATACTTTTGCCGGAACAATGACTTTGGCAGAATACTTCGAAAAAGTACATTGCGAAGAGGATAAAAATGGGGCATTTGGTGCAATAATTAATGCATTAAAGGCAGTGAATCCATCAAAAACCGTAGATTGGTATGCTTCTGCTAAAAAGGATGAATATATTGGAATGGCATTTACGATTTATAAAATAAATAGAAACCTTTTTGGAAAATATGAATCAACCGAAGAATTGTTCTCAAGATCTTCGCAATCACATTGGTGGCTAACCGGATTTAAACTGGGATACGCCAAAAAAGAAGATCTGATTATGAAAGCAAAGTTAAACTTTAAATCGCAAGGCATGCGTGACGCATATGAGTTAGCGTTGAAAGATCATAATGATGTCAGCGAAATCAGAGAGCCAAGTTTTTTGAGTATATCGTTTACTTCGCATTAAAAGGAGGCAAGATATATGCGGAAAATAATTATTTTGCTTATTATTATAGCCTTATTTATAAGCATTTGTGTAATTGGTTTTTGTGTATTTGCGATTTCAAAATTTCCTTTAACAATTGTTGGAAACCATGTTGAATTTGGAAAATCTGAAAGACATGTAGCTGAGGATTATTTGAAAAATAACAATGAATTAATTGAAAAATATGGCGAGGATTATAAAATTGAATTTGTTAGGGGAGGTTCAAATGGCGAACTAGTAAATGGCCTGAGATCTGGGAATGCGTTGTATGTATATAAAATTAATGATGATGAATATTATGTAATTCTTGAAAAGAAAAAATCATCAGGATGGCATGTAACTAAATTTGAACAACTTAAAGAAGGCGAAGAGCCGCCTAAAATATAACTTATAAGAGATAGCACGGTTTGGCAACCTGTGGGGGGGTAGGTAGAATTATCTGCCCCTCTAATTCATTAAATACTTTCTTGATACTATAATAAGGTAACAGGCTACACCTATGACCTGGCCGGAAGACTGAAGACCATGCTTTACCCCGATTCCTGGGAAGAAATCTATATCTATGATGAAGTCGGAAGATTGCTTGAGGTAAAGGATACCAAGCAGTATAACCATAGGTAATGGATATACAATAACAGGAGATCCAATATATCAAGCCTATCGTCAAAGCACGATAGGATGGATTACAGCATCATTAATTAAAGCAGTTGATTTCACAAATGGTGCATTGACAGGGATTTATTATAACGCTATGTATAAAGATGTTATCTCTGGAAACTCCGAACATATGGTTGATGTGACAAGGCAGGATGTAGGCGAAGGAATCATAATGAAAACATCTGAAGAACTGATAGATTATTCTATTAGTGAGCGATCTCTTGGGGCCTCTAAAGCTTTGGGTGCAATTGGATGGATTAGTACAGCCGTTCAAACAATGAGTAACATGGATAAAACCATTGACATACAGGAATATGATAATATAATTTGGAAGTTAGCAGATAGATCGGGCTTAGTTTTGCAAGATGCAGATTTATATAAATTAGTAGCAAAGATGAACAGAGCATATCAGTTTGTTGCGGATTATGCTTGGTATTTCTTCATTCCGCCGCCTGGTGCGAAAACCCAAAGTGAAAGTTTCTGGAAAGACGACCTTTTTATTGAAAAGGGAGGTAATTTTTTAGAATCAGAAGAGAATCGCATAAACGGAAGAATTAGTTCATATAACGAGCAATTTAAATGTGCGATCAATAGTATCAAAAACAACAAAAATTTCACAAAAAAACAAAAAGAAGAATTGCTTAAACCATATAAAGAATTAGAGTCAAACTTTAAGGATTATATGAATGATTGGGAAGAACGGCTTGCATACATTGATGGAAAATTCAGAGAGTATGTCACAGGAGTTTTGCCCGATATAAATACGGGGTGTGGATTAGTCTTTCGGGTTTATTAGTTTATATTATATACTTTGCTTTGAACTACATTTCCATTGCCGGAATTGATACAATTTTTTATCTCTTTTCTGGAATGGAAGCCCCACTTTATTATGAAATTCAAGTTATTATTGTTGCTATGATACTTGTAATTTTTGAATATTTTATAGTATTTAAGCGAGGGAGTTTAAAAGATACTGTTAAGAAGGAGCTTTAATGGATTTATTTAGAAACGGATTATACTAACCTTAGAACTGTGAAAGGTAATAGTCATAACAGTTTGCTTCCATCTTTTTCTTAAAGTTGTCTTTTTAAAGTAGCAGCATCTGCTGCCATATCCTCGACCAGGTCAGTGATCGCATCTCCTTTTGAGGCGAAGCATACTGATGTAAAAGGCATTCCTGAGGCTGCCTGTGGCCAAACTCCGGCCGTATGATCGACAAAATAAGTGTCAAATCCCGCTTCCTTGATTTGATCAATGGTCATGTTCCTTGTAAGCTGATGAACGATTGCGCTGACCATCTCGAGATGTGCCAGTTCCTCTGTCCCTATATCATTCAATACGCCGATGGCTTCTTTATAAGGCATAGAATATCTTTGAGAGAGATAACGCATGGATGCTCCCAACTCGCCGTCAGGACCTCCATATTGAGTTATGATAACTTTTGCGATTGCAGGATTCGGACATTTGATTTTTACAGGATACTGCAGTTTCTTCTCATAGGTCCACATATCTTAAGCCTCCATTTCCCATGGCCATGGTTTATCGATCCAGGTCCATTTATTTGTAGTTTCCACGTTATCCAATGTTAAAGGACCGTAGCATGCTGTATACTCCGCAACTGCTTTTTCGTTCAGTGCTCTGTATTTCTGATAATAATTCAAAGCTGCCTGATCAGCAGGGTGGGTATCAAGGTAAAGTGCGGTATCTCCCAGTACAAAACCGTAAATTTGTATTTTTTTGAATAACTCATATCTGGAATCCATTTAGCATGCACCTCCTCCTAAAAACGGCAGATCCAGTTCAGGAAAGATCGTACCGTGACACAGAGCTTCCGCCGGCTCATAGGTATTGCACCAGCGCTGCCAAGGAACGTAAGCCATAGCAAGAGCGCAGCTGTTTACAGCCTGGCAATAGCCTTCATGGTCGCAGTCACGGTCGCAGTCGTGGTCGCATTCATGTTCATAATCACGATAGTTACGATCATAGTCACGATCATATTTATTGCGGGCGTTCAGACTGGTAATGGGCATGCCGACATAAGGCTCCTGATATAAATCATTTTTTAACTGTGTATCAATATTCAAAGCTATATACTCCTTTCATAAGTTTTTCTTTTACCATTTTATGAAAAGGAGAGAATAGGGTGCAGAAGTTTATAAAAAAAATGAGCACGGTACATTTGCCGCACATTTGCCGCATACTTCACTGCCGGCACTGTTTGGCTGTTCTCCGGTTTCATCCGTGTAGGAACTTCCGAACTCGGTATAGAGACTGGCATTCTTTTTTAATACCTGATAGCATTTTTCTCTTTCATATCCATCCAAGGTTAATGCCCCGGAAGGACAGCGGCTGATACACACGCCGCAGTGCCCGTTCTTTTTATAGATGCAATACTCTTCCTCTGACGGCGAATCCGGTTCAACATCAAGATTTGTTACGATTGTGCCGTATCGTCCGCAGCAGCCGGTCTTCGTGATCAGCATATTGTTAATTCCAAAGGTGCCGAGCCCGGCAGCCCTTGCAAAATGTCGGTGTGACCAATTGCTGATCAACCTGTTCTGTTCAAAAGTAGAGGCTTCCTGAGATACTGCCGCCTGATAACCCGTTCCTTGTAATTGTAGAATCAGGTATTCATTCATGTTACAAAACATTTGATTCGTTTCTTCATAAGCCAAAGCCCATTCCGGGGAGGCTATATCGCCATCTGTCTGGTTGGTAAAAGCCAATTCTCTGGTAAAAGGCACAAAGTACGCTATGACAATCGAAGCAGAAGAAAGAACGTCCGATGGCAGTTGGTGCGTTGGGGCGATCGTATTCTTCAGATTGATAATATAAGGGTGATCTGCATCCGCAAATCCAACAAGCGGTTCACCCCAGCTTGTTGAAATATCAGACCTTTTTTCATACTCTTTGATATATTCCCGGATCATTTTTATGATTTTTTCTTTCATTTTAAGTAATCACCTCTTCTCTTCTTGAGATATTCCTATTTTAACATACTGAAAAATGTTTAGAAAAGCACTGTTTCTTCCATACTAAGGAAAGGTTTATAACAAAAGGAGGCGACAGCCATGCCCAATTATAAGGGACACAATAACAATGCTGATTATATTGAACGGGAACAGAGAATAAAAACAAATTTGAATTCCAGTCATGACCAAGACTTGAAAACAGATTTTCTTACCCCGACTTCTGCATATCAGCTCGCGGATATTACAAAAACAGTTCCTCAGTTTGAATCCATCACACCGAGATGGCTGACTAGGATGCTGGAATGGAAGGCGCTGGACAACGGGATCTTTCGTCTGAACAAGGTAAAGGAAGGAGCATACCCCCTGGATATTTTAAACTCGGAGGTTGGCTACAGCGATATACCGGAAGGTTATGTCGACTATGAGCCAAACCCGAGGGAATATGTGCTGAATTCTATTTCTACCATCGTAAAGATCAGTACTCAGGTTTCCGATATATACAGCAGCCCCTATGATCAGAGCGAGGAGCAGCTTCGCCTGAGCATAGAATGTCTTCGTGAGAGGCAGGAAAATGATCTGATCAACAGTGCGGACTACGGACTTTTGAAGAATGTATCAGATTCCCAAAAAATACAGACCCGGAACGGATACCCCACTCCGGATGATCTGGACGAACTGATCACAAAGGTATGGAAGGAACCGTCCTTTTTTCTGGCCCATCCGAAGGCAGTTGCCGCCTTTGGAAGAGAGTGTACCAGAAGAGGCGTTCCGCCGGTTACAGTATCCTTGTTTGGATCATCGTTTCTTTCCTGGAGAGGAATCCCGATTCTTCCGACCAACAAATTGTATATCGACGGAAAAACGGAGCCGGGTGGACAGAGCGGAAAAACAAATATCATGCTGATCCGAACCGGAGAGGAAAAACAAGGCGTTATCGGTCTTTACCAGTCAGGACTTCCGGGGGAGCATTCCAAGGGATTGTCAGTAAGATTCATGGGAATCGACAATCGGGGAATCGGTTCCTATTTACTGCTGCTCTACAGCTCCGCCTGCATTTTATCGAGGGATGCCGTCGCGGTGCTTGAAAATGTTGAGATCGGTAACTTCTATGACTATAAATAGCTTACTTGGTGTTAATGGATCGGAATATTTTCCGGTCCGTGAAATCCGCAGGGATTTTCCAATTTTATCGGAAAAGATCAACGGCAGGGATCTGATCTGGCTTGACAACGCTGCAACCACACAAAAGCCAAGCTGTGTACTTGATCGGATGTCTTATTATTATCTGCATGAAAATTCCAACGTCCACAGAGGGGCGCACACCCTTGCAGCAAGGGCTACCGACGCCTACGAAGACGCACGGAAAAAGGCTGGTAAATTTCTTCACGCATCCTCGTCCGAGGAAATGATATTTGTACGGGGAACGACTGAGGCGATCAATCTGGTCGCACGGACCTTTGGGAAACTGAATATCGGGGAAGGAGACGAAATCCTTCTTTCTGAACTGGAGCACCATGCCAATATCGTACCCTGGCAGATGCTGTGTCAGGAAACCGATGCGAGGATCAAGGTAATTCCCGTGGACGATAACGGCCAGCTTCAGATGGAGGCTTATGAAAAACTTTTAAGTGGAAGGACAAAGCTTGTTTCTGTCGCACATGTCTCCAATGCATTGGGTACCATAACTCCGATCCCGGAAATCATTAAAATGGCACACCAATATGGAGCAAAAGTCCTGGTTGACGGAGCTCAGGCTGTATCTCATCTGAAGGTGGATGTGACCGGATGGGACTGTGACTTTTACGCTTTTTCCGGCCATAAGGTTTACGGACCAACCGGGATCGGCGCAGTCTATATCAAATCGGAAATCTTAAAAGAGCTTCCTCCTTATCAGGGAGGCGGAAATATGATTTCTGACGTTACCTTCGATAAGACAAGCTACCAGGGACCTCCAAAAAGAATGGAGGCGGGAACGGGAAGCATTGCAGATGCGGTTGGGCTTGGAGCGGCATTGGATTATGTAACGAAATTAAATTCCGATCGCATCATTGCCTATGAGCATGATTTGCTTAATTATGCAACGGAAGCTTTAAAAATTATCCCGGATTTGTCTCTGATCGGAACGGCAGAAGAGAAAACAAGCATTCTTTCCTTTATCATCAAAGGATTTTCCAACGAAGAGATCGGAAAAAAACTGAACGAAGCGGGGATCGCTGTCCGTGCAGGCCACCACTGTGCCCAGCCAATCCTGAGAAGATTCGGGCTGGAGAGTACCGTCCGCCCCTCGCTTGCCTTTTACAATACCAGAGCCGAAGTGGATGAAATGGCTCGCATACTGAAGCGGATACGGAAGAATCAGAGCAACTTTTACTTGCATAATCCACTTTTTGTGGTATACTAGAAAAGCATTGGATTTTGCATTAGACAAAACTATTGCTCTCTGCTCTTTCAAAAGGAAGAGCCATTTAGTCCACAGGGAGGTGAAAAGAATGAATAATTATGAGGTTATGTTCATCATTGAAGCAGCTTTAGAAGAAGACAAAAAGCAGGCTGTTATCGAAATGGTGAAGGAAATCATTTCTGCCGGCGGCGAAGTTGGAAAAGTGAACGTTTGGGGAAACAGAAAGCTCGCATATCCTATCCAGAAGAAGAACGAAGGATACTATGTAGTAATCGAGTTTACCGCAAATCCCGAACTTCCAAAAGAGCTTGACAGAAGACTTAAGATTTCCGATTCCATCATCAGACATATCATTATCAATAAAGACGAGAAATAAAAACTGATGTTTCGGACGCGCACATGGTTGCGGATCAAATAAGCAAGAAGGGTGGTATTCCATATTGAATAATGTAGTATTAATTGGCAGATTGACCAAAGACCCTGAATTGAGATATATTCCCGAAAGCCAAAATGCCGTAGCGACGTTTACTATCGCTGTGGACCGCCCAATGGCAAAGGACAAGCAGGCTGATTTTATCAGGATCACCGTGTTTGGAAAGCCCGCTGAAAACTGCGAACGGTTTTTGACAAAGGGCAGACTTGTCGGAGTGCAGGGAAGGATCCAGACGGGAAGCTATAAAAACAAGGACGGGGTTACCGTATATACCACTGACGTTATTGCTGACAGAGTAGAATTTTTAGAATGGGGCGACAAGGCTCCTGCCGGTTCCGGATTTGAACGACAGGATTCCAAGGGTAAGCCTGAGATTCCAGAGGGCTTCCAGGCTCTTGAGGATGACGACGACATACCATTTTGATTACTAAATAATGAATGCAGATATTTTATTGGGGAATTAAGTATTTGCAAAGGTAGAATCAAGATGGAACACAAAAACATATAAGTGAATAATTGTTAAAGCAGAACAAAAATTTTAACTTAAAATGAATACCTCTTGTATGATATTTAAATCAACAAGAGGTATTTTAATGTTCATTTAAAAATGAATCAATATAACCGGCATTTTATAAAAACAAATCTTAATATCTTAATAATAAGCGGAAGCTCCATCTTATATAGACGGTTTTTATTGCCGTTTTCATGTTTTAAATTATAAAAACATCCATAGAATGACATTGTTTAAATTCTTCTTTATCAGTATTCTAATGGGTAAAGGAGGACGTAAACGCCGTCATGTTTTAATGTAAAGTTGTTACCAATAAACTATAAATTTATTTAGCAAGGAGGTATGCAGGAAAGTATGGAGTATATAGCATTTATCAGTAAAATACCGGAACATATCGTCTATTTCAAGGAGTATTTTGTTCAAGATATTAATGATTTCTTTGACTGCATGGAAAAAAGGAATTTTCTTCAGGACTTATCCGATAAGGTAATGTCAGAAAATCCGGAAATCAAACTGACAGACTCTAACGTGATTCTTTTTAAAGACGGCGAGTACAAAGAAAAAGATGTGAGGATTGAGTTTTGTAATAGGATAACAGCCTGCGGTAAAGACACAGCCGAATACAAATTTAAAACTGTACCGGCTTTTACAGCCTTGAATGTATTACACAAGGGACCTTATAAAAAGATATCTGAAGCATATGACTATGCTTATAAATGGATGGAAGAAAATGGATACCAACAGGACGGTTGTCCGAGAAACCGTGTAATCGATGGCTTCTGGAATCGGGGCTGTGAAGAAGATTATATCACGGAAATACAGATCCCTGTAAAATCGACCAATCCTTTCGTTTTGCCACCGGGGGGGCGATTATTGGGCCTGATTCGGCTATTGAAAAAGGGGAGTATGTAAATTTAAAATATGATGCTATAATATAATCACGGTGCATAGGAGAACTATTAATTAATGAATAAGGAATGGCGGTATGTTTTATAAAGAGGAAATTCCATGGGTTAAAAATACCCCTTTAGGAATAAGGATCAGAGATATCGAATTCGTGCCGACACATATTCATGAGAATATCGTCGAGATCATTTTCTGTCTGAAGGGCAGCGTAAAATTCGTGTACGGATTTGAGGAGTTCAACCTGTCTGCCGGGGAGTTTATCTCTGTTGACAAAGACGCTCACTTCCTATGCCGAGGAGAAGAGGATAATATCTGTGTATCCTTTTACATTAATTTAGAATGGTTTTTAAAAAAGTATCCTTACATAACGAGTCTTCTTTTTGTCTGTGAAGCTACGAAAGAGAGCAGCAGACCGTATCCGACGTATTACCATAAACAAATGCGGGGAACGCTGATCGCCATATTGTTTTATCTGGCAACCCACGAAAACGCCAACAAAGAATTTCAGGACACGCTTATCAAAGGAGCGGAAAGAATCGTCGATCTCCTGGTCAATCACTTCGATCTCGCATTCTACTATTACCCGGACCTTGTCCTAAAAAAAGAGGTGATGGAACGCAACCGCAACATGATGGTATATCTTCAGGCGCATTCCACGGAGAAAATTACGCTGGAAGGCATGGCGCACGACTTTAATTTGACAAAGTCTTATATTTCCGAATTCCTGAGAACATTTGAAATCGGCTTCAGAAAGCTGTTAAGTTACATCAGAGCCAATAACTCGGAAAAATTACTGCTGACTACGGATATGAATATTATGGATATTTCGGAATCCTGCGGTTTTTCAGATTCCAAATATTACTACAGTGCCTTCAAGGAATGGTACAAGTGCACGCCCCGGCAGTTCCGTAAAATCTATCGAAATAAGATGACCGAGGAAGATTCGGCTCGGGAAGTGCATTTGAGCGACGTGCTTGACTTGGTGAATGAGATGATTTTGGAACATTATTTGGATTTATTCTTATTCTGATTTTATATTTTTAAATTATGGGACCA
>Ga0183099_1001453_pt1 | contig 13699 bp, 9 predicted proteins | sample Biomet1_FD_127788 | JGI IMG/M metagenome (GOLD analysis project Ga0183099, IMG submission 127788) | Microbial communities from bioreactor (seeded with anoxic lake sediment) at LBNL, California, USA - Biofuel metagenome 1 | ecosystem: Engineered > Bioreactor > Anaerobic > Unclassified ... | reverse complement strand
CAAGTTCTGCCCCAAAGACCGTCGCCGCCGCCTCTATTTCCGCGCCAAGGTTGCCGCGCAGTGTAGAATCCACTTTCTTATAAACATGCTCTACCTGACAGCGCTTCACTGCCTGGCAGGCTTTTTCTACCGCCTGATACGCCGCCGCCGCCGTCAAGTCACGGCTGTCTGTATCAATGACGACGACTTCAGCCTTTTCCTTGCTCAATTTGTCCACCGTAAAATCTATTCGCACGCAAGCGCTTATGTCACGTTTAGCAAACTGCACAGCCGTATCATTCGCTCCGGTCAAATCGTCCGCAATCACTGCAAGCCTGATCATCCTTATCACCTTCTCATGATTCTCTTACGCCCTATACTATTGCAAATTGCATGCCAATGCACAAAGCCCTGTATTTTCTGTTATTTTTCTGTATAAAATAAAAACACGTTGCTATATGCAACGCGTTTTGTGTAAAGTGCAACATCATTTGCACAAATATCATTTATTTAATTTCCGCCACAATGTCGTCCGATGAATCCCTAAGCGCCTCGCCGCCTGGCTGTAATTAAAGTTTTCTTCTGTCAGCACGCGCTGCAGGGTTTCCCGCTCCAGCGCCGCCAGATTATCCCTGCCTGCAGTTTCAACCTTGGCCCGCACCGCTTGGTTTGGTGCAACCTCTTCATCATAGGCTTCGAGCAAATCCTGTTTGCTGATCACAGGCCCGCGGCTCAGCAGCATGACCCGTTCCATCATGTTCGCCAACTGGCGGATATTGCCCGGCCAGCAGCACCGCTGCAAATATTCGCTGGCACTGCTGTCAATGGCGGAAATATCAGGGCTAACTGCCTGCAAATCCGCGATCATCCGCTTGGCCAACAGCGGAATATCCTCAATCCGCTCCGCCAGTGTCGGCATGTGAATCCGCAGGATATTCAACCGATAATACAAATCCTGCCGAAACAGCCCCTCTTTCACCATCTGCGCCAGATTCTGATTGGTCGCCGCAACGATGCGCACATCCACCGGAATAACGCTCTCCCCGCCCAAATGCATGACTTCCCGTTCCTGCAAAACACGCAAGAGCCGCGACTGCAAAGACAGCGGCATTTCGCCCACTTCATCCAAGAAGAGCGTCCCGCCATGCGCCAGCTCAAACAAGCCCTGCCGGCCACCTTTTTTCGCTCCGGTAAAAGCCCCTTCGGCATAGCCGAACAATTCACTTTCCAATAAACTCTCCGGCAGAGCCGCGCAGTTGATCGCCACAAAAGGGCCGTGCGCCCGTAAGCTCATATTATGGATGCCCTGCACGAGCATCTCCTTGCCGGTTCCCGATTCGCCCGTAATCAGTATAGTCGACTGCGTCAACGCGTATTTTGACGCTTTGCGCTTCATATTCAGACAAGCCGCTGAGCGGCCGACGATATCTTCCATAGAATGCTTGGCCACAAGCCCCTTCGCCGAAAGCTTTTTGCGGATATTTTGTTCGAGCCGCTGCACGGCTGTAATATTTTGCAGTGTATAGATGCGGCCAATATCCTCGCCCTTTACTTTTATCGGAGCACTTCGCACGGCAAATGTCTTGCCGTGGATGGTTTGCAGATCACTCAGACCGGTCGGCCCATCCACTACGGCAAAACCAGGAAGCACCGCCTGCATGTTTCTGCCAATCGTTTCCATTTGTGCCACTTTAAATAATTTTTCCGCCACCGGATTAAACAGCGTGATCTGTCCGCCCTTATCAACGGCGATGATCCCCTCCTCCGAGCGATGAATCACCGTGCGCAAAAGTTCCGCTTTCTCCTGTTCTTCCCGGCGAATCCGAGCTATCAGCAAAGCCTCATGCAGCGCCGTGTAGATAGCCTCTTTCCCTGACTGAATCAATTCTCCCGGGATGCCCAGCCGTCCGGCAATTTTCGTCGATATCGCATCGCCAACGATCAGGTTTACGCCGACTTCAACCGCGGCTGCAATCTTCGCTTGGGCTTCCGCTTCTTTTTTCAAGGGAATCTCATAAAATTTTATCCCCAGAAGCTTTCCCAGTTCGTCGCAGCCGTAAATCATATTTTCAAAACCGGCAATGCCGATTTTATCGGGATAATGCCCATTGTGCAAGAGAGCCCGCAGGACATCCGTAACCGTCACCTGGATATGCACCAGCGGCAGACTGACAAGCTTTTCGATCAAAGAAGCTGTCCCGCCGCGGCTGATGATCACAGCCACGCCATCTTCGACAGCTTGCTTTACGCAGACGGTCGCTTCCTGCAAATCCCCCTGCACAATGCGTATCAGCGATTTTTCTTTGCTGAATCGTTCCTGCACAACTTTTTCCGCCAAAACCGCCAAGCTTTCAAACGGTGCCACAAACAGAACCTGCGCCTTCAAAATGATTCCTCCATCTCTGCCAAATCACAAAATCTATGCTTTATTCTACCACGGGAAAATTAAAAGAACCATTCTCCGGAACAAACATCCCAGAAAATGGTTCTTATTTATGATGCTTCCTTTTAAGAAATCCGCTTTAACACACCAGCTTACAGCACCAGGCCAATCCACTTCCAATACGTTGCCGACATCAGCAGAATCAGTGCATAAGCGATAATCGTCAGCGGTATCCCCGTCTTGATGAAATCCTTGGCCGCAAAAGTTTCCGTCCCGAAAGCGACCATATTCTGCGGCGCATTGACCGGCAGGATAAAGCCAAAGCAAATGACGTACTGCAAAATCATCGTCATGCCGATGACATTGAGCGGTGAATACTCCGATGCACCCTGCAATACCGATATGATGATCGGAATCATAGCCGCTGACAGTGCTGTCGCACTGGCAAAGCCGAGGTGAATGACAATCAAAAACGCCGCCAGCACCGCGATAATGCCAAAGGCCGTCATGCTGTAAAGTCCAAACACATTGACGATGCAATCGGCAATCCAGACAGCCGCCTTGGTCGAAAGAATTGCCGAGCCAAGGCTTATGCCGACGCCGAACAAAATGAGCGTGCCCCAGCCGATACGATTCTGGGCTTCTTTCCAGTCCATAATGCCAACGCCCGGCAAAAGCATCAGCATAATTGCCGCCATCGTCGTTGACGAGGTGTCAAACGGATGCACAATCTTTTCCGTCGACCAAAAGAACAACAGGACAACGGATATGAGCATCAGCTTCTTTTCACTGCTCTGCATCGGGCCGAGATCTGCCAAAGCCTTGGCAACCGTTTCGCGGCCGCCTTTAATCTCTTCCATTTCCGGCGGTATCAGTTTGAGAAGAACATAGTACAGGGCCACAGACATCAGTGCCGCAAAAGGCGCGGCGGCGATAAACCAGTCCATCCAGCTGATATAATGTCCGAGCTGTTTCTCGATGAAGCCGATGGCGATCATATTCTGCGCAGCTGCCGTCTTGATGCCGACGTTCCAAATACTGTCCGCCTGCGCCACTGCAATCATCATCACAGCGGCAAAACGGCTGGTTTTCTTGACGCCAAAGGCCGCAATAATCCCCAGGACAATCGGTACCATGCAGGATACCCGCGCCGTTGTACTCGGCACAAAAAAGCTTAAGATGAAGCCAACGATGATCACCCCTGCCAAAACGCGGTTGGTTTTGGCGCCGATTTTCGACAGAACGAACAGGGCGATCCGCTTATCCAGCCCCGTTTTCATCATGGCGGCAGCAATGAAAAGTGCCGCGCCGACCAAGGCCAGCGAAGAGCTGCCAAACCCTGCCAGAGCCAGATTCAGTGCATCCGCTGTTCCCAGAAGCTTCGCCGGATTGGCTACGCTCGGGGCCGTCCCCAGCAAAAAAGCCATCAGCGTCATGATGATGGCAGCGCTGACCGGATAGGAAACCGCCTCCGTCATCCAGATGACCACCGAAAAAATCAAAATTCCGAGCATCCGGTGGCCGGCCGTCGGCAGATTCGCCGGCGTCGGCAGAAGCAATACCCCGGCCAAAACAAGAATCCCCCATAAAAGTCCATACCGTTTTACCATTGTCATATTTATGCACCTCCCATTTTTTAACCAGACCTAGAAAGAAAAAGCCCCAGAAACCACCGGAGCCATCAGAATATCGCACTTCCCCGCAATCGTCAATCCGCTCTGCAGCGAACGGATCTGCGTATGACATGCCGTATTTGTTTTGCATAATTATACCAGTTATCCCCTTGCATTGTCAATTCTGCATTTATCTTTCGGCATCTTTTCTGTAAACTTGTAAATCAACGCCGAGGATGGTACACTACTGCATAGATGCATTGCAAACTATTACATATTTTGGAGGTTACTTATGAGTTATCATGTTTTTTTCCCCAGCTACACCATCGGTGCTGACGCCTATGATAAAATACCGGAGATCTGCGGCCGCTATGGCAAAAAGGCCGTCCTGATCGGCGGCAAAACAGCTCTGTCAAAGGTGCAAGGCGAGCTCACATCTGTGCTAAAGGCCGGCGGCTTTGAAATCCTCGATGTTCTCTGGTACGGCGGCGACTGCACCGAGGAAAATGCTGCTGCCTTGAAAGAAAATGCCGCCGTCCAGGCGGCCGATATGATTTTCGGCATCGGTGGCGGCCGGGCTCTCGACACCTGCAAGATCATCGCCCATGCGCTCGAAAAAACGCTGTTCACGGTTCCGACCATTGCCAGCACCTGCGCGGCTGCAACCGCCATTTCTGTAACCTATCATGCTGACGGCAGCTTCAACGGCGTTCACCTGTCAAAGGTCTCGGCCAACCACATCTTCATTTCGACTAAAATCATCGCTGAAGCCCCGGCCGTCTACCTCTGGGCCGGCATTGGCGACTCGCTCGCGAAGCATTACGAGGCCACCGTCTCCACCCGTTCCCTCGAGCTCGCGCACAGCGATGCGCTCGGCATCAGCATCAGCCCGCTGTGTGCTGAGCCCCTGCTGACCTACGGCGAACAGGCCATGGAAGACTGCCGGCAGCACAAGGCCTCTTATGCTTTTGAACAGACCGTTCTTTCGATCATCATCAGCACCGGCCTGGTTTCTTTGCTGCTGACCAAGCAGGATTACAACACAGGACTCGCCCATGCGATCTACTTCGGCCTGGTCGCCCTCGCCAAGCACCCGGAAAAGCATCTGCACGGCGAAATCGTCGCCTATGGCGTCCTCGTCCTTTTGATGCTCGACCAGCAAAAAGAAACTCTGGCACGCGTCTATCGTTTTGCCAAAAGCATCGCGCTGCCAACCCGCCTCCAAGATCTGGACGTCACGACCGCAGAGGAAATCGCCACCGTAATCCGCACAGCCGCTTCCATGCCGGATGTCCAGGAAGTCTGGCCATACCCGGTAACGGAAGCCTCCGTCCGCGCCGCCGTGATGGCACTGGAAGACTATAGTCTGGCAAAATAAGCAACATACAAAGTAACGATTCAAGGCCATTGCCTGCCGGCAAGAACCTTATTGAATCGTTACTTTTTTTATTTTCAGCTGCCATTTTTCGAAATCAATTCCCCTACTAAAATTTGCTATGCGTTGTTTTTTATGTATGCACCAAAAAATTGGCTGCAAGCGCCGTTGGGCAGCCTGCAGCCAATAAAAATCTTCGTCAATGCACGACGCTTTGTTTTTTAAACCACGTCCTATGTTCAGTTACCAAATAACTTCATGATATTCCCTAAGATAATACCGACAAGGCCAAAATCAGCATCGCCAAAAGTTGTCCCTTGGAACCCTAAGCTTCCCAAAACAGGCAACAGCATCGCTGGCAGAAAACTGATCAGCAGGCCGTTGGCAAAGGCACCTAATACCGCACCGCGGCGACCACCCGTGGCATTGCCAAAGACTCCGGCTGTTGCGCCACAGAAAAAATGCGGCACCAGACCCGGCACAATAATTTTAAGCCCCAGTGCCGGCAAGAAAAACATCGATATCAGACCAGCTGCGAAGCTGGAAAAGAAGCCTATGACGACCGCATTCGGTGCAAAAGGAAATACCATCGGGCAATCCAAAGCAGGAATTGCATCCGGTACGACCTTATCGGCAAAACCTTTAAATGCCGGTACGATTTCCGCCAGCAGCATGCGAACCCCGGCTAAAACCACATATACCCCGGCAGCAAAGGTAATCGCTTGCATCAGCGAAAAAATCAGGAAATTTTGACCACTGCTCAATTTGTCTTCGACAAATTCCGGACCAGCACAGATCGCTACGACAAAAAACAGTATCGTCATGGTCAGCGATATGGCAACCGAACTATCCCGCAGAAATGCCAGGCCCTTCGGCACCTTGATATCTTCTGTGCTTTTGCTTTTATTGCCCAGCAGCCGGCCAATATGCGCTGCAATGAAGTAAGCGATGGATCCAAAATGCCCTACAGCAAAATCATTTGCTCCAGTAATTTCTCTGGTAAAGGGCTGCAGTATCGCTGGCATGATCACCATTAAACTGCCAAGAAGCACCGCTCCCACAATGACTAAAACCGTACCGGAAAGACCGCCGGTGGATAAAATCACCGCAATCATGCAAGCCATAAACATCGTATGATGACCGGTGAGGAAAATATATTTCAGAGGCGTAAGTCTGGCCAACAGAATGTTAACCAGCATGCCGCATACCATGATCATCGCCGTTTCTGTTCCAAACGCTTTTTGCGCAACGGCAACGATAGCTTCATTGTTCGGGATGATCCCCTGGATCGTAAACGCTGCTTCAAACATTTTCCCGAAAGCATCCAGCGCTCCGACGATAATGCCCGCGCCGCCTCCCAGAACAACAAACCCCATAATAGTTTTCAGTGTGCCAGAAACAACATCCGCGATGTTTTTCTTTTGCAAAATGAGTCCGATAAGAGCAAATATGCCGACGAGAATTGCTGGTGTGCCCAGAATATCCTTCATTATTAAATTAATCATATCGTAATTAACCCTCCTCTTGTCGTACGTTTTAAAAACGACTTCCCCTGTTTCTAAAGCCCTTGTCGTCGATGACAGCTCATCTTAAATTGCTTTCTAAGACTTTGCGCAGTTCATCCTTGCTCAACAGGTTTTTCAAACCCACCACATTGCGTTTACCATCTACAAGATTATCCATCAATTCATGTGAACCGATATATAAATCTGCCTGTTCTGTTTTGCTGGTCGTCAAATCGGTATGGGATACTTCTGCCTCAATGCCTAATTCTGTTAAGAGCTTCTTCGCGGTAATCTCTACCATAAAACTGCTGCCTAAACCGTTGCCGCATACAATCAATACTTTTTTCATCGTTTTCACCTCCTTCAATTGGAATATTGAGCAATCATGTCCAGTATTTCTGCCCGGCTCGTATAGTTGACCATTTTTTCGATATTCTCTTCTTCCATCAGCAAGGTTGACAGCTGCGCCAACGCCTTTAAATGCGTCTCATTATCTATTGCTGCCAGAATGATGATGATTTGAACCCGTTCCTCCCCCTCCTCGGAAAAAGCCACCCCTTGTTTCAACAACAACAGGCTCATGCCCAACTGGTTGACGCCGCTTTCTGGCCGGGCATGCGGAATCGCAACTTTCGGCCCCATAACGACATACGGACCAATTTTTTTGATATTGTCGATCATGGCGTCTATGTAATCCGGCTTGATAATCTCCGCCTGCAATAACGGCGCAGAAGCCACTTTTATGGCATCCTCCCAGTCAGCCACGTTATCCAATATTTGTATCATATCTTTCGTAATCAAATCACTTAACATCGGTCGGTTATCCTCCTGTACTATTGAACTTGGCTTATAAAGATATTCCTTCAGCTCATTGGTCAGCTTTTCCCGTTCCCGGATTTCGGCATGCCGGCTGATGATTTCCATGATGGCACTCACCGATGCCGTCTGGCCTTGCGGCAGACCCACCAAAGCATTGACTTTTTTCAACAGACTTTCTATCTCATTATCGCTGAGGATGGGACTGACCACAAATACCGGATTTGTCCCCCCGCTCAAGGGCACGGTAGAAATAACAAAATCGGCTTTTTTCTCATATTTGACATAATCCCGCACGCCAACCGTTCGCAGGATGTCCACGGTTGAAAACAGGCCTTCCAATTGACTTTGCAAGATGCGGGAAGTCCCTACACCCGTGGCGCAAACCAGCAGCACCGTCTTGCGGGGCATCGGCTGAATCCCCTCGCGTTTCATCCAAGCCCCGAAATGCATCGCCATAAAAGCGATCTCATCATCGTTTACGGGCTGCCCGGCGCTTTGTTCTAAATAATGGATGATTTTCTTCGTCAAAATAAAGATATCCCGGTATTTTTTATTAACCGATTCCATTATGGAACTTTCCAGGCACAATCCATATTTTATCCGGTAGTACGCTGGTTTTAAATGAAGCAACAGATTTTTTTCCAGGCCCGCCCGGTCATAAAACTGAATGCATGCATATCGCTGAAAATCATCCACCATGCGCCGAATGATTACCATCCAGTCCGGCGCTTCGGCATCCGCCAGATCCACGGCTACATAATTGACCTGCGCCCCGAGAATGTGCGTCGTGATATAATAAACCTCATCTTGCGGGATTTGCAAGGAAAAAAGCTTCGTCAACGTATGGCAGATTTCCTGGGCGGCCCCATACTCGCGCGTCCGATACAGCAGTATCTGCTCTGCCGGCTCAATATGAACTCTCCCCCCCAGCAATAAACGGCGGACAAATAAAATTAATTGCACAATGAAATGCTGTATACCTTCATCCGTAAACTGCACTCTCAGGCGGTCTTCGCAACGGACGACAGCCTGCTGCAGTGCGGTCAGATCGTCTTTGTTAAATAAGCAATCCGCCCGGGCATCGCTGCCTTCCGCCATAGCCATCTGATCGATGAAATACTGCCAGCCTTTGCCGTCAATAACCTGTGCTACATAAACATTTAAGGCTTTGCGCTGATCGATTTCATTCCCTACTATGGTGTAACCTTTGTGTTTGGCAAAATCTATATTCAAGTGGAAGCGTTGCTGCAGTTCCTCCCGCAAAAATTTCAAATCATTGATTGTTGTATTTCGACTTACCCTGACGGCGTCGATCAGATCTTGCAGTAAAACCTTGTGGTTCCGCGCCATAATATGAATGGCCAGCCACGCTTTGCGTTCCTTTACCGAATACTCATATTGCCAGGGATTGAGGTTTTGCAGCAACTTGGGAACCGCTTTTTTCGTATTTTCTTCCAGATAAAAACCTGCCGACTGAATATGGCAAACACCAGGCAAATTGTGATATTTTAACCATCCATTAATTTTTTGGATATCATAATAAATGGTTCGCTTAGAGATATTTAGCTTTTCTGTTAATTCCTCCATAGCTACATACGATGCAGCATACATAATGTAGTGGAGAATTGAAGCGCTTCTTTTATCCAATGTCATAAAAAACCTCCATGGATAGCCCTATACGGTGCGCCGTATTGACTTGCACTTTTCACAATCTTCTGCCTAGATTTAAGTATACTGAGAAACCCCGGCGAAAAATAGTGCAAATATCGTACGCTTCGTTATGCAAAACTGCACCTGTGTGGCGTTAATGATGAAATTCTTACAACTTTTCACGGGTTTTCAAGGCAAAAACATATAGGTTCTGCAGCGGCACCAGCTTATCGCGCCGCAGGTTTGACACCAGCACCGTCGAAATGCGGCACAAATTTTTCGGAAGCGGTCCTGCCTTCCTGGATGAATGCCTGCCGGATGCCCCTGTCCCAGGCATAATTGACGACCTTATCGTATTCATAGGTCGTCAGGTGCCGGTTTATTTCCGGATACTCTTTGACGCGATGCAGCGGCGTGAATTGGTTCATCAGACTCACATAGACGGCATCGCCAAAACTCCGCCAGATCCAGTCGACCAGCCGCATGCTTTCCTTCATCTGCCCCGGAAGAATTAAATGGCGAATCAACACGCCGCGTTTCATCTGCCCCGCCGCAAATACGGGCTCACCGGCAATGTCGACCATCCGCTCAATGGCTGCGGCCGCGGCCGTAAAATAGCCCGGAGCTGCCGAATAGCGGCAGGCACTCGTTTCCGCCGCGTATTTCATGTCCGGCAAAAAAACATCGACATACCCCCGCAGGGATTCAATGGTTGCAACGGTTTCGTAGGCATTGGAATTGTACACCACCGGCAGGCTGAGGCCTTTTTCTCCGGCGATTTTGAGGGCCGCAATAATTTGCGGCACATAATGCGTCGGCGTCACCAAATCCAGCGACGCCGCCCGCGTGCCTGCTGCTCGAGAAAATTTCCGCCAGCCGCTCGACGCTGATCGCGACGCCACTGCCCTGCTGGCTGATCTCCTGGTTCTGGCAGAATACGCAGCGCAGATTGCAATGCGAAAAAAATACGGTGCCCGCCCCGTTTGCCCCGACGAGGCACGGCTCTTCCCACGGATGCAGCGACACCAGCGCGACCTCGGGCAGTTCTCCCGCCTGACAAAATCCGCGCTCACCAAGCCGGCGGTTTACACCGCAGCGCCGCGGACAGAGTTCACATTTTTCCAATTCCATCTTTATCGTTTCCCCACTTCCCTTTATTCGGCGCCCTGCGAACGGCAGCACAATGGCCCCTCTTTCTAAAGCGCCTTCTCCTGTTTTTATTATAGCAAATCCCCGCAAGATTTCTTTATGGAAAACACTGTTGTCGATAATTTATAACAATTTATAATAATGCATAAATTGATTTTTCGCTTTTTGCATAGTATTATAGTCGTCATGGCCTATTTTTCACAAGTGCCAAATTGAACTCATTTAGAATAAACCAGAGGAGCTTCTTTCATGACATTAAACGTATCCACCATCCGCAACAAATTCCTGCTGATCTTAGTACCGCTGTTCGTGCTGAGTTTTGCCGTACTCGCGGGCATCAGCTACTACATCACTCAGAACGCACTCGTAAAAAGCGCCGATACCACCGCTTCGAAAATCGGTGAAAAATATGCCGCCATGCTCCGTGAACAGATCAGCACGCGCGTCGTCCGGCTTCAGGAACTCGCCGCCGATCCGGAACTGCAAACTGCCAATGAAGCCGGCAAGGTTAAAATCCTTGCGGCCATGAAAGCACGCACCGATCAGTTCGACATGATTTCCTATGTGGACAGCAATGGCATGTCCTTCAACGAAAAAGGCGAACACCTCGACCGCGCCAACCGCGAATATATCAGCAAAGTCCGCCAGACCAAGGCGCCTTACGTATCGGCACCGACCACATCTGGACTGACCGGCAAGCGAATCGTCGTCATAACCCTGCCGATTCTCGCCAACGGCCAGCTGACTGGTTTCATCTGCGGCACCTCGCAGTTCGACAGCATTTCCAAGCTCACCGACGACATTAATTTCTTCGACAGCGGCTACGGCTACCTCGTCGACGAATCCGGCCTGACCATCGGCTTCGGCAAAAAGCCGGAATACGCCGGCACCTGGAATGTCACCGAAAAGCAGCTCGACAAAGTTCCCGGCCATGAAAAGGAAAGCATGCCGGACAACTTTGTTGACGGCTTCAAAAAGGCCATCAGCACGAAACAGCCAAACGTGCTGCATTACACCAATTCCACCGGAACGAATTCTCTGGCCGTCATCACACCGATCGAGCTCCCCGGGCGGAACTGGTTCATCGCCATTGTCGCACCGGATGCCGAAGTCAACGCCGAAGCTGCCAGCCTCTCCCGGACGCTCGGCTTCATCGCCCTCTTCTTTACCCTTTTGGCTGTTTTGGTCATTTTCTTCTTTGCCAAGCAGATCGCCAGATCCGTCGAACAGATCCGCGATGAGTGCAATGTGCTGACCAGCGGCGACTTTCGCCAGGACAGCGTCAGCGTCGCGAGCCGCGACGAAATCGGCCAGCTGGCCGCCGGCTTCAACGCGATGCGCAAAACCTTGCGCAGCCTGATCGGCCAGGTACACAATCAGGCCAGTCAGGTCGCAGCTTCCAGTGAGGAACTGACGGCCAGCTCGACGCAGGCCGCCCAGGCTTCCAATCAGGTCGCTGCTTCGATAACCGTCATTGCCGACGGCCTCGATCAGCAGTCCAAGGAAACAAACCGCGTCGACAAAATCGCCCAAAACATATCTTCCCGTGCCGGGGAGATCTCCGAAAAAAGCCGCCGAAGTCGCCGGCATCGCCAAAGGAACCAGCAGCAATGCCGCTGCCGGCCGCAGTTCGATCGCCCTCGCCGTGGAACAAATGCATAAAATCAGTGAAGGCTCCCAGGATATACAAGCCGCCATCCAAAAGTTGAACAGCGGCTCGCAGGAAATCAGCAACATCGTCGAACTCATCGGTAACATCGCCGGGCAGACGAATTTGCTGGCCCTCAATGCCGCCATCGAAGCGGACCGCGCTGGCGAACACGGCCGCGGCTTCTCGGTGGTCGCTGAAGAAGTCCGCAAGCTGGCGGAAGAATCCAACCAGTCCTCGGCTAAGATCAGCGCCTTGATCACGAACAACCTCAAGGACATGGAAATCGCCGTAACCGTCGGTCAGGCTGAATCCGAGCGGGTCACGTCCGGTATCAATGCCATCCGCCAGGCCGACGAAACCTTCAAGCAGATCGCCGATGCCATCGTCGCTCTTTCTCAGGAAATCGAAACGATTTCCACGGCCATCAACCAGATGGCTGGCGACAGTAGGCACATGGTGAAGTCGATCGTTGAAATCGACGAGATCAGCACGAAAAACGCCGCCGAAACGCAGTCTATATCAGCGGCCACCGAAGAACAATCCGCCTCCATGGAAGAGATCGCTTCGGCCAGCCAAAGTCTGGCCAATCTGGCTATGGAACTTCAGGCTGCCGTGGAAAAATTCAAGATCTAATTGCCAGAGTGAACAACCACTGCCATTTGTTTTAAAAATCGTGACGAATCTATCGGGGCTGTCGCTTTAAGCGTTTTTCAACGCTGGCGGCAGCCCCTTTTTTTTACCAATTCCCATAAAAAAGCATGCCCCCAAAAGCGTATATGCATCCAAGCGCCACAGCTAAAGCGACTTTTATATCGCCATGAATTCAGGGCAAATTGATTTTTTGCCCTTTACATAGTATCATAGTACTATGGTTATTATGACTTACTTCCTCCCGGTGTGGAACTGATCTTAATTTATAATGAAACAAAGGAGCTTCTTTCATGACATTAAACGTATCCACCATCCGCAACAAATTCCTGCTGATCTTAGTGCCGCTGTTCATCTTGAGTTTTGCCGTGCTCGCGGGGATCAGCTACTACATCACCCATGACGTACTCGTAAAAAGCGCCGATACCACCGCCTCAAAAATCGGTGAAAAATACGCGGCCATGCTGACTGAGCAGATGAGCACCCGCATCATCCGCCTCGAAGAACTCGCCGCCGACCCGGAACTGCAGTCCGCCGATGAAACCGGCAAAGTTAAAATTCTCGCGGCCATGAAGCACCGGACCGACCAATTCGACATGATTGCCTATGCCGACAAGAACGGCCTGGCCATCAATGAAGACGGACATAAAATGGATCGCGCCGACCGCGAATACATCCGCAAAGTCCGCGAAACCAAGAGTGCCTACATATCAAATCCGACAGTTTCCCATACAACCGGCAAGGCAATTTCTTTGATTACCGTGCCGATCCTGCAAAACGGCCAAATCACCGGCTTTGTCTGCGGCACAGTCTCACTCGACAAAGTTTCCAAACTCACCGACGACATTAAATTCTTCGACAGCGGCTACGGCTACCTCGTCGACGAATCCGGCCTGACCATCGTCGACGAATCCGGCCTGACCATCG
>Ga0183099_1001452_pt1 | contig 13709 bp, 13 predicted proteins | sample Biomet1_FD_127788 | JGI IMG/M metagenome (GOLD analysis project Ga0183099, IMG submission 127788) | Microbial communities from bioreactor (seeded with anoxic lake sediment) at LBNL, California, USA - Biofuel metagenome 1 | ecosystem: Engineered > Bioreactor > Anaerobic > Unclassified ... | reverse complement strand
TCAGGCAACGAGCGGAGCCGGGTATCCGGGCGTACCGTCGTTCGATATGATCGATAACATTGTTCCGTTCATCGGCGGTGAAGAAGAAGAAAATAAAGCCCAACTGTTCTCTTCAGACATATATGATGCCGGTGTACGCCTTGCAGCAGGCCGGGTATCCCGTGAAGCGCATGATCGTAACGACGCTTCAGGCAACGAGCGGAGCCGGGTATCCGGGCGTACCGTCGTTCGATATGATCGATAACATTGTTCCGTTCATCGGCGGTGAAGAAGAGAAAACGGAAAAAGAATGTCTTAAGATTCTTGGAACCGTACAGAACGACAGGATCGTTAATGCAGCAGGCCCGCTTGTTTCCGCAACGTGTACGCGCGTGCCTGTGATCGACGGGCATACGGCGTGCGTGAGCCTTGAATTCGACCTGCCGCAGGACAAGAAACCTTCACTTGAAGAAATTGAACGCGTTTGGACGTCTTTCCGTTCCGTGCCGCAGGAACTTGCGCTTCCGTCTGCACCGGAACATCCGATCGTGGTACGCCACGAAGAGAACCGCCCGCAGCCACGACGCGACCGTGATACCGAAAAAGGAATGGCGTGCGTCATCGGGCGGCTGCGTCCGTGCAGCGTTTTTGACGTTAAGTTCGTCGCGCTCAGCCACAACACCAAACGGGGCGCGGCGCTCGGAGGCATACTGAACGCCGAACTGCTTAAAGCAAAAGGATACTTTGATTCTCTGTAACATACCGTGAACGGGGCACTCAGACCCGGCATGACGTATGCATTCGGCAGCCGCTTGTTTAGAAAACAGACCGGCTGCCGTTTTTTTATGCGTGGAACGCTTTTTGCAGATTTTCCGCAAACGGCGGCCGTACTATGCCGTTTTCCGTGATAAACCCGGTGATAAGGTCGTGCGGCGTTACGTCAAACGCCGGATTTCGTACTTTCATGCCTTCCGGTCCGGTGCGGCGTTCGCCGAAAAACAGTACTTCGTCCGCGCCCCGTTCCTCGATCGGTATGCCGCTGCCGGTGGGCGTGTGCATGTCGAACGTGGATGAAGGGCACGCGACATAAAAGGGAATATGGAAGTGGTGCGCAAGGATCGCGACGCCCATAGTTCCGATTTTATTCGCTGTGTCGCCGTTTGCCGCAACCCGGTCGGTACCGGTTATGACAAGATCGATATATCCGCTGCTCATCATGAAAGCCGCCATGTTGTCGCAGATGAGCGTTACGTCAAGACCAGCCTGCTGCAGTTCCCAGCTCGTAAGGCGCGCTCCCTGCAGCAGCGGACGCGTTTCGTCCGCAAACACTTTAAAGCGTCTGCCTTCGTTGAATGCAGTGTACATGGGTGCCGTCGCCGTTCCGATGCCGGTAGAACAGAGCGCTCCGGCGTTGCAGTGTGTGAGGATTCCCGAACCGTCAGATATGAGAGCTTTTCCATTCTCTCCGATGCGGCGGCACAATTCTTTATCTTCGCTGTGTATTAAGACGGCTTCTTTTTCAAGTTCCGCCCACAGTTCATGCGACGTCTTGTTTTTGAGCGCCTCAGCCCTGGCAACCATCCGCTGTAATCCCCAGCTCAGATTGACCGCCGTCGGACGGGAGGAATTTAAGTAGGCAGCTGCCTGTTTTATCCCGCTGAGAAACTCGTCCGCCGGAAGCTGCTGCTTATCCTGCATGCCCAGCAGCAGCCCGTATGCTCCGGCTACGCCGAGTGCAGGCGCGCCTCTGACGCGCAGCTGCCTGATGGAGTCCCAGACCTGGCGTATGTCTTTCTGCTGCTCATAGACTACTTCGACAGGAAGTTTTGTCTGGTCAAGAAAAGTAAGCGTACCGTTTTTCCATGAAATTGTTTCGATCATATAAAACGCTCCTGAAACCGCTGATATATCCGACCGTACTTTCTGCGGTTGAAATGACACGTCCGCGGTCTATCCTGGGAGGTATGCTTCAGGGCCGGAACGGATCAGAGGAAATTCTTTTTAGTATACTTCATGAACCAGAGAAAAGGAATAGTTATTTTGTTTCGGAAAAAAGTTGACAAACGGGAGAAAGGGGTTATAATTATTTAAATGAGCAACCGGTTGCGCATGGAGGGACCGCATGACAATGGATGATATAGCGTCTGAACTTGGTCTTTCAAAAACCACCGTTTCCCGTGCCATTTCCGGCAAAGGCCGGATCCGTCAGGAAACTAAAGACAGAATTTTATCATATATCAGCGAAAACAGCTATGAGCCTAACAGAATGGCCCGCGCGCTTGCCGTGTCCCGGACGTATAATATTGCGATCATCATTCCGGACGAAAAATCGGGAGGCGACGCGCAGTTTTTCTCTGACTGCCTGGTAGGAATAACGAAGGCTGCAGTGAGCCATGACTATGATACTGTGCTCGTGGTTGTTCCCGAAGACGATCTGTCCGGACTTGAGCGGCTTGTGCGCAACAGCAAGGCCGACGGAGTTGTCGTTACACGCATGAACGCGCAGGACCGTATTATTCCTTTTCTGCGGAACAGAAAAATACCGTTCATTCTGATCGGAACGAACGACGACAGCGATATTTTCCAGATCGATTCAAATCAGCGGGAAGGGTGCAGGGAACTGACGGAACATATGATTGTGGCCGCCGGCTGCAGAAAGCCGGCCCTTCTTGCAGGGAACAGAAATTATAAAGTTGATATTGAGCGTTTTGAGGGATACAGAGGGGCGTTCGCCGGTTCGGGGCAGGATGCGGACGAACGGCTGATTTTCTGGAACGCACAGCAGAACTGCGCCGCCGCGGTTGACGCTGCGCTTGAAGCGGGGGCGGACTGTCTGTGCTGTATGGACGACATGATATGTGTCGGCGTGCTTGATTATCTGGCGGTGAAACATATACGCATACCCGACAGTCTCCAGATTGTGTCGTTTTACGACAGTCCGGCGCTTGCTTCGGCAAAGCCCCCGGTGACAGCACTTCACGTAGACAGCCTTGACCTGTGCAAGAGGGCCGGCAGCCTGCTCATTGATGAAATTGAAGGCCGCAGTCCGGCAAAACGGAACGTTGCGGAGTATTCAATAATATACAGGAATTCATCCCGGTAAGGGAGAAATGAGGAGGAATTATGAAAAAGACCCGTGCAGTACTTTTCGGTGTAACGGCAGCATCGCTTATTCTTTGTAGTTGTACATTGGTAAAAAAATCCAAAAGTTCAAAGGCCGTCACGCTGACGGTGTGGGAATCGGATAAGGGACCTGACGAATTTATCAGACAGGCGGGTGCAGCGTACACTCAGAAAAATCCGAACGTAACGATCAAATATGTTCACGTTGAGCTCGGAGACGCTGCCGGCCAGATCGCGCTTGACGGTCCTGCCGGAGTCGGACCCGATGTGTTTGCCGCACCCCACGACAAGCTTGGGGAACTGGTTTCCGGAGGCCACGTGCTTCCTACGGTGAATCCGGATATGGTGAAAAAGAATGCGCTTGCCGCATGTTCCCAGGCTTTGACGTACAGCGGAACTATGTACGGATATCCTGTTTCTGCAGAAACATACGCGCTCTTTTACAACAAAGCGTATATAAAAGAAAATGAAGTTCCGAAAAAATGGAACGACGTCGCGGCATTCTCCAAGAAATTCAACGCTGCGAACAAAGGCAAATACGGGTTTATTATGGATGTGGGCAACGCCTACTATACGATCATATTCACAACTAAAGAAGGAAACAGACTGTTCGGACCGTCCGGAACAGACACGACCAGGACTAACATCAACTCTGCTGCTTCCATCGAAGGTATGAAGTTCTTCCAGAATCTGCGCAGTTCTCTCAATGTTCCCGCCGCCGACCTTACAACGTCGGTCGCAGACGCGGCGTTTGCAGGCGGAAAGGCTGCCATGCACATTACAGGTCCGTGGAATATAAAGAATTTTAAGGACGCCGGTCTTGATTTCGGCGTTGCGCCGCTTCCGTCTCTTCCGGGAGACAAGACTCCAAGCGCATCGTTCAGCGGTACCCGCGCCATGTTCGTGTCCGCTTATTCGAACAATCCCGAACAGTCAGCAGACTTTGCCGCGTTCCTGATGACTCCGGAAATGCAGCAGCTCCGTTTCAAGATCACAGGCGCTATGCCGTCGATCAATACCAAAGTCGACAGTCCGTACATTTCCGGTTTTCTCAAACAGCTTAATTACGCGTTCCCGATGCCGTCCATCCCGCAGATGGGCGCGTACTGGGACGCTATGAACAACGCAAGCAAGAACATCTGGGAAGGGCAGGATGTTAAGACCCAGCTCGACGCGTGCAATTCAGCCATACTTGGTAAATAGCCGCTGATTATTTTGGGGCTGCCTCCGCGGCAGCCCTTTTTTTCGGAGTTTCATATCTCTTGATCAAAGGAGCATATATGGCACAGATACTGCCCGCGGACGGGAGTGCAGTGAAAAAAATCAGGCTCACGTCGTCACTGTTTATGGGGCTGTCCCATATCCTGTATTTGAAAGAATATCTGAAAGGAATCCTTTTTGCAGCACTGGAAATACTGTTTATTCTCTGCTGCCCTGCGATGGTGCAGAAAATCGGAAATCTTATCACGCTGGGTTCGCCGCAGCCGAACCTCCCTGTAAAGATGCGGGATAATTCTATCTTCATGCTCATCGACGGAATTCTCGTACTGTCGGTCGCTGCGTTATTCGTCGTTGCGTATATTCTGTCTGTAAAGAGCGCCGAAAAGTCATACGAGAAGTACTGTATTCTCAAGCATTTCCCTTCTCAAAAAACGTCGCTCGAATCGATCAGCGGTACCGGATTTCCTATTGCCGGTCTCGCACCGATCATCGTGCTTCTTGTCATATTCGTCGTCGTACCGCTCGTTTTTTCGATCGCCGTCGCGTTTACGAACTATTCGGCGCCCGACCATATGCCGCCTGCGAAAACGGTTGACTGGGTGGGTATGCGGAATTTCAGCGACCTGCTCAGCGGTAAAAACAACTGGTCGCGCGGACTCGGACGCATAGCGCTGTGGACTCTCGTATGGGCGTTCCTGTCTACGTTCACGTGCTATTTCGGCGGACTGCTCATCGCCGTCATGCTCCGCGAAAGTAAAATAAAGATAGCGAACGTTTTTCGTATTATTTATATTCTTCCGTACGCGGTACCGGTCGTCATTACGATGCTCGTGTGGCAGAACCTGCTCAACGGAACGTTCGGAACTGTGAACAGAACGCTCATGGCGTTCGGGTTTATTAACAAGCCCATTCCCTGGCTTGGTTCGCCGCTCCTTGCTCAGACAATGTGCATCGTTATCAACCTGTGGGCGGGCTTCGGATACTTTATGCTGCTGTCGATGGGAACGATGACAGCCGTGTCGAACGATCTGTTTGAAGCGGCGAGAATAGACGGAGCGAGCCCGCGGCAGATACTGCGGAGAATCACCGTCCCGCTCGTCATGTACCAGACCATGCCGCAGATAATAATGTCGTTCACTCACAATCTTAACAATTTCGGAATTATATTCTTCCTTACGGGAGGAGCTCCGACGACAGTAGACAGCACTACGACGGGGGCCGGGGCCACCGATATTCTGGTGACGTGGATATATAAATTAACAATCACGCTGCTTAAATACAACTACGCGTCCGTCATCGCCGTGCTTATATTCGTCGCGATCGCGCCGTTTGCCATTATTTCGTTCAGGAACACGAAATCCTATAAGGAGGGAACCGTATGACAAATTACAGGAAAGAGCAGTCTGCTGTAAAAACGCTGCTCATGATTTTCTTCGTGATACTTTCGCTCTTCGTTATATATCCGCTCGTTTACCTTGTTTCTGCATCCTTCTCACCGGGGAACAGCATTGCGGACATAGACATACAGCCGTTTGCCAAGGGCTTTACGACTGCCCATTTTATGTACATCTTTTTTAAGACCGATTACAAAATATGGTTTCTGAACACACTGCAGATCGCGACGGTAACGACAGTCGTAACGATGTTCGTTACGGCGCTGTCGGCGTATGTTTTTTCACGGTTTACGTTTCCGCTGAAAAAACACCTGCTCATGTCGCTGCTCATTCTCCAGATATTTCCGTCGTTTGTCGGTATGATAGCCATCTACGTGATACTTCTTCGCGTCGGCGGATTTGATACGCTGTGGGGACTGGAACTCGTATACATCGCAGGAAACATACCCTACAACTGCTGGATGGTGAAGAGCTATCTCGACACTATTCCAAGGAGTCTGGACGAAGCAGCCCGCATAGACGGTGCCAGCCATTTCAGAATATTCAGGCAGATAATCATGCCCGTGGCGCGCCCGATCATGATCTTCCTGGGTATAACGAGTTTTACGGGACCGTGGATGGATTTTATTTTTCCGAAAATGATTCTCCGTTCGGCCGAGAAACAGACGCTCGCGCTCGGGCTGTTCAGTTTCGTAACGGATAAAAAGAACGACTTTACGCTGTTCAGTGCAGGTTCGCTGCTCATCGCCATACCGTTCGTTATTTTCTTCATCTTTACGCAGAAAGCCATGATGATGAGCATGGGCGCCGCGGCGGTGAAAGAATAAGAATCAGGACGGCAGACATTCCGTAAGTTCCCTCATCCGCCCGGCGTTTATAGCGGCCGCGCCGTCCGGGTGGTTGTTAAAGAACACGTGCGTCATTTTTCCCTTTGCGGTGAGTTTTACGATAAGCGGAACTTCCGCTGCAAGCTCTTTTTCAGTGTACGTGTACGCGTACCGTTTTTTGCCGTTGTCATTTTCCGCTTTACCGTCTCCTTGTTCCGTCTGAGCATACCAGCTGCCGGAATTTCTGCCGTGGAAGCGTATATACGCGCGTCCACCCGTAACGACGGGAACGGGCGGCGGCAGCGCGGAAAGGCGCGGCATGTCGCAAACTACAATACCCGTTCCCCTCCGGTCCAGACCTTCGTATACGCGTTCCGTAAACCACGCCGCGTGACGGAATTCAACGACAGAAGGGCAGCCGGAGAAAGCGGCGAGCAGATTGTTAAGATATATGCGGTTGTCCGGTTCGTAGTGGAAACTCTGCGGAAACTGGAACAGAACGGCGGAAAGCATTCCGCTGTTTGCGAGCGGAAGAATCGCAGCCCGGAATTCCGCCGCGGCAGTCTGCCATCCGGCGCCCGTACCGTGAGTGAACAGCTGCGGCGCCTTGACGGAAAAGAACAGTCTGCCGCCGGAACGGTTGAGCATTGAACGCATATTCGTTTCCGACGGCATACGATAGAATGTGGAATTTATTTCCAGCGCCGGAAAGCGGGAGGCGTAATATGCGAGAAATTCACCGCGAGGGAGATCTTCCGGATAGAAAACGCCTCTCCATTCAGGATAATCGTACCCGCTCGTACCGCACAGAATGCGGCCATTAAACGTCTGTTCCATTACGACACCTCAGGAAGTTCAGAAAGGCGCGTCGTATATGACGGAGAAAGGAAGGAGCGCTGCATGACCCACGCCGGTTTTGAACCGTCTTTCCCCGTATCAGCAGTCTGATTTCTCATACCGGAATGGATCGTTCCGCGTCCGTATTTTGAATTGATGGAATCGCAGGCTGTCATGACCGCCCTGTGTTTTTCCCTTTTTTCAGGACCTTCGTCGCTGAACAGCTCGTACTGCCGCTCGGCGTCCTTTTCAAGCCCGATCAGGTTCACCATCAGTTTACGGTACGAATATCCGCTCCTGTATATGCTGTGAAGCAGTTTTGCCGCCGTACCGAGAAGCGCAGGAAGATAACTTGTTGCGTGCGGAAGTGCGGCTACGGCACTGTTGTAATATTCGCGCTCCTTGTCTTCAGGGCAGTATGCGCGTGCGGTCATGAGGTTCACGGATACGATCATGCACGCGGACCCTTCCGCACGCATTCGCGACACGGCAAGCTGCATATATTCGGCAAGAGCGGTTTCAAGCTCGGCCATGTTCGTAACGCCTTTTGCAAATGATTTGCTTGTTGTAATATTCTGGCGGTTCTCCGGCCGCGGAGGTGCGGGCGACTGGATTCCGTTAAGTTCCTGTACCGTACGGAATCCGGTGACGGACAGATATTTTTTTGCTTTATCGAGCGGAAAGTGCGCAAGGTCGTACGCCGTACGTATGCCGAAGCGGGCAAGAATATCAGTTTTGGAATGTCCGATGCCCCACACGTCTCCTGCCGGATAAGAAGCGAGCACCGCGCTGCGGTCAAGTTCCTGCCAGTTGCAGACTCCTCCGTATTTTTTTGCAAGCTTATTGCACAGTTTTGCAAGTGTTTTTGTCGGCGCAATACCGACCGAAACGGGAATGTGGATCTGTCTGAGCGCTTCCGCCCGGATCTCTCCGGCAAGAACAGAGAACGACATGTTGGTCCAGTCGGGATAAAACAAAAAACTTTCATCGATCGAATACAGTTCCGTTTCCGGCGCATACCAGTCGTAGAGCAGGTTCAGGCGCATGCTTATGTCGGCGTAGAGCGTGTAATTTGAAGAAAACACGGAAACGTGCTTGGCTTCGTACGCATACTTTTCCTGAAAGTATGCGTCTCCCCGCTTAAATCCCAGGGAACTGCATATGCTGTCGAGTGATATGGTGATGCCGTCGTTGTTCGACAGTACCGCGACCGGTGCGTTTGCCAGATCGGGGCGGAAAATCCGTTCGCAGGAGGCATAAAAACTGTTCGCGTCCACGTGCATTATCATAGGCAGCGTACGACTCCCGTTACTATGCCGAACAGCCGTTCCACCGTATGATACGTGCCGTACTGGTCCGCGTACCGGAACCGCGCTGCAGAGCTGTCTGATTCAAGCAGTGCAAGACGGAATGTTCCGTCCGTCTCAGCGACAACTGCCGGCTTTCCCGTTTCCGGGTACACCGAGCAGTCCACAATAAGAATGTCGTCGTGCAGTATACCGCACGAGCCGATATCAGCGCCTGTATACCGCATACAGAATGTCGCGGCCGGATGCCTGACGAGCAGCGCGTTGAAATCAAATGATTCTTCCTCGTATCCCTGGGCGGGAGACGGGAATCCTGTCGTGTTCATATCGGGTGTACTATAATAATGTGTAGTATTTGTGTCAATACAGCTATACAAAAAAAAAGAGGCAATTTCCGGTAGGAAATTACCTCTTGTATCGGGCTACCGGAATTCGAATCCGGGACCCCATGCCCCCCAGACATGTACGCTAACCAGCTGCGCTATAGCCCGTAGTGTCACACACTATACAGGAAAAACGCATGCTGGTCAATCACACTTTGCCGTTACAGCTTGAAAATGTTAACCTGTTCGCCGAGTTTTCCGATACTTTCGGAGTTTTTGCTGTTTGCCTTCTGGGTTGTTTCCGACGCGTTCATAATGCGGTCGGCCCCGACGGCAATATCTTTCATTGTGCTGTTAAGCTGGACTGTCGCGTTCGTCAGCCTTGTCATTTCGCCAACAACTTCACGGCTGCTGAGCAGCATCTGCGAAGAGCCTTCGTGAACAGTTTGCGTGACGTCCGTTATCTGCGTCATCGCCTTAAGAACCTGTTCGCTGCCGCTCGACTGTTCGTCCATTGCCGATTTGATCACGAGTTCCTGACTGCGTACCTGGGAAGTAAGGTCGAATATAGCCGTGAACTGTTCCTGTACTGCCTGAATATCGGACGAAATTGCACTGATCGACTGCTGGAGGGTTTTAAGACTCGTAGAAATGGCTTTACCCTGTTTATTGGAATCTTCCGCAAGTTTACGTATTTCATCGGCAACGACTGAAAATCCCTTTCCGCTTTCTCCCGCGTGTGCCGCTTCAATGGCGGCGTTCATCGCGAGCAGGTTCGTCTGCGAAGCAATATGCTGAATAACGCTGCTCGCTTCAAGGAGTCCTGCCGATTCTTTGAGCACGCGTTCCGCCGTTCCGACCGATTCTGCAACTTTGTTGCGTCCTGTTTCCGACGCTTTCGTGAGCGTGTCTACCGAAAGACTGTTCTTGTCAAGAATACCTGTTACCGAACGGATGTTAGAAACCATTTCTTCTACGGCCGCAGATGATTCCGATACGGCGGCAGACTGATTTTCTATACTCTTGTTCAGTTTTTCAAGATTTTCCTGAATACGGATGATCTCTGAGTGCGCTTCTTCAACGTTCGCCGACTGGTCGGATACGTTTTCTTTACTCTGCTCGATCGATTTTGAAATCTGAAGTATTGCGGTCGAGGTCGCTTCGATTTCCGTGTTCAGCATTTCCGCAAGCTCGTGCGATTCCTGCGTTGTGTTGCGGATCTGGCCGAGGAGCGAATGAGTTTCTTCCCGCGATTCGTTTATTGCAAGCGCGATAAGACCGTATTCGTCACGGCTCGTCACCGGCATATCCGGTTTGGTGTAGTCGTGGTGCGATATAGCCGACATTTGTTCAAGAATACAGTCAAGGCGCCGTGAAAATCCGGAAAACTGAAGTATCGTGTTTCCCACGCAGAAAAACAGCCCGACGAGCAGCGTCGGTATCATATGCACGAGCACATACCGGATCAGCGATCCGTCTTCGGTATATCCGAGCATCGTGCCTGACGCGAGAATGACCATGCCGAGGGAGTTCAGAAGCGTCACGGTCAGACCGCGGCTCGTATTTGACATAGCGGTGTTTTTTTCGGTGAGTGGCAGCCATTCGAGATACGGTTCATAATTTTGGAGATAATTAACATTTGAAAAAGTCGCGGCGATGCATGCAGTGCCGAAACTGGTAAAAAACATTCCGGTGTTATTAAAACCTTCAAGTCCTTTAAGCGACGCGGCCAGCGCGAGGACAGGCGTGATAAGAAACGCGAAAATGCAGGCGATCATCACGGAAACAGACTGAAGCTTTTTTGCCGCTTTTGAAGCGCTCTGAAACGTTTCCTCCGTACCGTCGTACGTCTGAATCTTTTTCGACAGCGACGTGAATATGAACGCAGCGACCGCATATTTTATTATAAGGTACGCGGCGAAGGGAAAGGATAGTACGACTGAAACGGCTTCGGAGGGAAGTATCAGCCTGTTGTATAATGCAGGTATCCAGAAAACCGTATCGCCTGCAACATAAATTGTGAAGAACCAGAAGATGACCTGAGCGGGTATTCCCGGACATTTGAATGTGTTTTCCTGCATTGACATAATTGGACCTCGTTAAAAAAAAGAGCAGTAGTCTATGCGGCTACTGCTTCTATTATAAAGATATTTTGTTAAAAAACAACAGAATAATTTAGTTTCTTCGTCCAAAAAGTCTCAGAAGAGAGAGGAAAATATTGATAAAATCGAGATACAGCTCGAGTGCGCCGATAATCGACGCTTTTTTGAACGTTTCCGAACCGTCTGCGTATCCGGCAGCCGCGAGCATTTTCTGGGAGTCGTACGCGGTGAGTCCGGTAAAGATCACAACCGTAATAAGGGAAATGAGCCAGTCCAGTCCGCTCGATTTTAAGAAAATATTAATTATCGAGACGATGATGACTCCGATAAGGCCCATCGTCAGATAGCGGCCGGCGGACGTAAGATCCTGCTTCGTTCTCATTCCGAACAGACTCATTGCGCCGAACATTCCTGCGGAAGCAAGGAATGTGTACATGATCGAAGTGCCCGTGTATACGATAAATATGGAAGAAAGCGTGAATCCGTTAAGAATCGAATACACGACGAACGCTACCGTCGCAGCCGTGGTTGAAATCTTACGGATCGAAGCGGAAAGCCACCAGACGAGCGCGATTTCGCCGATCGCGATCACCCAGAAACCGATCGCGCCGTTTCCGAACAAAAGCCGCAGCAGGGACTGGTTCGTGGCCGTCAGAAACGCGCTTGCCGCGCTGATAATGAGCGCGAGAGTCATCCAGCCGTAGGTGCGCGAGAGAAATTTGCGTTTCTCGTCGGCTGCTGAACGGTAGTTTATTGAATCATAATTTTCCATACTTTTACTCCTTTCATATAGTATTCTTTTGATAATATAATCAAAACGCGGTGATATTGTTACACTTTTTCACGGTTTAGTCGAGATGGTGCGTCCCGGGTCGGAGACATGATTGATTTTATACACCAATACTGGTATATAAAATGTATGGCGAATTTACTTGATTACATAGCCTGGCGGGGTGATATTCCGCTTGCCGCCGATCCGTTTAACGAGGTTGACGCGCTCGTCCTCTGCCAGATTTCGTATCTTGACGCCGACGGCCTTCTGGGGTCGGATTTCAGGGAAAGGATGCCCGTCTCCGAATTTGCGCGCGTGTTCCGTTCCGCTCCCGATTTTGCCCGCCGTTCCGACACCGGCGCTCTTATTAACAGCCTTTCAGTTCAGCTTCTGTTCGACGCCGGCGGGTCCAGCCGTTTCGGTTCCATGAAAGTGTGCGGATACCGGACGTGTCTTGACATCCGGCGGGAAGAGCAGTTTTCTGCAATGACGTTCCTGACCGGCGATTCCTGCGCGTTTACGGCATTCCGGGGAACGGACGATACGCTCGTAGGATGGAAAGAGGATTTTAACATGGGCGTCCTGGAAACCGTACCGGCCCAGACCGATGCCGTCGAATATCTTTCCGAAGCGATGAGTTCCGTACGCGGGCCGTTCCGTGTCGGAGGACATTCTAAAGGCGGAAACCTGGCCGTGTACGCAGGAGCGATGATCCGGACGAAACTCCAGAACCGCATCGTGGAAATATACAACAACGACGGTCCCGGTTTTAGGGATGAAACGATCGCGTCTCCTGAATTCCAGACGGTTATTCCGAAACTGCATTCGTTCTATCCGCAGTTTTCCATCGTCGGTATGCTTTTTTCCCACGCCGGTGCGTATACCGTCGTAGAGAGCGAACAGTCGGGCATAATGCAGCACGATCCGTTTTCGTGGCATTTAAAGCGCAGCCGTTTTGTCTCTCTTCCCGGCTTCGACAGCGGCAGCGAACATTTTCACAAAACGTTCAACGCGTGGTTCAAGGAACTGCCGGAAGACAGCCGTTCAAAATTCGTCGAGACGCTCTTCGGCGTGCTCCAGGCGACCGATGCGCGGACGAATTCCGAACTTGAAAGCAACTGGCTTCGGAGTTCGGCTAAAATAATCAGCGCGCTCACGAAGCTCGACCAGGAATCCAGGGGGAACGTTATTGAAACGATGCAGCTGCTCTTCAGAATAGCCCGGCGCAATCTGCCGTCGATCCAGGGCATAGGACCTGCGCTGTCTTTGAAAGTCAGAGAAAAGCGCTCCGGGAAATGAATGGCAAATCATTCCTTTTAGGTATATACTTTAGTGTATGGAAGACACAACAATTGCAACGGATTCGCCTGTCGGACGCCATCTGGACGCGATTTCAGAATCCGTCCCCGCGTCTTATCTGATGTTCAACAAAAAGAAGATCCAGCTTGTCGCAATGATCACTATCGGACGGGAAACCGACAACGATGTGGTCGTCGACAATAAACTTGCAAGCCGCCACCATGCGGTCATTCAGAAAATACGGGACGCGTACTTTCTTAAAGACCGCGGCAGTACGAACGGAACGTATCTGAACGGGCAGATGATACCGCGCGACAAGTACGTGAAGCTCAACAGCGGCGACAGAATCACCGTCGGTACGATGAATCTTGTCATTTCCTGATCAGGAAGGCCGTTTTGAGCGATCCGTTTTACGAACGACTATACTCGCTGTACGCAGCGCAGCGGCTGCCGGAACACGACGATCTTATAAAACTGGCAGACCGGACCGCGGCCGGTCTTGAAAACGGAGACGGCGCGTATTGT
>Ga0183099_1001451_pt1 | contig 13717 bp, 11 predicted proteins | sample Biomet1_FD_127788 | JGI IMG/M metagenome (GOLD analysis project Ga0183099, IMG submission 127788) | Microbial communities from bioreactor (seeded with anoxic lake sediment) at LBNL, California, USA - Biofuel metagenome 1 | ecosystem: Engineered > Bioreactor > Anaerobic > Unclassified ... | reverse complement strand
CCCCTGCAGCGCGCCGTAGTGGCGCTCGTTGAGCCGCCAGGTGGTCTCCACCGGCAGCCACATGAGGTCCATGCGCTCCAGCACGGTCCACAGGGTGCGTATGGCCCGGCGCAGATACGACGTATGGCAGCGGTCGAAGGTGAAGCCCTCGGCCTTGAGCAGCCGCGCGCCGTCCTCGGCCTCGGCGATGCCCTGGTCCGAAAGGTCCACGTCAGTCCAGCCGGTGAAGCGGTTCTCCAGGTTCCACACGCTCTGTCCGTGGCGGATGAGCACCAGGGTATGCATCACAAGACCTCCTGCCGCCGTCGAATTTCCGGCGGGGTTGATGTGCGCGGCTATTTCTTGCCCTTTTCGGCCGGCTTCGCGGCGGGCTTGCCCGGAGGCTTTGCCGTGGCCTTGGTCTCCGCTGATTTGCCGGTGGGGCGGGCGGCGATCTTCTTCTGCTCCGCCTTCTGCTGTTCGGCCTTCTTGTTCTCGGCCCGGCGGTCGGCGTCGGCCTCGAAAAGCTTGCGCTTCTTCTTCTCAAAGGTCGTTACGCTCAGCAGGGAGGAAAAACCCAGGGCAAAGATCGTCACCAGGAACAGCAGCCCCTTCTGGAAGGCCCACTTCTGGGCCAAAATGCCGTCCACAACCCAATTGCTGGCGACCTTGCTGGAATAAAACAGCAGCACGGGAATGGTCAAAAGCGCCAGCGCCAGCCCAACCACCTCGATCCAGATGAAGTTCTTGCCGAGTATCATGGCGAAGAGGGTGCTGTCGCGCACAATGCGCAGAGAGACGAGCCGTTTCGTCAAGGCCTTGAGGTGTTCTTCTATCTCCGGCACATAGCGGCGCGCGGTGCGGAAGTTGTCCGCCTTGCGCAGGGACTGCGCCATGACCCAGTTGATGCGCTTGACGCAGATATTGAAGTCGTTGTTGAAGTCGTGCAGGAGCTTTGGGAAGGGAAACCACCCGGCCTCATACTGCACGTCGCGCAGACGCTGGGCGTAGATGGTGGCGCGGTCCTTTATGCGCTTGATCTCCTGCTCGATCTGCTTCTGCATCTCCACGGTGAAACCGTCCATGCCCTTGCCCACTTCGCGGAAGGCCACGTAATTGTCCGTGTTGGCCAGGGCGTCCATGCGCTCCAAATGCGCTTGGGCCGGCTTGCGGAAGGCGTGATCCTCCTCGAACCACTGCGGAAGCTCCTTAAGTTGCTCCGCCACCTTGAGGCCCACGGCCTTGGCCCGGGCCTGCGACTCGACCCAGGAGTTCCACAGCCCGGAAAGCACATGCACGCGGCCCCGGTCGATCTCCGAATCCAAAAGGATGCGGTTGAAGAGCGAAGGGTCCCGGTTCACAAGGTCGGCAAAAATATCGAGGGATTGTCCGGTAAAGCCCATTTTGACCATGCACACGCCCTCTCGGTACGTGGGCTCCAGCCACTTGGACGAGCCCATGAGCACCTGCCGGTACAGGCTCAAGGCCTCGCGGTAATCTCCGGCGATTTCGCGCAGGCGCGCCTGCAGAAACTGCACATAGCACTGCTGCACGTTGCTCTGGCCCAGGCGTCCGGCCTCCTGCCAGTAGAACTGGGCCATGTGGTGATCCTCGCCCTCCAGGGAGACGAAGCCCTCCATGCAGGCGCCCTCGAAGGTGCGGCCGCTCTTGGCGCTGACAGCGCGCAAGGATTCCTTGGACTTGTCCAACTCACCGTTGAGCAGGTAGCCGAAGGAGTCCATAAGAGGCCAGGGTTCCTCCGCATTCAGCTGTTCCGCCTCCACCGGCCACTCGCGGTTCTTGATGCGCGGCAGCACGGGCAGCATGCCCAGCTGATAGGGTGCGCCGATGGCGAACATGGCCCGCACAAGAGTCGCATCAATGCCGTCGCCGTTTTTCAGCAACGCCGCCGCCTGAGGCAAAAACTTCGCGGGCTCGGCGGACTCGTCCATGTTGTGGAAGCTCTGGGCCATATCCGAGAGGTTCTTGCGCCCCAGCTCCGTCCATATATCCGTGCGGAAAGGCGGCAAAACCTTGCTGGGGCAGTTGATGGCCGCGTGGTTCACCAACCCGCAGTAGAAGCAGGGTTTGCCGCTGCCGGCAAGCCAGCGCCGGGGCAAGGGCATCTCGATGGTGCCCTGGCCGCCCTGCCCCTCGCCCTGGCGGATGTTGATGTTGCACCAGGAGTCGAGGGATTCCTGATCGCCGCCGTAGCTCAGCTCGTTGACCTTGAAGGTGTCGTACAAGGCGTAGCCGTCGCGGTAGCGCATGTGCAGAAAGTCCGGCGTCAGCCTGTTCCAGTCCAGGCCGAAGCGGTGCGGCAGATCCATGGAGAAGGACATGCCCCGCTGCTCGGACATGGCGAAGACGCAAGGCCAGTAGGCGCGCTGGGTGCTCTTGAGCTCCGCCAGGAGCATGGAGAGCTCCGTGCAGTAGAGCCGCATCTGGCGGTAGTTCTCCAGCGGGAAAATGACGAAGCCCTCGGCGTCGTCGGAAAGATATTTGATGCCCAGGCGCTGGAACACGCTCTGGATTTCAGAAAAACACGCGCGCCAGCCGGCTATGGCCTCGCGCTCGCCCAAGCGCCCCAGGGGCCGGAGGCCCCGGGACCAGTGGGCGGGCGAGGTGTAGTCGATGCCCTGGTCCGAGACGAGGGTCATCCAGTTGGCGTTGGCCAGGCCCTGCATGGAGACGGGTTGGCCCATGCTCAGGCCGTGGATGCCCTTGACCGCCTCCTGCAGCTTGGGGTGCACCAGGACCTCAAGGTCTTCGGCCACGCCCGCCTGCTGACGCAGGAACTCGCGCGGGACGGAGACCGAAAGGGTCATGTCGTAGCCCACCAGGGCGGTGAGCGGGAACACCTGGCAAAACAGCGGCAGCGGGTCCAGCTTGGACCAGATCTGCAGCTTGGCCAGCGCCCGGAAAACCTCGGGGTTGAAGGACACCCAGAAGCTTTGGCAGGGGTCGTCCACCAACTGGACCAGGCCGTGGTCGCGCAGGGTGTGCCCCACGGCGTTGTTGAACGAGCCGGACCACACCAGCCACAAACCGTAGCCGGAGCTGATAAGCCGCGCCTGGGAGACGCTCGGAAGTCTTTCCAACAGGGTCGAAAGCGTGTACATTTTCTCTCCAGGTCAACCCCTACCGGAGGTCTCGTATGGACATAAGCCAGGCAATCGCAGAACTCAAGAAGGAGCCGGGCTTCGCCGACCATGTCGGCATGATCCTGGTGCACAACGGCGTGGTGCGCGGCTGGTCGCGAAAGGACCACTCGAACGTCATCGCTGTGGAAATCACCCCGGACCACGCCAAAATCAAGTCCCTGTGCGAAGAGCACCAAAAGCGCCCGGGCATTTTCCGCGCCTTTGCCGAGGCCAAGGGCGGGCTGCTCAAGCCGGGCGACGACGCGCTGTTCATCGTCGTTGCGGGCGACATCCGCGAGAACGTCAAGGCCGTCCTGTCCGATCTGCTCGACCGCATCAAGAGCGAAGCCATGACCAAGCGGGAAGTCTTTGCATAGCCCGCGCTCTCCCCTCTTCTCTCATCGGCAGCGCGAGCGCATCGCATAAGGTCCGGCATGGTCATCCTGCAAGTCGTCAACGTCCGCTGGTTCAACGCCACCGCGTGGTATGCGCTCTATCTCTCCCGGCTGCTGCAAGAGGCCGGGCACACGGTCGTCGTGCTCACCCTGGCCGGAACGGAAAGCCACAAGAAGGCCCTGGAGTGGGGTCTCGACGCCCGCCCGGCCGATCTCAACACGTCCAATCCCCTGCGGCTGGCCGTCACCCTGGCCAAGCTCATGGGACTCCTGCGCACGCTCAAACCGCAAATCGTCAACTGCCACCGGGGCGAGGGCTTCTTCCTCTGGGGCATCCTGAAGGCTTTGGGCTTCGGGTTCCGGCTGGTGCGCACGCGCGGCGACCAGCGTCCGCCCCGCGCGGATGCGGTGAACCGCTTTCTGCACACCCATGTGGCCGATGCCGTGGTGGTGACCAACTCGCGCATGGCCCGGCACTTTCTCTCCACCATGCGCACGCCGGAAGCCAAGGTCTGGCTCATCCACGGCGGCGTGGACAAGGAGCGCTTCCGCTTCGACCCAGCCGGGCGCGAGCGGGTGCGTGCGGAGTTCAGCTACGGCCCACGTGAGACGGTCATCGCGCTTTTGGGCCGCTTCGACCTGGTCAAGGGCCAGCGCGAAACCCTGCAAGCCTTGGCCCGGTTGATACACAAGCAGGGCTACCGCCACGCGCGGCTCATGCTGCTCGGCTTCGGCAGCGCCACGGGCGAGGGGGAGGTCCGCGCCTGGATAAAGGAACTCAAGCTGGAGCGCTTTGTGGCCATCACCGGCCGACGCGAGGATGTCGGCGCGTGCCTCTCCGCGGCCGACGTGGGAATCGTGTCCTCGCTCTGGTCGGAAACCATCGCCCGCGCGGCCCTGGAGATTCTCGCCGCCGGGCGTCCGCTGCTCTCGTCAACGTTGGCGTCATGCCGGACCTGCTGCCGCCGGAAGCCCTCTTTGCCCCCGGCGATGTGGACGCCATGACCAGGATGCTGGCCCGCGCCATAGACGACGCCGAATACCGCAAAGAACTTGTGCGGGCGGGCGACCTGACCCTGTCGCAGCTTTCCGGGCGTGATTTTTTGCAGCGCACCTTGACGCTGTACGAAGGATTCTTCGACTAGCCCGCCGCCGGGCTGAGTTTCAATCCGTGGTTTTGCGTGTTATGATATCCGGTTGGACGCATTCAGTCCGGCCGCACACCGTCATGCAGCCAAGCCGTCCCTCCTTTCATGTGTACATATTTCACCGGCCGGCCGCCATACCCATGACTGCGCCATTGACCGTGTGCCGCAATGTGCCCGATACTTGCAGCGCGTCCGGAGCGTCATGGATTTCATAAACGCCTCGCACATGCCGAGCACCGGCCAGGAGAAATCAATGCTGCGTCACACGCCCCCCACGGACGACGCCGCCATCACCGCCCGTCAACACGGAAGCATCATGATCTATATGGTCGTCGCCCTGGTGACCTTCGGCATGCTCGCCCTTACTGGCGCAATTATCTTCAGCTCCAGCGCCGTCAGCACCATGACGCCGAACTGCGCCACCCAGGCCAGGTACATGAGCGAGGCGGGCATCCGCTATGCCACCTCGCGCCTGCGCGCCTGCACCACGGCCACAGCAGTCAACGCGGTCATTGAGGAAATGAACAACCACGGCGCGTATGCGGTGAACGCCGCCAAGGGCCTCTCCTTCACCATCACCGCGGCCTACGTTTCCGGCGCGGCCTCCATCACCGCCGCGGGAACAGGCTGCCCAAGCTCCATGGGCGCATCCGCCTCGTCCATCAGCCGGGCCGTCAATCTTCCGGCGATCAGCACCGCCAGCACGGCTTCAACAACGCCAGCCCTGAAGGGAACCTACAGCGGCGCCTCATCCACATGGACGGCGGGATCGACCACCGGCAACGTCACCACCACCTCGCCCAATATTCACTCTGGATCGGTCATCGGCGGGTCGTACTCATATCTCGGCACGGGCGCCACCTGCCTGGACATCACGGGGGGCGTCGTCGTCGGCACCCTCGGCGACAGCGACTTTGTCTGCTCCGATACGTGCGTCGTCATCGAGGGCGGCTCCATCGTCAACGGCAACGTGTATGCGCAAGGCAACGTCACGGTCTCAAGCACGGTCAACGGCGACATTTATTCCGGCGGCGATGTGTACCTGAACTGGGGAGCAAACGTTTCCGGCAACATCTATGTGCACGGCCAAGTGCACAAGCCCGCCTACTACACGGCCTACACCGGCACGGTGACCACGGGCTATGCAGCCCCGGCTCTGTGCCCCTCCTACACGCTCCCCTCGCACGAGACCGTCGCATCCTCGAAGTCCCTCAACATCACGGGACAATACACCTTCGTCGGCTCCACGAACATGGCCGACAAGTCCAACGCGTTCACCTCCATCACCTCAAGCGGCGGTTCAAAAATCTGCTTCGATCTCTCGACGCCGAACACCTACATCAACATTTTCGACAGCGGCCCCATGACCATCAACGGCGATGTGTACGTGCGCACCTCCACGGCAACCGCGTGCTTCGACTCGGTGAACAGGGTCTCCGACATCAACTTCTCCAACTATGCCGCCGCAAGCCGCGTGTATGCGGACATTGGCGGCACGGTGACCTTCAATGGCGGCAGCAACTGGGTCGGCACGGTCTTCTCCGCGGGCAACATCTATCCTGGCGGCGGCGGTTCATACATCGGCGCATTTTATACGAACGCCAACTACAACCCAAACAACGCCTGGACCTACAGCCGGTTCGTCCTCTCAGACTACGTGAAGACGTATTGGCCCTAGCCAGCCTGACCGGGGCGGCGCACGGGCGAAGAGTGGAGCCTGCCCGCACGGGCTGCGTCAATCGCAGGTGGCGCAAGCCACAACGCTGGCACCTGTCGCGAACAGACCGCCCCATGATGACGGTGCCAAGGAATGACGAATGCATGAGGCCACAACCTTCTGCGACCATTCCCGGTCGGTGCGAACGATGTGCAAGCCTGACAATCCCCAGAGGGGTGCGTTTGGGCGGAGCAGGATGAAGGCCTGTGGATGCCCGCGCAGATTGCGCAGCGAAACCCGCAAAGCGCAGCCAGAGGGAAATGCTACCAGCCGGGCTCTGCCGGGGTCTCGTCGTCGCGCAGGCGGTCGGCCACGGCCATGATGGTGCGCGTGTAGGGGTGGGAATGGTTGTAGCGGTAGAGCACGGCCATTTGCGCTTCGCGCGTCATGTTGGCGCGCCAGCCGTTGGCGGCCAAAAACCGCGCGGTGCTCAAAACCGCGTCCGTGGGGCTGAAGAGATCCACGCGGCCGTCGCCGTCCAGGTCCATGCCGTAGCGCACGGCGTTGGTGGGCATGAACTGGCAGATGCCGATGGCCCCATACACGGAGCCTGGGATGCTGGCCGGATCGAAGCCCGCGTTCTTGGCGTACACCAGTAGCGCCTTGAGCTCCTTATAGGCCCAGGCGGCCTTCTGGGCCGTGCGCCAGCGCAGCCACAGGGCCAGGCTCGGCGGCAGGTCGCGGTACTCGATGTGCGGGGCCACAAGGGAAAAGTCTCCGGCCAGGGCCATGCTGGCCAGGGTGGAAAGAGCGCTCTTGTTGCCCACGTTGCGGCCCAGCTTGGTCTCCACCAAAAGCAGCGCCGTGACTATCTCCTCCGGCACGCCGAAGCGCGTTCTGGCCTCGCGCAGAGCTGTGCGCTGCGTGTCCAGAAAGCCCCGCGCCTGCATCAGCAAAAACGGATTCAGATAGCTGATGTAGAGTTCCGGCGCCTCGGGCTTGGGCTTGCCGACGGACAGCTTCACCTCCAGCAGGGCGTTCATCTTGCGGGCCATGATGAGCGGGTCGAAGCGCACCTCTGACCGAGAGAACAAGGCGGAAAGGGCCACGGGATCGAAGCCGTCCTCGGCGAGGCGGCGCGTGAGCGGAGACCACACGCCCTGCGCCTGTGCCTGGAACTGCGCGGGCGCGGGCGCGGGCACCAGGATCAGCGCAAGCAAAAGCGCGACCCCGAAGGGCCGCGCCAGAATATGCACCGCGCGCGATGTCAGCAGAAAGCGGGCAGGCAGGCGGGTAAAGGCGCGTTCACAGGCGGTCCAGGGGCACAAAGCCCACCTCCTCCTCAAATTCCTCATCCATCTGATCAGCGAAATCCTGTAAGCGGTGTTTCGCGCCGCAACCCGTGCAGCGCAGGCTCACTTCGCTTCAGGCCCGGTTCAGGGCGATGGCGCCGCCGCACAGGGGACATTTGAGCCCAGGCAACGTCCGCACCTCGGGCCGCCGGCAATATGACGTCAACAATCCCACCGCGCGGCCTAGCGGATCTCCAGGGGCGGATTCTTCTCGCCCATGGCCACGTAGAGGTTGGAGAGCGCGGTCTGGTAATCGGCCAGGGCCTGCGACAAGGAGGCCTCGCTGCTGCTGACCGAGGCCTGCGCGGTCAAAAGATCGGTGTTGGTGCCGACCTGGGCCTGATAGCGGGCAAGGGCCATGCGATAACTCTCGCGCGCGGTCTCCACGGACTTGCGCGCAACGCCGATGCGGTCGGCCGCCTCGCGCTGGCTCAAAAGGTACTGTTTCACCTCAAACCCGGCGCCAAGCTTGGTGTTCTCCAGGTCCGCGCGCATCTTGTTCACGCTCTCGCCGCCGCTCTTATACTTGTTGTAGGTGCTGCCCCACTGAAAAACGGTCCACGAGGCGTTCGCGCCCACGGTCCAATATTCCTTGTTCTGGCTGGAGAGGTATTTGCTGTCATTGATGGAGGGGCTGTCGCCCTTCTTGTAATAATTATAATCGGCGCTCACTTCCGGGTAGAAGGCGCTGCCAGCTATGGTCTGGTCCTTTTCGGCCATGGCCACGCTCTTGATGCCCACCAGAATATCGGGCCGGTTCTTATAAGCCCGGGTCAGGCAATCGGCGAGCTGCATGCTGAACGGCGCGTAGGCCAACTCACCCACATACTCCACAGGGGCCTCAAGAGGCAGGTTGAGCAGGGAGTTGAGCTTGGCGCGCGTGGTGTCCAGGGAGTTTTTGGAGGTCAGCTGCGTCTGCTCCGCCGTGGCCAGGTCGACCTGCGCCTGGAGCACGTCGAGCTTGGGCTTCAGGCCAACCTCATAAAACGCCTCGGTCACCTTCAGCTGCGACTTCAGGCGCTCCACGGAGTCGTTGGCGCTCTTCACGTCCATCTTGGCTTTGAGGTGCGAGAGATAATAGGTCTGAATGCCGCTGATGAGGGTCAGCTCGGTCTGGGTCAGCTTGCCCTCGTTCTGCTCTTTGGCGAGCTTGGCCTTCTGATAGGTGGACAAAAGCTTGAAGCCAGTAAACACCGGCTGGTGCAGGTTCAGCGATCCGGTCCACATGGTCTGGTCGCTGGTGGCCACGCCGGAGTTTTTGGGTTGTCTGTCGTAGCTCAGCACCCCGTAATTGAGGGTGGCGGTGGGAAGGAAGTCGGCCATGGCCGAATTCTGGTCATATTCGCTGCCCAGCAGCTGGGCCCGGGCCGAAACCATGGTCGGGTTGTTCGCCAGACCGTATTCCACGGCCTGCTTCAAATCGAAGGAGGAAGGCATGGCCTGAGTTTTGGCCTGGGCCGCGGTCTTTGCCGGGGCAGGCGCGGCGTCTTGCGCCAGGGCGAAGCTTTGCTCGCCCGCGAGACAAAACGCCAGGGCCAGGGCGGAAAGATGACGGAGGGCTTTTTTGCGCATTGTGCAATATCCTTGTGGCTGCTCGTGTTGGTTCAAGGCGTAGCGCCCATCATATGAATCGGCAGCTTTCAAACAAGTGTTTATAGTCCTTCCCCACACGAACCGCAAGATGCAAAAATCAGCTTTTCGCTTAGCGGGTTGCGCAATCGGAAGGGTCTCCCTGGAGCTTCTCTATGGTGTGCGCCACAGCCGGAAGCACGGCCTCCAGACATTCGCGCACGGCCTTGGGGCTGCCCGGAAGATTCAGAATCAGCGCGCCGCCCAAGGTGCCGCAAACGGCCCGCGAGACTGCGCCGCGGGGCGTTTTCGTCAGGCTGGTCAGGGTCATGGCGCGCTCAAAGCCCGGCATGCGCTTCTCTATGACGCGCAACGTGGCCTCCGGGGTTACATCGCGCGGGGCAACGCCCGTGCCGCCCGTGGTGCAGATGAAATCAAAGCCGTCCACCAACGCCAGCTGCGTCAAAAGCGCGGCGAGCTGCCGTTCCTCGTCGGGCAGCACAAAGCCCCGCGCCAGACACAGAGGCATGGCCGCCCGCGTCAGCTCTTCGATGAGCGGACCGGAGGCGTCCTCACGCTGCCCTGCCGCACCCTTGTCGCTCAGGGTGATCCAAGCCAGTGCAAAGCCGGTGCGTGAAAGTGCAAGCTCCCGCACATCGTCAAGCCCGGCTGGCGCGGGCACCAGCGTCTCCACCACCCAGCACGGGGCGTCCACCTGGGTGCCCATGCCCGGCCACCAGAAGCGCCCCAGCACGCGGTGCTCCTCTTGCTCGCCGCGCAGCATATGCCCGGCGCGCAAGGCGGGCAGAGCCTCGGCATGGGCCTGGGGCAGCATTGGAGGCAAGGGCGCGCTGGAGAGGAAAAACCTCTGCCCGGCCGTCTCGCCCGCGTGTTTGCCAAAGCGCAAGGTCACGTTGTCCATGGTGTCTCCCTTGTGCTACGCCAGCAGCACGGCGATGATGCCTGCGAGAAATATGCCGTCGAAGGTGCCCGCGCCGCCGATGGACAGCAAGGGCGCATCGAGCAGCGCCAAGGTGCGGCGGTTCAGCATGTGCCCCAAATCCGCGCCGAGGAGCGTGCCCAGGGTGCCCGCCATGTAGGCGGCGCGCGGCGCAAGGGACTCGTGCCCGGCCAGCTCCGGCGCCACAAGAATGGCCGTCATGGCCGCCACGGCAGGGGGCAGCAATATGGGCACGCCGATGCCCACGCCGGGCATGGGCCGCGCCAGCAGGTAGCACGCCAGAGCGGGAATGAGGATGCACAAGATCAGCCAGCCGCCCAAGACGCCGGAAAGCTGCATTTGCCACAGGAACCAGCCGGACAGCGCGCACGGCACCAGGCAGCCGCCCACGTTGACCGCGATGACCTGCTCGGAAAGCAGCAGGCCCTGGTCCTGCGCCGGTCCAAAGGGGCTTTGGCCGAATGGGCTCTGCCCCATGCGGATACGGCCGATGTTTCCGGTGAAGCCGAAGATGCGGCTGGCCGGGGCCGCCTCGCCGCGCACAAGGCGCGTGGTGCGCCACAGGGGGATGTTCCAGGCGCTGCCGATGATGGTGAGCAGGAACACGGCCAGGCCCTGCGCGCCGGTGAGCCCCAGCTTGCCCAGGGCCGAGGCCACAAGGCTTATGGGCACGGCGATGAACAGTCCCAAAAGCACGACGACGACAATGGCCAAAATAAAGATAGGCGGTCCGGCCCTGAAGATCATTGGGGCTCCTTGTTATGCGCGGGGCTTGTTCCGACGGTTGCCAGGCACGGGCCAAACAGGGTATCCAGCCGCAGAGACTAGCAACCCGGGCGCGCGATGTAAACCGCAGCCACGATTCAAACAAGCGGAGCGAACATGAAGGGCATCATTCTGGCTGGCGGTTCCGGCACCCGGCTGCACCCCATCACCCGCGTCATCAGCAAGCAGCTTTTGCCGGTGTACGACAAGCCCATGATCTACTACCCGCTCTCCACCCTCATGCTGGCGGGCATCCGCGACATCCTCATCATCTCCACCCCCGCCGACCTGCCCCGCTTCGCTGAAATGCTGGGCGACGGCTCGAACCTGGGCCTCAATTTCCAATACGTGGCGCAGCCAAGCCCGGACGGACTGGCGCAGGCCTTTGTCCTCGGCGCGGATTTCATCGGCAACGACACCGTGTGCCTGGTGCTGGGCGACAACATCTTCTACGCGCAGGGGCTTTCCGGCGTGCTGCGGCGCTGCGCCGCGCTCACCAAGGGCGGCACCATCTTCGCCTATCCGGTGAAGGACCCGGAGCGTTTCGGCGTGGTGGAGTTCGACGAGGAGCAGAAGGTCCTGAGCATCGAGGAGAAGCCGCGCGTGCCCAAGTCGCGCTACGCGGTCACCGGGCTCTACTTCTACGACAACGACGTGGTGGACATCGCCAGGGGGCTCAAGCCCTCGGCCCGGGGCGAGCTTGAGATCACCGACGTGAACAACGCCTATTTGCAGCGCGGCGACCTCTCGGTGGAGCTCACCGGCCGCGGCTGGGCCTGGCTCGACATGGGCACGCACGAATCGCTGCTGCGCGCCGCCAACTTTGTGCGCATGGTGCAGGAGAACCAGAGCCTGCGCATCGCCTGCGTGGAGGAGATAGCCTTCCGCATGGGGTACATCGACGCGCCGCAACTGGAGAAGCTCGCCAGTTGCATGCTGAAGAATGATTATGGGCAGTACTTGATGGAAGTGCTGCGGGGGTAGGAAGCTATCTCACGTTTGGTTCAAGCACGGAGGTTATCTCAGCGGTGAACGCCGCCTGATAACTATCGAGTATTCTAAACTCGTCTCCAACAATTCCCGTAAACAAAACCGTCAACGCATTCGCGATCCTGTAGGGTTTGTCAAAAAATGGCATCTCAGGTATGTCATTGGGGTTGACGTGCGCGGCGAAACGGTCTCTAGCGTTTTTAACGCTCTCGTAAGTTTGCTTGAACTCTTCATGAGTAATACCTGCATACCGAAGAAGTGCTCGACGTACTCGTTGTTCAAATGCCTGCGGACTCAACTGACGCATATCATCCAATGGACGCCCTGGAGCATATAACTTCTTCCAATGGATTTCATTGTTGTTTGCACCAAATATTTTACACCATTCAATTATAAATGATAAGAATGAAACACCGTACATTTGCATTATAAAGTTTTTCCGTGGGCCGGCTTCCGTTTGCCCAAGTACACGTATAAAAACTGGTTTGTAGTGATATGCGCGCGCAACAGCGTTTAACGTGTCAAATTGCCACCGAAAGACTTCCGAAGAAATAGGAAGCAGACCCTCATGCGGGTCTTGTATCAAGAGTGGTATGTCAGGCCCCATAGAGTTCCTCACTCATAAAAACTTACGGTTTCAGTAAAATCTGCCGCCGCCCCTACCCCACCAGCCTTCTCGCCAAATCCAACGCCGCAACACGGCTTGAGCTTATTTTCCAACTCCCCTCAAAACTCCCCTTCCCCAATCGGCGTCGTGTGCAGGTTCCCGTTCGACACGTTGTAGGTCGTGAGCGTCAGCACGTCCGAGCGGACGCCCTCCGCCGTGCGCGTTTCGTGCAGCGTGAAGGTCTCGGTCCGCTTGGCCTCGCCGGTGGACGGGTTCTTGTACCGCACCTCGTAGGTGCCGGGCGGCACGTTGCGCACGTTGACCGTTCCCGAGGCGGGCACGGCGAAATCGCGCACCACGCCATCCTGGTCGCCGTCCTTGCGCACCAGCCTGCCCACAAGCGCCACATGGCCCTGGCGGTTATCCACAATGACGCGGCAATTGTTCGTGCCGGCCGTCTGCAACTGGCCGATGGTCGGCGCGGGCTCCGGCGCGGCGGGCGCTTCGGGAACGACGGCCGGTGCGGGCGGTTTCGGCGCGGGTCGCTTGGCGGCTGGCTGCGCGGACCGCTGCGGCGCGGTCTGGGGTGTCGGCTGCGGCGGCTCCTTCTGCGGAGTGTTCGTCCACCAGATCTTCCACACCAGCAGCGCACCAAAGACATACAGCAGCCAGCGCCGCGCCAAATGCGCGCCCAGGCCTGTGGACTTCGCCGATGCGGCGCGGCCGGACGGCGCGCCAGGGGTTTGCTGTGCGGATTGGGACTCGGCGTGCTGCCCTGGGGACTGATACCCGGACGGGCCGGACGCGGAGCCTTGTGCGGAGTAGCCGGACGATGACGAACCGGATGATGCGGAGGCGGACGAATGCGGCTGGCCGGAGCCCTGGCCCAACGCCGCCTCGCGCTGGGCGATCCACGCGTCGTGCTCGGCGCGCTTGGCCGGGTCGGAGAGCACCTCGTACGCGGCGTTGATGACCGCCATGATGCGCGCGGCCTCGGGGTTGTCCGGGTTGCGGTCGGGGTGGAACTTGAGGCACAGCGCGCGGTACGCGGCCTGAATCACCTCTGCCGGGGCGTTCTGCGCCACGCGCAGGTTGTCGTAGTGGGTGTGGACCTTGTTCATGCCGGAGATGCTTCGCAGGGGGCGCTGGCG